>Ga0209628_10000438_pt1 | contig 25279 bp, 25 predicted proteins | sample TergutCu122P4_FD_187285 | JGI IMG/M metagenome (GOLD analysis project Ga0209628, IMG submission 187285) | Cubitermes ugandensis P4 segment gut microbial communities from Kakamega Forest, Kenya - Cu122 P4 (SPAdes) (version 2) | ecosystem: Host-associated > Arthropoda: Insects > Digestive system...
AACTTCTGGACTTAAACAAATTTCCCGTTACAATCGGCGGTAACCGCACTGTTTCTATCGGCGCAATAAGGGCAGCGTGCGCTCGAAGTGAAGATATTACAATTATTCAACTTGGTGCGCATAATTCAATGAGGGTCAGTTATAAAGGGTCTGATTTAAGTCCCGAATGTGCGATGACGCACGCAAAAAAACTTGCGCCGCTCACTCAAATCGGCTTGCGTTCTATGAGTGCGGACGGTCAGCGAAACGCCGACCCGGAAAGAATTTTCTTTGCCCGCGACATCTTTTTTGACAAGGACTCGCGTTGGCAGCGCGAGGCAATGGAAACGTTGAGCAAAAACACCTACATTACCATTGATTTGGACGTTTTTGACCCATCAATAATGCCTTCGGTAAGCGTTCCAGAGCCGGGCGGACTGCAATATTTCTCAGTTCTCAGATTTTTAAAAAGGGTCTTTATGAAGACGAATGTTGTTGGTTGCGATGTTGTCGGCTTGTGTCCAAACCCGTATCATACAGCACCGAACTTTTTGGCGGCACGGTTGGTTTATCAATTAATGACGTACAAAACTCTTAACTTTTAGTTCTTAACTCAAAAAAATATTAATTTTTTAATAATAAAAAAAATGGTACTTCCAATTATTTTAGTAATCGTAGCATTAGTGCTACTTATGATTTTTTTCTATTATGTGCCTTTTGGCTTGTGGATAAACGCAATGGCTTCTGGGGTACATATCTCTTTACTGCAACTTTTCTTGATGCGGTTGAGAAGGGTTCCGCCGTCAGTTATTGTTGGCGGAATGATTGAGGCGCACAAAGCGGGCTTGAATGAGATTGAGCGCGACCAACTTGAAGCGCATTATCTCGCAGGCGGACACGTTGAAAAAGTGGTCCACGCTTTGGTGGCAGCAGCAAAAGCAAACATCGATTTGCCGTTTAAAATGGCTACTGCCATTGATTTGGCAGGCAGAAACGTGCTTGACGCCGTGCAAATGTCGGTAATACCGAAAGTTATTGATACCCCTGTGGTAAGTTCGGTTGCAAAAAACGGCATTCAACTTTTGGTAAAAGCACGTGTAACGGTGCGCACAAATATTCGCCAATTAGTTGGTGGAGCGGGCGAAGAGACCGTTTTGGCGCGTGTAGGCGAGGGTATTGTTTCATCAATCGGCTCGGCAGAGTCGCACAAGCAAGTGCTTGAAAATCCCGATTCAATCTCAAAACTTGTGCTTTCAAAAGGACTTGATGCAGGCACGGCTTTTGAAATTTTATCTATTGACATTGCAGACGTTGATGTTGGCAAAAATATTGGTGCAAACCTGCAAATGGACCAAGCCGAAGCAGACAAAAACATCGCTCAGGCAAGAGCCGAAGAACGCCGTGCAATGGCTATCGCTCTTGAACAGGAGATGAAAGCAAAAGCGCAAGAAGCACGTGCAAAAGTTATTGAAAATGAGGCGAAAGTGCCTTTGGCAATGGCAGAAGCATTTACAAAAGGCAATCTCGGTGTAATGGACTACTATCGAATAAAAAACATCGAGGCAGACACCTCAATGCGCGATGCAATCGGTAAACCAGTAGCAGCTGCCGCAACACCGAGCAAAAAGTAATACAAATGGCACTTTTAAGAAAGTGCCATTTGTATTTTATTAAATATCCTCTTTAATCCAGTCGTATCCCTTATCTTCAAGTTCGCGGGCAAGTTCTTTGTTGCCTGTTTTTACAATTTGTCCTTTGTAAAGGATATGGACAAAATCGGGAACAATATAGTCCAAAAGCCGTTGATAGTGCGTTATTACAAGCGAGGCATTATTTGCAGTTTTTAGTGCATTTACTCCGTTTGCTACAATGCGCAGTGCGTCAATATCAAGCCCAGAGTCGGTTTCATCAAGTATAGAGAGCAATGGTTCAAGCATTGCCATTTGAAAAATTTCGTTACGTTTTTTTTCACCGCCAGAAAAGCCCTCATTAACAGAGCGTGCGGTGAGTCGGTTATCTAATTCTAAAAGTTGTTTTTTTGAGTGCATCAGTTTTAGAAAATCAGATGCCGAGAGTGGTTCTAGACCTTTGTGTTTGCGGTGTGCATTGACTGAGGCACGCATAAAGTTAGTCATACTCACACCCGGAATCTCGACAGGGTACTGAAACGAGAGGAAAATTCCTTCGCAGGCACGCTCTTCCGGCGGCATTGCAAGTAAATTTTTTCCCATAAAAGTTACACTGCCATCTGTAACCTCAAAAGCGGGATTTCCGCTCAAAACAGATGCTAAAGTACTTTTCCCTGCACCGTTTGGTCCCATTATGGCGTGAACTTCACCTGCTTTTACAATCAGATTCAATCCTCTTAATATCTCTTTGCCCGCAATTTTTGCGTGTAAATTTTTGATTTCTAACATTGTATATAATTGAAAATTAAAAATTAAAAATTGAAAATTTTGAATTACAAAGGTATATATTTTTTTAGAAAGATGTTCTTTTCTCAATTAAAAAATTTTGTTAATTTTGGAACAGAGGTTGCTATACAAAAGACGACTACGTGATCGTTCTCTTGCACAATAGTGTTGCCATCAACCACAAACCCGACTCCGTTGCGGATAATGCCTCCAATATTAACATTTTCGGGCAAAACAAGTTCGCGTACACAACTTTTTGTTATCAAGTCATCTTTTTTAACCGCATACTCCACAACCAAAGCATCAGAATATACTAAATAATTGACCTTTACAGCATCTTCGTCAAGCAAACAGCGGTAAATATTGCCCGCAGCAATAAGTTTTTTATTAATAATTGTACCAATATCAAGGTTTTCTGCCAAATCAATATAATCAATATTTTCCACCTCTGCAATGGTTTTTTTTACTCCAAAACGCTTTGCGGTGAGGCAGGAAAAAACGTTTGTTTCAGAATTATCTGTAACTGCCATAAAAGCATCCGTACTCTCAATCCCTTCTTGGCGCATAAGTTCAATATTATGTACATCACCGTTGATTACCAATGCATTAGGAAATTTTTCTGCCAAAAAAATACAACGATTTTTATCTTTTTCAATAATTTTTATAGAGTAATCGTCAGATAAATTTTGAAGTGTTTTTGAGGTAATTTTTCCACCTCCCATTATCATAATCTTTTGAATATTAATATTTTGTTGATTGGTGTCAATACGAATCTTTTCCTCGTTTCCTTTTGGACAGATGAAATAAACAATATCATTTGGTCTAATTTCGTCTGAACCACGCGGAATTATTGTTTGATTATCACGAAGTACAGCCACAACTCTGTAATTATTATGATTAAAATATCCTGTCAAAAACGTTTTATTTATAATAGTTGAATTTTCACATATTTTTACACCAACTAACGACAGTTCACCGCTGCCAAATGAGCGAAATTCACGCATCCAGCCGCGTTTTAGCGAGTCGGAAATTTCCTGTGCAGCTAGCACTTCGGGGTAAATCAGTGTTTCGATGCCCATTTTCTGCAAAAATTCCTGATTTTCGGGTAGAAGGTATTCGTAGTTGCTTATACGCGCAATGGTCTTTTCTGCTCCAAGTGATTTTGCAAGCATACAAGCAGTTAGATTTGTGCTCTCGTCTGGTGTAACAGCAATAAAAATATTCTTTTTTACGCCGCAAGCTTTCAAATCATTTATTGAAGTAGGAAAACCTACTTTTGTCATCAAGTCGTAGTTTGCATCAATCTCATTTAGATTTTCGTGGTTTTCGTCCATCAAAATTACATCGCGGCTTTCGTTAGAAAACATTTTTGCCACGTAACGCCCCACTTCGCCCGCTCCAACAATTATTATCTTCATAATTTAATTATTAAAAGAAATTGCCGCAAAATTAATATTTTTTTTTAAATTTAAATATTTGATTGTTATTTTTTACAAGAAGAAAGGTATTTATACGAAAACGCGCCTTGTAGTTTGTCCATATTTATTTTAAATTCAGTATTTGTTACGAAAATTTCATTCAAGATAATAATGTACACAGAAAGGATATCTACAAAGAAATAGATGATGGTTATGCTCTTGTAAATTGTATTGTGGTAAATAAAAACGTAGAAAGTTTTGCACAATAAAACAAAAAATCAAATACAGATTATTTTGGGGTGCTTGTTTTACACTATAAAGTTTAAAAAAGAGATAACTCTTAAAGTTATCTACCATTTCACTAACTACCTTACTATCAACAAATTATATCTAATACTACCTGTTAGTTTAAAAAACAAAAACAATTATTTAACTAATTTTTAATTTTTTTAACAAAATAAGTTTTAAAAATACTTGTTTTTTTCAAAATAATTTTGTTATTTTGCACTTTTATTTGTAGAAAAATATAAAATAAATTTAACGTTAATTATCTAAATTATTAAATCTATGGCAGTAAACAAAGTTTTATTGATTGGAAATGTAGGCAGAGACCCCGAAGTTCGTTATATTAACAACGAAACTCGCGTGGCTAATTTCACGTTGGCAACAACAGACAGAGGTTTTACAACACGTGCAGGCGTGGTTGTACCAGAAAAAACCGAATGGCACAACATCGTTCTTTGGCGAGGTTTGGCAGAAATAGCAGAAAAATATGTTCGTAAAGGCAGTAAAGTTTTTATTGAAGGCAAAATTACAAATCGTTCTTACGAAGACAAAACAGGTATTAAACGCTATATCACAGAGATTTTAGCGGAAAATCTCGAACTTTTGGACAGAAAGCAATCGTCTCAAGATGGAGGAAGCAGTTACAATGAACAGGTTCCGCCGCCTGTTAATGACAACAGTTATCAACAACCAGCATATTCTGTGCCCGTACAAGACACTGAATATATTGCAGAGCCGGAAGAAAACAGCGATTTACCATTCTAATAAGAGCAAGTAACAAAGATGGACAATTACTGTTTTCAGTTTTTTGCTAATCAAATTATTATAAAAAAGCCCAGACAAATATGGGCTTTTTTATAATATTGTGTTCAAAAAAAAATTGATTTACATCTTATTTTTTTTTTTGAAAAAAAACTGTAACTTTGCAGAAAATACTTTATAAAAATAATATTTTATAATGAAAAAAATGAAAAATAGAATAAATTTGCGAAATCGCCGACTTAGAGTGCATAAAGAGGGGCGACTGATTTTAATTTCACTCTTTATTTTACTTTTTGGTATAAATATGGCTTTTTATTTTTTGGGCAACAACAGGTTTGATGTCGGTTTTATTATAAATTTTGTTATTTCTGTTGCGGCGTTTTGCTTTTTTTTCTATTTTTTTCGCAATCCGATACGGTTGTTGCAAATTGATGATGACGGATTAGTTATTGCCCCTGCAGACGGACGGATTGTGGTGGTTGAGCCAACAGAAGAATACGAATATTTTGGCGGCAAAAAAATGATGCAGGTATCAATTTTTATGTCACCATTTAATGTTCACGCAAACTGGTATCCAATTAATGGTATTGTTAAATATGTTAAACACCATTCAGGACGGCACGTTGCGGCGTATTTGCCAAAATCAAGCCACGAGAACGAACGTGCCACAACTGTAATTGAAACAAAATCGGGGCAAGAAATCCTTGTAAGGCAAATTGCCGGTGCTTTGGCACGAAGAATTGTAACTTATGCATCGCCACAGCACCCCGCACAGATAAATCATCATCTTGGATTTATAAAATTTGGTTCGAGGGTTGATGTTTTTCTCCCGCTCAAAAGTGAGATTTTTGTAAAATTTAGCGAACACACAACAGGAAATGAAACAATTATTGCAAGAATACCAGATTAATGGATAAATTGATAAAATAATTATTTTTATTAAACCAAATATTCTAAATAAATTATGAAATTAGAAGGAAGACGCAGCAGCAGCAACGTAGATGACCGCCGCAGAAGTGGCGGAACTATTGCCGGTTTAGGAATTGGCGGCGTTATAATTGCTGCAGTTATAACGTGGATTATGGGTGGCAACCCGTTGGAAGTCCTAACAAGTCAGTTGGGGAATGTTACACAAAACGGTACGGAATATGTGCCGTCTGCACAAGAGGACGCAATGGCAACTTTCGCTTCGCAAATTTTGGCAGGAACGGAAGATGTCTGGACAAAAGAGTTTGAAAAAATGGGACGTAAATATGTTCCGCCAAAAATGGTTCTATTTACGCGGGCTACAAGTTCGGGGTGCGGCAGTGCCTCTGCTCAAACAGGACCTTTCTATTGTCCCACAGACCAGACGGTTTATCTTGATATTTCATTTTTTGACCAAATGAAAAATCAGTTAGGCGCAGGCGGCGACTTTGCATACGCATACGTCATTGCGCACGAAGTTGGTCATCACGTTCAGTATCTTTTGGGTACGCTTAATAAAGTGCAGCAGTTGCAAAGCAGAGCAAGCAAAAAAGAGAGCAACCAGTTGAGCGTCAGATTGGAGTTGCAAGCCGATTTTTATGCAGGCATTTGGGCTTATCACGATAATAAAATGTATAATTCGTTGGAAAAAGGCGACATAGAAAAGGGGCTGAATGCAGCAAGCGCAATCGGGGACGACCGTTTGCAAATGGAGGCGCAGGGCTATACGGTGCCTGATGCTTTCAATCACGGAACATCTGCTCAACGTGTCCGCTGGCTCAAAAAAGGTGCTGAAACAGGGCAAATTGCCAATGGAGATACTTTTTCACCAAATTATTCTTCTTTGTAAAAAAATTTGTATCTTTGCAGAAAATAATCTCTAAAATTATGTCGCAAAATACTGAAATAAAACTTTTTGAAGAGCAAAGTATTCGTACAAGTTGGGATGAAACTTTGGAAGAATGGTATTTCTCGGTTGTAGATGTTGTTGAAATTCTAACAGAAAGTGCAAACCCGCGTGATTACTGGTTTAAAATGAAACAGCGCGTAAAACTCGAAGACGGAATTGAACTGTCGACAATTTGTCGACAGTTGAAATTGCTTGCACCAGACGGAAAAATGCGATTAACCGACTGCGCTAATGTGCAAAGTTTGTTTCGTATCGTTCAGTCAATTCCTTCGCCGAAAGCAGAGCCGTTTAAGCAATGGTTGGCGAAAGTCGGTTATGAACGCATAAAAGAAACGGTTGACCCTGCGCAAAGCATTGACCGCGCACGTGAAAACTGGCTAAAACTCGGAAGAAGTGAAAAATGGATACAACAGCGAATGACAGGGCAGGAAACACGCAACAAACTGACCGACTATTGGAAAGACGCAGGCGTAAAGGAAAATCAAGAGTTTGCCGCATTGACAAATATTATTCATCAGGAATGGACGGGACTAACTGTAAAAGCGCATAAAGATTTAAAAAACTTAAAAAATCAAAATTTACGCGACCATATGAGCGAAGCAGAACTGATTTTTACTGCATTAGCCGAACTTTCAACACGGCAAATTGCCGAAAGCGAGCAGGCAAAAGGATTTGTTGAAAATGCAAAAGCAAGCAGAAAAGGAGGCGGCGTAGCAAAGAATGCCCGCAAAGAATTAGAAGCAAAAACAGGAAAATCGGTTGTTACCGGTGAAAATTTTTTACCGCCGGCAAAACAAAACGAGAAATTAATAAAAATTATTTGAAATAAATTTTGTAATTTTACAAATTAATAAACTTAAAATAAAAAAAATAATTATGACACTTAACAATAATGTAACCGGTGCAATGGAGACACAAAGCCATTCAAAAAACGGGAGAAACTTGAAAAAGTTAATTTTATTTTTTATTGTGATTTGCGCTTCGGTAGGAGCGTGGGGACAAAAATATGAATTAAAAACTAGCGGACCAACTATTAGTATGATAATTGATTTAGATAACAGCACAATTAAATATGGTAGTTTATCGGAAGTACTATATTATTGCACATATTCAATAGAAAAAAAAGATATAATTAAATTTGAAGGAACCGATTTGATACGTTTATTTGTAAAATATACAGGTTATGTAGGAAGCAATGTTTTTGAAGAATATCAAAATTATAAAATGATTACAGTTCATTCGGACGGCAAAGTTGGTTTTCTTACATATCCTCCGAGTGGTGATAGTTTCTATACGAGCAATGATGAAAATAAAGTTCAATACGAAAAATTATTAAACAAAATTCAAAATAGAACTTCTTCAACCACCCCGCCAAGTACGCCACAAACGCAAACTGCGCCAAGTACGCCACAAACGCAAACAACTTTACCTGCAAGTGATATAACAAATATTCTAAAGATTAGCAAAATAGAGTTTGTAAATACAGATTATGATGGTAATTTATTAGGTGACTGGTGCTGGAATTGCACTAAATATGCATCTGACATAAAATATCTGAACGCACGAATAGTGTGTACCAACAACAGTTCATCATCGTTGTCAAAAAAATTGTATATAAAAATAATTAAACCCGATTACCAAGTTATTGAGGGTTCATCTTCTCCGACAGGTTATACTAAAACCGTTGACATAACGATAGGCGCAGGCGAAAAAGATAAGGTTATATATTTAGGCGGGTATGGCACAGACAACGGCGGTTATTACAAAGCAGGTTCGTACGATTACGAAATATGGTGTGACGGAAAACGATTAATAACTTATAGTTTTTCGTTAAGCAGCAAATCAACCGAACCTTCGGCAACAATCGAAAAAGTATGGTTGGAACATAACGTTGTAAATAAATATGATAGAGGAATGAATATTCACGTTCATTTTACAGTTAATAATATGAAAGGGATAGAAGGATATTGCAATGCAACATTTTATCTGCCCAATGGAGAATCATTGCATTTTACTGCTGTGGAGAGATTTACACCTTCCTATGACAATGCGGAATACAAAGATTTTGTTTTATTTACAATAGATAGCGGACTTTATACTGGTATTGACTACTATGGACTTACAAATATGAAAGTACAGATTACTTTGTATAATGGTAGAACAATTTTAGGTAAATCTGATTTTATACCTTTCACATATAATAAATCAAATCGTACAAGTTACTGATGAAATTTTTTTAACAAATATTAATTTAATTTATTTTATTATATAATTGAAAAAAAACTACTATCTTTGTCGAAAATAAAAAAATGAAACAACAGAAGATTTATATTGACACTTCAATAGTTGGCGGTTTTTTCGATATTGAATTTGAAAAAGAGACCAAAATGCTTTTTGAACGTCTCGAAAATAAGGAAGTCATTTTTGTGATTTCCGAAGTATTAACAGATGAGTTGGAGGACGCACCTGAAAGAGTCAGAACATTGTTAAATAATTATAGCAATGATTGTTTTGAGAAAGTGCCATTGACAGACGAAGCAAAAGCACTTGCCGAAAAATATATCGCTGAAAATGTTGTTGGAAAAACAAGTTTGGACGATTGCAGACACATTGCGCTTGCTACAATCAACAAAGTTGATGTGTTGGCAAGTTGGAACTTCAAACACATTGTAAATCTTGAGCGCATAAAAGGTTACAATGGCGTAAATTTGAAAAATGGTTACACACCCATTGAAATTAGAAACCCAAAAGAATTAATAAATTATGGAAAAGGAATTTGATTGCTTAAAAATGAAAGATGAAATTCAGGCAAAAATCTATGAGGAAACAAAAGATATGACTTACCCTGAATACCGTGCCTATTTAGACAGAAGGTTGGAAAACAGCGTTTTGTGGCAGCGTTTGGTAAAACGTGATAATGCTAAAAAAACGGCTTATGCGTGATTGTATAAGGAAAATGACGGGTTGTTTTAATTTTTTTAACAAATATTTATTTAATTATATAATTAACAAAAAATCAAAATTATGTTTGACACCAGCCACTTTCACCCGATGCTTGTACATTTTCCCGTTGCTTTGGCACTCTTGGGAATTGTGCTTGAGTTAGTCCAATTTTTATTTTTTAAAAATGAAAAGGACTTAAAATTTTCTGTTGGCGAAATATTACTCTATTTCGCTACTCTTTCAGCAATAGCCGCAATGCTGAGCGGATTTTTATTTACCTCAACCTTTACAGGAAAATCTCTTGAGGTAAGAAATCTGCATATGATGCTTGCTGTACTATCAACCGTAGCCCTGTCGGTTACTTCAATTTTTTACCTGCTCTATCGTTTTGGAAAGCAAAAAGGTAAAATATTCCGTATTATTGGATTGCTCTTTTATATGCTGTCGGCGTTATTCATTGGCGCAACAGGGTTTATAGGAGGCAATTTGGTATATAGTTATATGATTGGTTTATAATCAAATTAAATTTATATTAACTATTTTAAAAAAAAGTAAAAATGAAAAATTTATTAAAATTAACATTTATGTTAGCAGTGGTTTCTGTTTTTGCCGTATCTTGTGCAGGACCTAAACCAGAAAAGACAATCGAAAACCTGAAAGCCGCTATCACAGGTGAAACCAACGCAAGTGCAAAATATATGGCATTTTCGTTAAAAGCCGCTGAGGAAGGTTATACAAACATTGCAAAAATGTTTTCAGCAGCATCAGCCGCAGAATTAGTTCACGTGAAAAACCACAACGCCGCTTTGGTAAAGTTGGGCGAAGAGGCATTTACCCCAACAGCAGACGAGCCAACGGTGAACTCTACGGCTGAAAATCTACAAACAGCCATAGATGGTGAAACATACGAATCAACCGTTATGTATCCGGGTTTCATTGATGTTGCTACAACCGAAAAGTGTAAAGATGCTCTTAAAACTTTTAATTGGGCAAATGACGCAGAAAAGACACACGCAAAATTGTACACTCAGGCGTTGGAAATTTTGAAAGCAAATAATAACGATGAAACCGTTTCTGCCGAATGGTATGTTTGCCCAAAATGCGGTGATTTGTTTAATACGCTTGAAGGAGTAAAAAGTTGCCCTTTGTGCGCCACAAATCCTTCATTGTTTTTGAAGTTTTAGATATTTTTAATCAAAATCTTGCAAAGAAATAGAAAACACTCTATGCCTAAAATTTTTTTGTAGGTTGTAAACATTCTGAGTTTCAAAAAACTCAGAATGTTTATTTTTTGGGACAAATTTGTTTTATTATACAAAAAAATGTTTTATTTATGTATTTTTTTTGAAAGAAACTCTATTTTCTCCATTTTAGGCATTAGTTCAACAATTTGCGCTTGCCGATTGATAAGATATTTACCCGGTTTTTGTGCGTTATAACGCTTTGGGTTTGGTAAAACGGCAGCCAGCAGAGCGGCTTGAGTGTTAGAAAGTTTTTTTGCAGAAATCTTGAAAAACTTTTGCGATGCCGCTTCAACGCCAAACACGCCTTTGCCATATTCAATGCTGTTGAGATAGACCTCCATTATCCGCTCTTTTGTCCAAAATAATTCAATCAATATAGTAAAATATGTCTCAAAACCTTTTCGTACCCACGTTCGCGTGCCGAAAGTAAAGACGTTTTTTGCCGTCTGCTGCGAAATGGTGCTGCCGCCGCGGAAACGCTTACCCTCTTTGCGTTCCTGTTTCACTTTTTCAATATCAGAAAAACTGATGCCGTTGTGTTGCATAAAAAGATTGTCCTCCGATGCAACAACGGCTATTGTCATTTGCGGAGAAATTTTATCAATAGAGACCCACTTGTGTTCTATTTTCATTGATTCGCCGTTGAAAAATTGTTGAAATGAATTTTTCAACATCACAGGCGTAAAATATACAGGACAAAACCGCAACAGCACTACCCAAAGCACCGTTGCCGCAATAAAAATCAATATCGTTTTTCCTAATATCTTAAAAATTTTTTTCATTATCTTTTTAATAAAACAGTGTTATAGTTCGCCATAAGTACCATAAAAACACCACTTGTGGCGAACTATAAAACAATTTTATTTGAATAAATCATTGAGTATCAACTCTTTTTGAATAATATCAGAGTGTTTGTTTTTTGCAATTCCGTAGGTGGTTAGCATCAGCAGATGTACTGCCTTTTTCGTTTTTGTTTCGGCTTTGAAAACGGCAATTTTATTCATCAAATTTTCTTCATATAACTTGGTAATCACATATTTAAGGTTTGAAAATTTAATTTCCAAGAGATTTATGATTCCGTCTTTGCGGTTGATAACCAAATCAATTTGTGCAGCGGGCGTTGAATTTTCACTGCGCCAGGCAGAGACAAGCGACTGTATTCCTGCAATACTCAACGCCTGTTTTATTTCATTGGTATGAAGCAAAGCCAACATCTCAAAGGCATATCCCGCCCAAGAATTTCGCAGCGGCGTATCAAGCGAATTTGTCCAGAATTGCTCATCATTGTACTCATTTTTTTCCATAAAATGAAAATAAAAGAGCGTAAATGGGTCAATAAGTTGATACAGCATATTGCGTTTTTTCTTGTCAAACGAACTGTATGAGCGAATAAAACCGCAATAATCGAGGTTTTGCAGTATTTCTGTCAAGCCGCCGCCGCTCGAAAGTTTGGTAATTTCTACAATATCGTTTCTGCTCAATCCCTTCATTTTTCTACTTAACGCAGACACAACTTGCTGATAATCACCAGAATTACGAAACAGTGCAGAATAAAGATTTCTAAACTCATTTTTCATTTCGGCATCCTGTGCAAAAAACATTCTGTCAATATTTTGCGCCACACTTAGCCCTTTTTCAATTTTGCTCAAATAGTATGGAACGCCGCCCATAACCATATAACACTCGGCAATTTGGTATTGGCTAAACTCAATTTTACGCGATTTAAAATATAATTCACATTCGTGCAGAGTAAATTGTTTCAAATGAATTATGCGTGTCAGCCGATTATGCAGTCCGCCGTGATTGTTGATAAGTTTATTTATAAGCCACGAACTTGCCGAGCCGCACACAATCAACACAACGTCTTTTCTCGCTGCTGCCCAACCATTCCAAAAATGCTCAAGTGCGGTAATAAAGCCCGAACGCAAAGTATCAAGCCAAGGAATTTCATCAAAAAAAATAACTTTGCGCTTTTGCGGTGATTTTTCCAAAAGCGAAATAAGTTGTTCAAATGCCATAAGCCAATTTTTTGCAACTTTAAAATTTATTCCAAAACTGTTTTTATTAAGCGAGATATTAAAATTTACTAATTGCTCTTTTGTTGTTGCATTTGCCAAGGCGGCTACATTAAAAACAAATTTTTCATCAAAAAATTCACGCACAAGAAATGTTTTTCCAACTCTGCGCCTGCCATATACTGCTACAAACTCTGAAAGGTCGGAATCATAAGCATCTTGCAATATTTTACACTCTTTTTCTCTACCAATAATATTTTTTTTCATATCAAAAAAACGTTTTATATTTCGCCACAAAGGTATAAAAAATATTAGATATGGCAAAATATATTGTTATAGTTCGCCACAAGTGGCATAAAAATACCATTTATGGCGAACTATAACGCTGTTTTCACCCCACCATTCAGTGTCCGTTGCACAACAAAAAAAACCTGTCATTGCGGGCTTGACCCGCAATCGATTGATAATCAATAGCATTTTTTGCAGCGATTGCGGGTCAAGCCCGCAATGATACATAGATGTTGGGTTGTGCAACACGCATTTCGACTTGTGTCTTGTGTCTAAAATCTATTGTCTAAATTTAATCATATTCCACGCATCTTTCAGCACCTGCGAGCCAAGAAGTGCGGTAACACCAATATAGAAACCAGCACCCACAACCGCTTGCAAGCAGAAGACAAGATAAATATTAAATGGAAGTTTTGAAAGCAATATCACAATGGCGCACATTACGGCAGAGATTGCAAAATAGGGCAAAACATCTTTTAAATGGTTTGATAATGAGTATTTTATAAATTTTCCGACAACTAATATACCAATAAAATACGCTAAAAATGCGGCAACCGAAAAGCCAATCAAAAGCAGAGAAATAGAGTTGTTGTTGTTAAAAAATGTTATATCAAAAGAGAATGGCTGAAAAGTAAATTTTATAGAAATAATACAAATTGCCAAACTAATGAGTATCAATAGATTACGTATCATTTCGAGGCGAAAATTCCATTTTGGTTTGCCGATTGCGTTGAACATTTGCAGGCAAAGCGACTGAAACGGCACAAACATCGCCGAAACAGACAAAATTTGCAGGAAAGGCACAGCAGGCAGCCAAACAGCATCAATGCAGACAAGAATAAAATTTTTTGCCATTCCGATGAGTCCAAACATCATTGGAAAAATAAGAAAGGCGGTTATTCTTATTATTTTGCGAAAATATAACAGTTGCCGCTCTTTTTCGTTGTTCAGTTTGGCAAAAACGGGGTATGCCACGCTTGAGAGTGCGCCCGACACTATTGTACTCGGTATTTGCTGAAATTTGTCCGCCTGCCTGTATTGCCCCAAATCGCCTATTGAATACTGTTTGCCGATTAACATTGTGTAAAGATATTTTACGCAGGTGGAAATTGTGCTTGTGAGCAGTAAAATAGAACTAAACGCAAACAACTCTTTTATTACTTTGAACGCAGCTCTTTTTGCAGGTCTCCATTTGCTAAAATACCATATAATTATCACTCTTACAGCATTTTGCAAAATTATTTGCCACGCCAAAGCCCAATAACCAAAGCCCAAAAGTGCCATCCAAATTGCAACAATACCCGACACAATAGCAGAAAGCAAATTTGCCAAACTTATTGATTTGAAATTAAAAGATTTTATCAGTAAAATATTTGGAATTATGCCCAAAGCGTTGATTATTATTGTGATAAATAATAATTGTCCCAAATTTATAAGTTCGGATTTCTCAAAAAAAATTGATATTGCGGGCAAAAGCAGCATTAAAACAACATACAAAACAGCACCTATGGCAAGATTGAAATAAAAAACGGAGGTATATTCACTGTTTGTAGTGTTTTGACGGCGCACTAACGCAACCGTAAAACCGCTATCAACAAAAATATTACTCAAAAGCGTAACAATTACCAAAGTAGCCACAAGTCCAAAATCATACGGAGCAATCAAACGCATAGTTATCACCCCTACCAGAAAGGCAATTAACTGAAAACCAAACTTGTCAATCATACTCCAGACGATTGATTTTTGGGTTTGATGTTTGAGATTATCCATTTTTTTGTTGGTTGATGTTTTTTGGTTGTTGGTTGTTGGTTGTTGTTGATTTGGTTTAAAGTTTTTTTAGTTATTAATAGTTATGCGCTACGCTGTTATAAATTGTTATTCATTGTTTATTTGCAGTGTTACAATTCATAACTACTCATAACTACAAATAACTATAATTTCAATCGTAAATCGTAAATCTAAAATCTAAAATTATATTGTCTTTGTTCCTTGCTCTTTGTTCTTTGTTCTAAAAAAATAGTTTTCACCTTTTTTATCACACAGATGATGCAGATTTTGTATGATTAACACAGATTTTTTATTCATAATTCGTAATTCAATAAACAACAATCAACAACCATCAATCAACAACCAAATCAACAGCCCTTTTTAAACAAAGAAAAATGCACATTTCCATATTTTCGCTCTTCGAGAAAATTTTGATGCTGTGCAAAATTACTGTTTTTACCGTGTTCGAGAATAAAAATTCCGTTAGTTTTTAATAAATTATTTTTAAAAATTAGGTCAGGAATTTCCTCAATATTTTTCATTTGAAACGGCGGGTCGGCAAAAATAAAATCGTACTGCTCGCCGCATTTTTCCAAATATCTGAAGACCTCGCTTTTATAAACATTCAAATTGGTTATTTGCAACTTATTGATTGTCTTTTTTATAAACTCAATTTGCGTATTGCTCATCTCTATTGCATTAACATACTTTGCCCCGCGTGAAATAAATTCGTAACTTATGCTGCCCGTTCCTGAAAATAAATCCAAAACGCTAATATCCTCAAAATCAGTGTATTTGCTTAACACATTAAACAAACTCTCCTTTGCAAAGTCGGTTGTTGGGCGCGCAGTAATCTCTTTTGGCGGCTCAAATCTTAAACCTTTAAATTTTCCGCTTACAATTCGCATAAGTTAAGTTAGTAAGTTAGTAAGTTAGTAAGTTGGTAAGTTAATACGAATATCTGTAATCATTCATAAATGAAAAATATTTGTTTTCCGTATAGTTTAATTTTTTATCTTTTGTATTTCACCTAAATATTACATTTTTATTCTTTTAATATTAAGTTTGTCAAGGTTCATTGTGCCGAGTTTCAACTCCTCTCCAAGTGCGATATGTTTTACATCTTCAAGCGGCATATTGCGTGTTTGATTAAAAAATTTTGTTGCAGCGGTATCAACAGCCACAATATCCTGCGACATAAATAACGCTTTTGCAGGCACAACGTCTGTCTCTGTTTTTCCTTGCGGACCGTTCTGTTTTAGCAGTTGGTATCCGTCAATAACGTTCAAAATCGGCTTTTTGTCAAGCGTACAAATATCAGCAATGCACTGTTGCAGGTTTTTTATATGAAAAGTTCGCCTGTCCCACACAATTCCCATAAAGTTTTTCATCGAAAGAGACATATTTGCTCCGCCGTGATGTTTGAGAATTGGCACATTAATCCACACATCGCAATCGAGTATTGCTTGATGAACTTTTGCCTTGTTTATTGCTTTGCCTTTTGGCAAATTCACCTCTTTGTAATAACTCTCTTCGTGTGCCGGTAAAATTTTTGCGCCCGCTGCTTTTGCTGCGGCTTCTATTCCGCTATTTCGGTAACATTTTGTCCATTCATCGCAAGTGTGGTCAAAAACCCAAACTTCGCTTGCGCCGGCTGCCAATGCCTGTTTTACAATTTCAGCGACAAGTTTTGGGTTGGTGTTTGCAGCAAGTTCGGGTGCTTTGTCCCATCCAATATTCGGTTTAACACAAACTTTTTGTCCTTTTTTTACAAAATTGGACATTCCGCCAATTTCCTCAATCGCTTTGCGGAACATCTCTTCTGGTTCGCCACCCATAACAGCCACTAAATCAACAGTTTTGCCTGTTGTAGAACTTTTGATGCTCTGCGCCAAAATATCCATACCTCCCGACATTTTTAACGAAAAAGCAGCACCGGTAACGGCAACAACTTTTAAAAAATCTCTTCTGTCCATATTTTTTATGTTGTTATTATCAATAATTTCGCAAAGATACAAAATAATTGAAAATTTATAAATTTTGTGGTAAATATGATTAAATTTTTTGTTTTTAATAATTCAGTTTTTAGTTTTAAAGAATTTTTAAAATTTATTAATTTTTAAAAAAAACAATATCGCTGTTTGTTTTTTTTGTACTTTTGTACAAAATTTTTCAAAAAATGCACAAATCTATAAATTATAAAATTGGCGCAAAAATCGGCAAGATTATTGATTTTTTTTACCCTCCGTTTAAGCGTTTTTTTCCGCAGCAATTTTTCCGATATGGCGTTTGCGGTGCGGTAAATACTGTTTTTAGTTGGGTGCTGTATTGGTTTTTTCACAATTTTGTGTTTGAACAACAAGATTTTCATATTCTTTTCCTTACATTTACACCGCACATAGCAGCGTTTTTTACACAACTGCCAATAACATTTATCACGGGTTTTTGGCTTAGCCGTTACGTCAGTTTTTCGGAGTCGGAATTGCACGGCAGAACACAGATTTTTCGCTATTTATTAATTGTAATCTCTTGTATATTGATTAATTACGCTGGTTTAAAATTTTTTGTTGAAATATGCGGCTTTTGGGCTACGCCTTCGCAAATGATTAATACCATAATTACAACAGTTTTAAGTTTTTTTGCACAAAAATATTTTTCTTTTAAAGCATAATCTTTTGAACAAAAAACAAAGAGATTTAGATATTCCATTTTTTTAAAAAATGGAATATCTAATAGACAAAGACAGAAAAATAATTATGTTTTGCAACACCGCAAAAACCACCAAAACAATTAATAACTGCCGAAGGCGCATAACTATTAATAACTAAAAAAAACTTTAAACCAAATAAACAACAACCATCAACCAAAAACCAACTCCTAACCCCTAACTTAATGCCCAATATTGAAATTTTTAAATCCCTTTGGCAAAGCACTTTTAATGATAATCAGAAATTTGTTGATTTCTATTTTGATAAAATTTTTTCGGAAAAAAGAAACATTTTTATTGAAGAAAACGGCAAAGTGATTTCGTGTTTGCAGGCAATTCCGTTTCCTATGAAAATTGAAAATAGAATTGTGCCAACTTGCTATCTATCAGGTATTTTGACGGATAAAAATTTTCAAAAACGTGGTTTTATGCGCCAACTGATGCAAAAAACGCACCGACAACTCTACGAAAACGGCGTTTGGGCAACAACGCTTATTCCTGCTGAAAAATATTTATTTAAAATTTATCAAAAATTTGGTTACGAAGCGATTTTTAAAGTTGATTTTGTTCGTCATTGCGGGCTTGACCCGCAATCTCCTAAATTTCGGGGGATTGCGGCTTCCACAGCAATGACGGAAGTGGTTGAATTGCAAAAAAATGAACAAAAAATCGCTTATGAATATTTTAACAAAAAAAATCTTGAACGACAAATTTCACTTTTGGCAACGGAAGATTATTTTGAAAATATCTGTGATTTGGCAGAATTCGAAAACAAGAAAATTTTTATAGCAAAATCCCTTTATCATTGCGGACTTGACCCGCAATCGCCTAATTTTCAATCGATTGCGGCTTCCGCCGCAATGACAGGAGGTATCACCGGCATTGTTTTGGCAAATGAAAAAGGCAATATTTTGGAACTGTTTGCCGACAACGAAGATATTAAAACACTTTTACTAAATAAAATATTGCAAGAGTTTGATTTGCAGGAAATTACATTTCAAATTCCTGCAAAAAAAGAGGAGTTTGGAATGTTAAGAATAATTAATGTTGAAAAGTTTTTGAGCAACTTTGCAATAAATAATTTTGACAAAGAGTTTAAATTTAATGTTTTTGACAGCGAAATTGCCGAAAATTGCGGTTTTTACACACTAAAAAGCGGCTTTTGTACCAAACAACCCGCTAACAATCAACCAGTTACAACAATCAATGATATTGTAAAAATAATTTTTGAAAACAAAATTTCTGCAATGACTTATATGATGAACGTCTGAAAAATGAAAAAACTCTAAACTCTAATTTCTACACTCTATTATGAAAATCGTCTACATGGGAACGCCCGATTTTGCTGTGCGACCACTTGAAAAATTGCTTGAAAGCGGCTGTGAGATTGTTGGCGTGGTTACAATGCCCGATAAACCGGCAGGGCGCGGGCATAAAATTCAGTTTTCACCTGTAAAAAATTTTGCTTTGCAGCATAATTTAAAAATTCTACAGCCGGAGAAACTTAAAGATGAGCAGTTTTTGACTGAATTAAGAGCGTTAAATGCTGATTTGCAGATAGTTGTAGCGTTTAGAATGTTGCCCGAAGTGGTGTGGAATATGCCAAAGTTCGGCACAATTAATTTGCACGCCTCGCTTTTACCGCAATATCGCGGTGCTGCACCTATAAACTGGGCAATTATCAACGGCGAAACCACCACAGGCGTAACAACTTTTTTCTTGCAGCACGAAATTGACACAGGCAACATTATTTTGCAGCAAAGCGTTGATATTAAGCAAAATGACAATGCAGGAACACTACATAATAAACTTATGGAAATCGGCTCCGATTTGGTGGTGGAAACAGTAAATCTACTAAAAAATGGCAAAGTAACCGAAAAACCGCAACCAATTTGCGAAAAACTAAAACTTGCACCAAAAATTTTCAAAGAAGATTGCAGGTTGGATTTTTCAAAACAGTGCGTTGATTTACAGAATTTTGTACGCGGTTTATCACCATACCCTGCTGCGTGGTTTGAACACAACAATATTACCTACAAAATTTTTGAAACAGAGGCAGAAAAAATCAAACATAATTTTGAACTTGGAAAAATTATTACCGAAAACAAAAAAAACATAAAAATTGCTGTGTCGGATGGCTTTTTGCATATAAAAAATTTACAACCCGCAGGTAAAAAACGTATGAATACAGAAGATTTTTTAAGAGGAAATAAATTTTGATGGTATTGTTAAATTTGTATAGATTGTCATTTCGACTGAAAGGAGTTTTTCACGACCAAAGGGAGTAAATCTGCTTTGTTAATGGGATTTCTCCCGTTGGTCGAAATGACAAAATCGACACAAAGTTACCAATTCCTTTAATTTTTTATTATCAACAAGTAAAATCTCACTTGCATATTTCATTTTTTTTTTGTACTTTTGCAGCCAATTTTTCATTGACTTGACTTGAAAAGCAGAATGAAAAAAGCCGTTAGGAAAAAATGCGACAATTAAAAATTACACCATCTATCACCAATCGTGATAGTGCATCTCTTGATAAATATTTACAAGAGATTGGACGTGAGGAACTTATCACTATCGAAAATGAGGTTGAATTAGCGCAAAGGATTAGGAAAGGCGACCGTGCCGCTCTTAATAAACTTGTGCGTGCCAATCTTCGTTTTGTTGTTTCTGTGGCAAAACAGTATCAAAATCAGGGACTTTCTTTGCCCGATTTGATTGACGAAGGAAATTTGGGCTTGATTAAAGCCGCCGAGAAATTTGACGAAACAAGGGGATTCAAATTCATTTCTTATGCTGTTTGGTGGATTCGTCAGTCGATTTTGCAAGCGTTGGCAGAGCAGTCAAGAATTGTGCGCCTGCCGCTGAATCAGGTTGGTTCTCTCAACAAAATCAACAAGGCGTTTTCCAAATTTGAGCAAGAGAACGAGCGTCTGCCGTCTGTGGAAGAGTTGGCTGAGGCGTTAGAAGTGCCGCTTGATAAAATTTCAGATACAATCAAGGTTTCCGGGAGGCATATTTCGGTGGATGCACCCTTTGTAGAAGGTGAAGACAATTCGCTGCTTGATGTGTTGATGAATGACGATTCGCCTGTGGCAGACCAAAAACTAATGAGTGAATCGTTGCTCAAAGAGATTGACAGAGCGTTGGATTCGATGCTTGCAGAGCGTGAAAGAGACATTGTGAGAATGTTTTTTGGCATAGGCGGTCAAGAAATGACACTCGAAGAAATTGGCGATAAATTTGGCTTAACACGCGAAAGAGTACGCCAAATCAAAGAAAAAGCGATAAGACGTCTTAGAAACAATTCTAAAAACAAACTTCTAAAAGTTTATCTTGGATAAATTTTTCAGAAAATTACTTGTAGGAGCAAAAAAAATTGTTCCTGCATTTTTTTACTTTGTTTTTTCAAATTTTTATTATTTTGTCCTTCTATTTTTTTTGGCAATTTTGAAATAATGACTAATTTTGCAAAAAAAGTAAAATAATGACAGCCGCTTATAAAATAACGAAACTAAATCTTCCTGATTACAATTTTAATATTAGATTAGAGGGGGAAAATTACAAAATTTTTGACCAAATCAGAAATGCTTTTGTTGTCCTTACGCCAGAGGAATGGGTACGTCAAAACGTTGTAAATCACTTGATTACGGACTTAAATTATCCTAAAAACAGAATTGCAAACGAAACTTCTATTACTTATAACAATATGTCAAAACGTTGTGATACAATTATTTATGATGAAAATTTTGAGCCGTTTGTAATTTGTGAATATAAATCATACAAAATTGGGATTACACAAAAGGTTTTTGACCAAATTGCCATTTACAACTGCAAATTAAATGTACCTTACCTGTTGGTTAGCAATGGATTAACTCATTTTTTTTGTAGAGTAGATTCGGATAATAAACGTTATCTTTTTGCAGAAAAAATTCCAAATTATTTGGAATTAATAAAGGGTAATTTATAAAAAACAATAAGTGTTACTCCTTTTTGCCGCAAGTTTCTAAGTGCTTGTTGCGCAACTAACAAAGCACACAAAATAACAATAAAAAAGTGTTAAAATATTTGCATAATTTGTTGATAATTAGTAACTTTGCATAAAAATCAAAGATATTATGCAAGGCAAAAAAGAATATTCAGAAAAATTGTTTATAAATTTTCGTTTGTCGGAACGTGTGCCGAAAGAGAATTTTTATAGACGTCTCAAAGAGTTGCTTGATTTGTCGTATTTGTCCAAATTAACGGCAAAATATTACGGCACAGAAGGACAAAAAAGATTGATACAGAGGTATTTTTCAAATTTATACTGATAGGTTATTTGGAATATATCAATTCTGACAGAAAAATAGTTGAGAACGCCAAACTATAGTCAAGGTAAAAAATTGATTTTAAAAGGCATCAAAACAGAAAAAGGTAGAGAAACATTTACGAAAGAATATGGGACAACAACAGCGGATTGTCGAAATTATTCTTTAAAAGAAAAGTGTTGTAAGAACCTGAATTACAAGAAATTAAAACATTCTGTTGATAAGCCATATTATGACGAGGCATATAAGTTATTAAATACCAAAAAAGGAAAACGCAAAATGCGTATGCAAAAGGCAGTTGTAGAGCCAGTTTGGGAAACTTTGTTGCATTTTAGAAGATTGAAAAAGGTTTATACCAAAGTAAATGATTTAGCCAACAAACAGGTTTTGATGGCTTCGGCAGCGTACAATTTAAAGAAATTAATGGGCTTTGAAGCGATAAAATCCGCAGCAAATGTGTTTAAAATCACTGCCACGGACTTAAAATTAACTATTTTTAATAAAATATCGCAATTTTATGAATTTATTTTGTTTTTCTTAAATCACAGAAAACTAAGAATTTATTATTGCTAATAAAAAGAGATAGTAGCGCAACAAGCACTTGCAAACTTGTGACTTGTTTTTTTGTAATTTTAAACTGCTATTTTTTTAGGTACAAGTTTCCGCTATTGCTCCAACTTGTGCCAGCAAGAGTTAATATTTTGACAAAAAGTATTTATTAAATTTGACTATTTTTTCGTAATTTTGCAAACTTTTCAGGGAAATGGCAAATAGCGAAAGGTAATTTTTTTACATTTAACCCTTGTCCATTAACCTTTAACCCTTAACCAAACTAAAAATATGGCATCATTTATTATTGAAGGCGGACATCATTTGAGTGGTGAAATTCTGCCGCAGGGGGCAAAAAATGAGGCGTTGCAGGTAATTTGTGCAACGGTTCTCACAACCGAAAAGGTAATCATCGAAAATATTCCCGATATTCTTGATATTCAAAATTTGATTATTCTTTTGCAAGATATTGGCGTGAAAGTCAATAAGTTATCAAAAGGAAAATTTAGTTTTTGTGCTGAGAAGTTAAACGAGGAATTTCTCGATAGCGAACTTTTTTTGGAAAAATGCTCAAAACTTCGCGGCTCGGTAATGTTGATTGCGCCGTTGCTTGCGCGGCGAAAAAAGGTCTCTTTCGCCAAACCCGGCGGCGATAAAATCGGTAGAAGGCGGCTTGATACACACTTTATCGGTCTGCAAAAACTTGGCGCAGATATAAAATACAACGCTAAAAATCACGCTTTTGAAATGACTGCAAAAACTCTAAAAGGCGACTATATGCTGCTTGACGAGGCGTCTGTTACAGGCACGGCAAATATTCTTATGGCTGCAGTTTTGGCTCAGGGCAAAACAATAATATACAACGCCGCTTGCGAGCCATATTTGCAGCAACTTTGTATTTTGCTGAATAATATGGGCGCAAAAATTTCGGGTATCGCCTCAAATCTTCTCACAATCGAAGGCGTGGAGAATTTGCACGCCGCAAAACACAAAATTTTGCCCGATATGATTGAAGTTGGCTCGTTTATAGGAATGGCTGCAATGACGCAAAGTTCGCTGTTAATAAAAGATGTATCTTATGAAAATTTGGGTATAATTCCCGATTCATTTCGCCGATTGGGTATTGAGATAGAAAAACGCGGGGACGATATTTTTATCCCTGCACAAGAGAGTTACCGCATAGAATCGTTTATTGACGGCTCAATAATGACAATCGCAGATGCGCCGTGGCCCGGACTTACGCCCGACCTGCTTTCTGTGATGTTAGTTGTGGCAACGCAGGCAAAAGGCAGCGTTTTAATTCACCAAAAAATGTTTGAAAGCCGCCTATTTTTCGTTGATAAACTGATAGATATGGGTGCGCAGATAATTCTTTGCGACCCGCACAGAGCCGTTGTTATCGGGCATAACCGACAATTTATTCTCAAAGCAAACAATATGACCTCGCCCGATATTCGTGCAGGAATTGCACTGCTAATTGCTGCCCTCAGCGCAGACGGCATTAGCAGAATTGACAATATAGACCAAATTGACAGGGGATACCAAGATATTGAGCAGCGGCTAACTGCCATTGGTGCAAAAATTAGGCGAAAGGATTAGAATATTATGTAATTTTATTCTAATTTTTAAATTTCCGTTATAATTTTTTCACCGTCTAAAACAAAACGTTTGTAGTAGGAAATAACCAAAGTGGTAAGAGGAAGAGCAATTATTAAGCCCGTGAAGCCAAGCAACACTCCCCAAACAGAGAGCGAAAGCAAAATTATTGCAGGGTTTAAACCCATATTTTTACCCATAATTTTTGGAACAAGAAACAAATCTTGAAAACTTTGTATAACCAAAAAAACAATTAATATTCCCAAAAGTATTGTCCAAAAACTTGTTCCTGTCTCTACAGATTTCAAAAATCCAAAAAATATTACAGGCACAAAACCTATTGTTTGCAGATATGGTACAAGGTTCAAAATACCGAACAAAATTCCAAACAGAATCGCCATTGGCAAACCAATAATAGAGAAACCAATAGCATAAAGAATCCCAACAATAAATGCAATCAACGCCTGCCCGCGAAAATATCTGTTCATTGCCGAAGTAACATCATCAAGCAATTCAGATACAAAACGGCGATATTTTGGTGGTATAATTTCTAAAAATCCATTATTAATTTTTTCATAATCTTTTAGAATAAAAACGACATACAAAAAGATTATGAAAATCATAAAAATACCGATTAAAAATTGCCAAGTTTGCGATAATAAATTCCAAAAATGCGGAAAAATTTTTGCAGAAATTTTCTCTAATGTTTCCAATGAAAACAACTCATCAAAATTTATTTGCAGATTTATTTTTTCTATAAATTCTTTAAAATTTGCACTCAAAAAAGTATTATTTCCAAGATTTTGCGCATAATTTGTGATTATAGGTACTGTTCTTGCAATTTCGCTGCTGATAAGCGGAATTATCAAAAAACCAAGCCCCACAACTATACCTATTACCAGAATGAGTGCGATAATTACCGAAAGGATACGATTTTTTACTTTCAAACGATATTGAAAAAAATTTACAAGCGGATGAATAAGATATGCTATAAGCCAACCAATTAAAAAAGGCAAAAGCACACCGCTAAGTTTGTTGAGCAACAGAAATATTGCCAAAATTATAACAATATTTATCAGCAAACGTATGAATCTGTCAAAGGTGTATATTTTCATTAGTGAATAGT
>Ga0209628_10000439_pt1 | contig 25260 bp, 14 predicted proteins | sample TergutCu122P4_FD_187285 | JGI IMG/M metagenome (GOLD analysis project Ga0209628, IMG submission 187285) | Cubitermes ugandensis P4 segment gut microbial communities from Kakamega Forest, Kenya - Cu122 P4 (SPAdes) (version 2) | ecosystem: Host-associated > Arthropoda: Insects > Digestive system...
CGTCCGTTGACCCGGCAGACGAAGCCGGTGCCGTCCTTGGCCGTACCGGTCACCGGCACCCCCGCCGCCGCCAGCGCATCGAGCCCCGTCGCGCCGGAGGCAAGGTTGGACGCGCAGTACGTCACCGTACCCCCGCCCAAACCCTGGTAGTCAATGACGATCGTGACCGCATTGGCATCGGCACCGGTGCAGGCCCCGGTCCGCCCCGCCGCGTGGGCGGCGGCCGGAGACGTGGTCGGGCCGATGATGGCGCACAACATGATCATCAGCCCGGCCACGAGCCTTCCCGGTGAGCGGGTCATCCCCCATGCACCGCCTCGGTCAGCACCGTCCACGCCACCGACATGGCCACCCCCAGACGGTCCGGACCGCTGACCACCACGTATCCGCCGGTCGACACCTGCGGATGAGCCGGTACGGACGGGTTGGCGGACACGGGCGGGTTGCCCGTACCCGGATCAGGCCCTGGTCCAGGTCCTGGCCGAGGCTCCGGCGCGACAGGACACTGCGCGCCGGGCTTGCCTGCGGCCGGGTCGGCTCCGGCGGCGGTGAGCTGCGCGAAACCGGGACCTCCCAAGCCGAGTACGGCCTGGACCGTCGCCCGGAAGTATTGGCTTGTCACACCACCGATGCCCTGTTCCAAACCGGTGTCGAAACCCGCCTGGTCATAGGCGATCGCGCCGACATCCGAGGCCTTCAGCTTCGGGTGGGCCGCGACGGACGAGCAGCTGATCTGCAACCCGGCGATGAACCCGGCGCCCTTGTCGGCCGCGGCGGCATCCGCCGGCCGGACGGCCTGGGACGCGATACCGGTCGTATTGGTGTTGACGGCGCCCCAGCTGGCGAAGCCCCCATCCGTACCCTGCTGGGACAACAGCCAATGCGCAGTCTGGTCGTACGCGGTCCCGCTGACCCCCGCCGCCGCGAGCGCCTGTAGCACCATGGCGGTCGAGTCGGTGTCGGGCGCGCTGCAGTCGGGCGACCAGCCGTACGATCCGAAGTTCGGCGAGGCCGCATCTGTACAGCTTTGCGCAACCAGCCACGCGGTGGCGGTCGGCGGTACGGATCCGTTCGTTTCGGACAGCGCCAGCATCGCCAGCGGATGGCTGAACACCGAATCCGAACCGGGCGCGCCGAACGAACCGTCCGCGTTGAGCACGGACCGCAGGTCGGCGATCAGGTTGCGCGGCCCGGCACCAGTCGGGAACGCGGTCGGGTCCAATCCCGCTCCGACAAGGGCCAGTACGGTCTTGGCAATCTTCGGCCACGCATTCGCCTTGTCACTGGCGGCGCCGATGTACGCGGTGTCGGAGGCGTACAGCTTGGCCGCCGTCGCCGCGATCTGGTCGCCGGCGACATGGGCGGACATGAGCGCGTACAGGGCGTCGATCGTCAGCCCCCAGTCGGCCACGCCGTTGTCCCCGGCCACGTCGCCGCCCGCCGCGAGCTGGGCCGCGATCCAGGCGGCGCCCGCCTTGGCGTCCGGGTTGGCGGTCCCGGCGGGAGCGGGACCAGGCGGGACAGGCGTTGTGCCGGTCAGGGCGATCAGGTCGGCCAGGGCGGGCTTGGTGACACAGATCTCAGGATCGGCCACGGGGTAGTTCGGGTACGAATCCAGCATCATGCAATCCCAGGTTTGGAAAGCCCGGAAGATGTACGCCTGGTCGGTCTTCACCGGACCGTCGCCCGCGCCCACCTGGGCGAACTTCCACTCGGTACCGGGCGCGCCGGCGGCCCGGCCGTCAACGGTCGAGGTGTAAAGACCCCAGAAGCCGTTCGTACCGTACTTCTGCGCCGGGTCGACCCCGTCGATGGCGGTGACATAACTGGCGGCACCGGTCACCACGAACCCGGCGGACTGGAAGGCCTCGTAGATGGTACCGGAGGCTCCGACGGCGCAGCGGATGTCCACATCCGTACCGTCAAGGGAGAAGTCCACGGCCACCGTGACCCCCTGACCGGGCTGACAGGCGGCACCCGCGACGGGCGCGGCCGAGGCAGTGGACGATAAACCGGTAATAAACATAGACGTGACGAGCACGAGAATGGCAGCCAGTGACCTGACTGCCGCAAAATGACGACGCATGAAAACGTCCTTTCAAGTGAGCGATCCGAAAAGGGGATCGCGACGCTCATGCGCTGCTACCCCTCCGCAGACCTCGACGGAATGGTTCGCTCGACCCCGGACCCCCAGTTCAGAACTGCGGGCCACGACAGGTAACTGGACTCATTGACAATAACTCTTAGTCAATCCACCATTGCGGGTCAGTGTCGGGATTCGACCGACTTCCCCTGCCTGGGCCGGTATTCAGTTGTGGCCCCAACCCTAGCACAGCCTTCACTTCAGCCGGGAAGCCGCCTGGGCTATTCGCTCGTCCGTGGCTGTCAGGGCTATCCGTACATGGTTCGCTCCCGCGGGGCCGTAGAAGTCACCCGGGGCAACGATAATTCCCCGTTCTGCCAGCCAGTGGGAGGTCGTACGGCCTGGTTCGTCTCTGGTGGCCCACAGGTACAGGCCGCCTTCCGAGCCGTCTATCCGGAAACCTGCGTTCACCAGCGCCGATGACAGGACGTTTCTCCTTGCCAGGTAGCGTTTTCGCTGTTCGTTTACGTGGGTCTGGTCACCCAGAAGTACGGTCATGGCCGCTTGCACAGGTCCGGAAACCATCATTCCCAGGTGTTTTCGGATGCCCACCAGGGGCATCACCACACCCGCATCGCCGACCACGAAACCGGCCCGGTAGCCCGCCAGGTTGGACCGCTTCGACATGGAGAACACCGCCAGCAAACCATCCAGGGAACCGCCGTTCACCCGCGAATCCAGGATCGACACCGGTTCCGCCTCCCAGCCGAACTCCGCGTAGCATTCGTCCGCCGCCAGCAAGGCACCTTTATCACGCGCGTAGGCCACCCACGCCGCCACCTCGTCCGCGCTCTCGATCCGCCCCGACGGGTTCGACGGGGAGTTCGTCCACACCAGCGCCGGCGAGAGGTCCTCAACCTCGGCCGGGCTTCCCGCCCGTACCACCTTGGCGCCCACCATGACCGCGCCGACATCGTACGTCGGGTACGCCACCTCGGGTATCACCACCGTGTCGCCAGGTCCGAGCCCCATCAGCACCGGCAGCCAGCCCACGAGTTCCTTGGCGCCGATGACCGGCATGACGTTCCGCTCCCCCAACTCCGGCGCGGACCACCGGGTTCGCGCGTAACCGGCGATCGCGGCCCTCACGCCCGCCGTACCCCAAACCGCGGGATAACCCGGGGAATCAGCCGCAGCCGCCAACGCCTCCTGCGCGATGGCCGGGGTCGGGTCGACCGGGGTGCCAACGCTCAGGTCGCAGGCCCCGCCGGCGTACGATTCCGCCAGCGCGATGTCGTCCGCGATCGTGTCCCACGGGAAATCCGGCAACCCCGGCGTACGCAACTCCATGACCGCCGGCCCCAAGAACTATTCCGCTTGCGGGGGCAGTGCGGCGACGGTGGGATGGTCCCTGTCCAGCACCCCCAGGCGCGCGGCGCCGCCCGGCGACCCCAGATCGTCGAAGAAGGCCGCGTTGATCTGGGTGTATTCCGCCCACTCCGACGGTACGTCGTCCTCGTAGAAGATGGCCTGGGTCGGGCAAACCGGCTCGCAGGCCCCGCAGTCCACGCACTCGTCCGGATGAATATACAATGTCCTGGCACCCTCGTAGATGCAATCAACCGGGCACTCCTCGACGCACGCCCGGTCTTTGACGTCGACGCAAGGCAAGGCGATCACATAAGTCATTGATTTCCTTTCATGGATTGACCCGGATGACTTTACACTACATGGCCGCGTTCGAGGCGGGCGTTTCGTCATCCCCGCATGGCCCGGCGCAGCTCCCGCCGCCTGGCCTGTTCAACCGCATCAGGCAGCGGTACGGCCGCGATCAGTTCCGCCGTGTACTTCTGCGACGGATTCCGCAGAACCTGCTCCCGCGTACCCAATTCAACCAAAGCACCGTTGTGCATAACCGCGATCCGGTCCGCCAGCAGGTCGACCACCGCCAGGTCGTGCGTCACGAACAAACAGGCAAAGCCCATGGCGTGCTGCAGCCGTACGAAAACCTCCAACACCCGCGCCTGAACCGACACGTCCAGGGCCGAGGTCGGCTCGTCCGCCACCACGAACTCGGGACTGGTCGCCAGGGCACGCGCCAGGCTCACCCGCTGGCGCTGCCCGCCGGACAGCTCGTGCGGATAGCGTGACACGTAGTCAACTGGCAATTCCACCGCGTGCAGCAGCTCCCGGGCGTGATCCAGGCGCTGCGCCGGGGTACCCATGCCGTGGATCAGCATGGGTTCCGCGATGCACTCCCCCACCGTCAGGCGCGGGTTCAGCGACGCCGCCGGGTCCTGGAACACGAAACCCATCTTGCGCCGGACCTCCCGCAGCCCGGAACCGCGGGCCTTCACGATGTCCACCCCCAGTACCTCGATGCTGCCCGACGTCGCCGGCTGCAGCCCCACGGTGGCGCGGCCCAGAGTCGTCTTGCCCGAGCCGGATTCCCCGACCAGGGCCACGATCTCGTGGGCGTAAACCTGCAAATTAACATTGTCAACAGCCTTGACCGGCTTGGCGCCCATCCGCCCCGGGAACTCCACGCACAGATCCCGCACCGTCATGACCGGTTCCTTGCCGACCCGCTCCGCCGGGGTGTCCATGCCCTCCGGGCGCGGCTTGCCCAGGTACGGCACCGCGCCCAGCAGATGCTTCGTGTACGGATGCTGCGGCGCTTCGAACACCTGCCGCACCGGGCCGGTCTCAACCAGTTCCCCGCAGTACATCACCGCCACCCGGTCCGCCATGTCCGCCACGACACCCATGTTGTGCGTGATCAGGATGATCGCGGTGTCCAGCTGCTCCTTCAGGTCATGCAGCAGATCGAGGATCTGCGCCTGTACGGTCACGTCCAGCGCCGTCGTCGGCTCGTCCGCGATGATGACCTCCGGGTCGCACGACAGCGCCATGGCGATCATGACGCGTTGCTTCTGCCCGCCGGACAGCTGGTGCGGGTACGAATGCACCCGTTGCTCCGGCTCCGGAATCCCGACCATCCGCATCAGCTCCACCGCCCGCGCCATGGCCTGGCGCCGGGTCATGTTCCGGTGCACCCGCAGGGCTTCCGATATCTGCCAGCCGACGGTACGTACCGGGTCCAGCGCCGTCGACGGCTCCTGGAACACCATGGCGATCCGGTCCCCGCGCACCCGCCGGATCGATTCGCCCCTCAGCGTAAGCAGTTCGATGTTCCCCAGTTCGGCCCGCCCGGTCACCGTCGCCGTCTCGGGCAGCAACCCGATCATGGCCCGTGCGCCGACGGTCTTGCCCGACCCGGATTCGCCGACGATCGCCAGGACCTCGCCCGGAACCAGCGTGTACGAGATCCCCTTCACCGCCTGCACCGGAGCGCCGTCCGTACGGAATGAAACATGCAGGTTGTCAACCTGTAGCAGGGAGCCGTCGGCCGGGCCGCTCGCCGTGGCACTCATCGCATCTCCTTGCCGTCGATCAGCGGTCCGTCCACCGCCATGGTGGGACCGGGCGGGTCTGGGTCCGGCGGCGCGAAGGTGAGTGGTACGAAGGGCGCCGGATCACCGGCTTCCTCGACCACCGCGGCGATCTCTTCCTCGTCCGCGGTCGTCGCGCCGCCCCGGGTGCGCAGCAGAGGATTCAGTACGTCGTTCAGCGACTCCCCGATCAGCGTCACCCCGACGACGATCAACACGATCGCCAGCCCGGGAAAGACCGCGGTCCACCAGATGCCGTTGGCGATGTCGGAACGGGCCTTGTTGAGGTCGTACCCCCATTCGGCCGCGGAATTGGGCTCGATGCCGAAGCCCAGGAAGCCCAGCCCGGCCAGCGTCAGGATCGACTCGGAGGCGTTGAGAGTCATCAGTACGGGGATCGACTGGCTGACGTTGGGCAGGATGTGGCCGAACATGATCCGCCCCGGGCGGGCGCCGGCCACGCGGGCGGCGTCGACGTACGGCTCGACCTTCGCCGCCATGGTCGCGTTGCGCGTCACCCGGAAGTATTGCGGCACGAAGACAACGGTGATGGACACCGCCGCCGCCAGGATGCCGGTCATGGCCCCGGAGCGCCCCCGCGAGATCATGATGGACACGACGATGGCGAGCAGCAGGGAGGGGAACGCGTACAGGGCGTCCATGATCAGAACGAGGATGCGGTCGAGGATGCCCGAGACGTACCCCGAAACCATCCCCAGCGGCACCCCGACGACAAGGGATAACGCAACCGCGAGCAGGATCACCTCGACCGCGGTGCGCGCCCCGAAGATGATGCGCGACAACACGTCGAAGCCGCCGACGGTCGTACCCAGCGGATGGGCGGCGGACATCGGCAGCTGCGGGTCGGTGATCTGGGCGAAGCCGTAAGGCGCCAGGAGCGGCGCGAACAGGGCAACGAACAAGAAGAGCGCCACGATGACGATACCGACGAGCAGCATGCCGCGCTGCAGGCCGTGGGTGGACTGGATGAGGGACACCCCGGGGATGCGCGACTTCTTGCGCGCGGCCACCGCGGCGGTCGGCGCCCCGCCGGCGAGATCGAGACCCATGAGCGACATCTAGTACCTCACCCTCGGATCGATCAGCGCGTTGATCGCGTCGATCAGGAACGATGCGACCGCCACGACCACGGCAATGGCAGTGGTGATGCCCTGGACGGCGACGAAGTCGCGTTTGAGCAGGTATTGGCTGAGCCAGTAGCCCAGCCCCTGCCACTCGAAGGTGGTCTCGGTCAGGATCGCGCCGCCGAGCATCATGGCGATCTCCATGCCCATGACGGTGACGACGGGTATGAGCGCGTTGCGGAAGGCGTGCTTGGAGACAACCTTGCCTTCCTTCACCCCGCGCGCCCGGGCGGCGGTGACGTAGTCGGCGCGCAGGGTTTGCAGCAGGTTGATGCGGATCAGCCGGATGAAGACACCGGCGGTCAACAGTCCCAGCGCCAGACCCGGCAAGATGGCATGTAGCAATACATCCTTAATCACCGCCCAGTCGCCGTACTGGATCGCGTTCAAGATGTATACGTGGGTGTTGACCTTGACCCGCGTCTCCAGGAGGGTCTGGATGACCGGCGACGCGCGCCCGGAGATCGGCAGCCAGCCCAGCCAGATCGAGAAGACCAGTTTCAGCAGCAGCGCCACGAAGAACACCGGCGCGGCGTAGAACAACACCGCGAAGGAGCGAATGGCGATGTCGGCACCCTTGTTGTACTTGCGCGCCGCCAGCCGCCCCAGAGGGACACCCACCGCGAACGCCACGATCAGCGCCCAGAAGACCAGTTCGATTGTCGCCGGGCCGTAGTTGATGAGGATGGTCGAGACCGATTGGTTGTCGGTCGTACGCCCGAAGTCACCGTGCAGGATGCCCCAGAGGTACCGGCCGTACTGCACCCAGATCGGGTCGTTGTAGCCCGCGGCCTGCTTGCGCTGCTCGATGACCTCGGGCGGCAGGCGCCCGCCCATCGCGGCTGTGATCGGGTCACCGATGATGCGCATGAAAAAGAAGACGACGGTGACAAGGATGAGTACGGTGGGGAAGATCAGCACCAGGCGCAACAGCAGGTACTTGGCCAGCGCGGCGGCGCGGCTGTCCGACCGCTTGCCCGCCCGTACATTGGCCTTGGGCTTCACCTGCGCCATCAGTGCCTTCCTCGTTCCCGGCTGACCCCACCCGAAACGAGCGTGCACCGACGCCGGGTATAAGTTCGATGCGAGGCTGACCTTACCACCACCATCCACTCCAATCCAGAAAATGGCACCCAAACAGCACCGGGGCGCCCCTCACAAGGAAGGACGCCCCAGGCCTGATTGGAGGATGAAACGATTATCAGACGTTCTTGGCGATGGTGTTGAAGTGGAGGTTCTCGTCAACGCCGAGCTTGATGCCGTCGACATCCGTACGCGAAACTGCCCACTGCGCGCCCTGCAGCAACGGCAGGGTCGACAGGTACTTGGTGGCCAGCAGCGTCTGGATATCCGAGATCTGCTGCGCCCGCTTGGTCGCATCGGTCTCGGTCACCTGCTTCTGGATCGCCGCGTCAACCTCAGCCGAGCTGAAGTTGTTGTGGACGAAGTTGCCGGTCAGGAAGAACGGCGACAGGTAGTTGTCGGCATCCGGGAAGTCCGGGAACCAGCCGAGCTGGTAGATCGGGTACGCGTCCTGGGTACGTTCCTTGTTGTAGGTCACCCATTCGGTCGACTGCAGGTCGACGGTGAACAGGCCGGTGGCCTCGAGCTGCTGCTTGATCAGGCCGTACTCCTGGTCGGAGCTGGAACCGTAGTGATCCGGGTTGTACTGGATCTTCAGCGCAACCGGGGTCGCGACGCCGGCGTCGTCAAGGTACTTCTGAGCCTTGGCCTTGTCCGGCTTCGTGCCGTACGTGTCGCAGACCGCCTTGTTGGCGCCGACGTAGCCATCCGGTACGTAGCTGCACAGCGGCGTGTACTGGCCCTTGTAGACCGAGGTCGACAAGGCGTCGCGGTCGACGGACGAGGCGACGGCCTGGCGGATGGCGAACTTCTGCGCATCCGTCTCACCGGGCATCGTCTTCATGTTGAACACGATGTAGCGGATCTCGCCGCCCTTCTCGGACCACACCTTGACCGAGGAATCCTTCTGCAGAGCCTCGATATCGGTGGGGGTCAGCGAGCGGTACGCCACGTCGATGTCACCCTTGGTAACCGACAGCTTCAGGTTAGTGGCGTCCGTGAACGTCTTCTGGGTCACACCGCCGTTGGCCGCCTTGGGCTGGCCGCCGATGTAGTCGGCGTACGGCGTGAACTGGACTGTGTTGTTCTTCGTGTACGAAGTGATCGTGTACGGGCCGGAGAAAGCCTTTGCCGAGACGATATCCTCATCGGAGAGCAGCTTGTCAGCCGGGAAAACCTCTTCGTCGACGATCGGGCCGGCGCTGGTCGCCAGGACCTGGGCGAACGTCTGGTCGTTCTCGGCCTTCAGTTTGAAGTTGACGGTCTTGGCGTCGGGCGCTTCGACGGATTCCAGGTTGGCCAGCAGCGATGCGGGACCGTTGTCATCATTGATCGCCATGACCCGGTCGAAGGTGAACTTCACGTCGGACGCGGTCAGGTCGTGCCCGTTGGCGAACTTCAGGCCGGAACGCATCTTGCACTGGAACACCTTGGGCTCGATGAACGAGCAGGATTCGGCGGCATCCGGCGACGGCGTCTTGGCGCCGGGCGCGAAGCCGTACACGAATGAATACACCTGGATCTCGACCATCAGTGAGCCGTGGTCGTAAGAACCGGCCGGGTCGAGAGTGGTGAGCTTGTCGGTCGTACCGACGACGATCGGTGTGGTGGAGGCCGCATTGGCGGCGCCGCTTGTGGGATTGGTCGTGTCGGCCGTACGTCCGCAGGCGCTCAGCGCAAGGGCGGCGGCGACACCGACAGTCGCGAATCCGAGGACTGTCTTCTTGAATGCCATTATTTCTCCTTCTGTTGCCCTCCAACCAAACCGGGCCGGGCAACGTCCATATTTCAAGTGTCCTATCCTATGTCGTCACCCGGCCATACCCCAGCCCAGGATGGCCTGAAGGGCAATTTGTTACGAAACTGTGACTGAAGTACGTCAGATGAGCCATGCCGCGTACAGGGGCACGGACCGGATCGCGCCTTCGAACCCGAAATTGCGCGTCGAGATCCTGACGAGTTCCCTCGGGCGGTAAAGCTCGGCGAAGCGCGCGAGACTTCTCGACCGTACGTTGTCCCCCGCTTTCACTTCGATCGGTACGATGTCGCCGTCGCGGTTCTGGATCACGAAATCGACCTCGGCCTTTCCCGGCGACGCCCAGTAGTAGGCGGTGATTCCCCGGGCAGCCAGGGTCTGTGCGACGTAGTTCTCGGTCAGGGCGCCGGCGAACCCGCTCACGGCGCGGGGCGCATGTACGAGCTGGTGCAGCGGAACCTCCAGTTTCGTGGCCAGAACGCCGGTGTCGTGCAGGTAGAGCTTGAAGGAATCCGCCTCGACGTGGGCCGCCAGTGGCAGGCGCCCCTGTGAGGTCAGGGGCACCTTGATCACAAGGCCCGATAATTCAAGCCACCAAAGGGCCCATTCGTACTGACTGGCCCGGGCGCCGGGGCGTATCAACGAGTATTGGAACTTGTGGTTATCCTTGCCCAGCTGGGCCGGCATCGAGGCCCAAGTACCGATGATGCGAGCCGTGTCAGCGGGCGCGGCGTACTTGGCCATGTCGGCGATAGCCGAGTCGTTCAGCCTCTTGAGGGCGGCCACCACCAGGTTGAAATCGTCGGCCGGTTTCAGACCCTGCTCGGCGAAGGTCCGTACGACCTCCGGCATCCCTCCCACCGCGAGATGCTGCCGGTAGAGACCGAGTGCGCGCTCGTGGAACAGGAAAGCCCGGTTCGATCCGGCGTACTCGCGGATCGCGTCAGCCATCATCGGCTCACCGACCGCCCAGGCGAACTCCTCGAAATCGAGCGGATACATGGTCCGCATGTCCACTTTGCCGACGGGAAAGGAGTACGTCTGGTGTTTCGGTGCGACATTCACGCCCAGAAGGGAACCCGTGGCGATGACGTGATATGGCGTTGAACCTTCGGCGAAATACTTCAGGGATGTCAGCGCACGAGGTACGGCTTGGACCTCGTCCAACACGATCAGCGTGCCATCGACGCTGACCGTCTGCCCCATCAGGGCGGCCAGTTCCCGCACGATGCGGTCCGGATCCAGATCACGCTCGAACACCGCGGCGTACTCGCGGGAATCCTCCAGAGACACGTACAGGGTGTTGCGGTAGTGGGCGCGCCCGAACTCCAGCACCGAGTAGGTCTTCCCCACCTGCCTGGCGCCCTGGAGCAGCAGCGGCTTCCGGCGGGGTTTGTTTCTCCACGCTTCGAGCTCTTTCGCAATTTTTCGTTCCACAAAGTGTCAGTCTAGTACACTTTCCGGAACTTATGTCTGTGCCATCCCTCACTCGTGCTGGTGCCGGTACGCCCGGTCGACGGCCGAGCAGACCGCCTTCAGGGACGCGGCGACGATCGAGGTGTCCACCCCGACGCCCCACCACACGGCCGTGTCGCCGTCGACGGTGACCTCCGCTTCGACGTACGCCGCCGCCTGCGCGTCACCGCCGGACGACAGGGCGTGCTCGGCGTAGTCCAGGACCTTCACCTCGTAGCCCAGCTGGCCCAGGGCGTCGACGAACGCCGACACCGGGCCATTGCCTTCGCCGACGACTTGGGTCATCTGGCCCCGCGAATTGATGGTGGCGGCAATCTCGTACTCGCCATCCGTACTTGTCACCGTGGACTTCACCAGCGTGATCGGCGCGGATTCGGCCAGGTATTCGTCGGTGAACAGGTCCATGATCTGGGCCGAGGACACCTCCTTGCCGGTGGCATCGGAGTAGCGCTGGACGGCCCGGGAGAAGTCCAGTTGCAGCCGGCGCGGCAAGTCAAAATGGTGGTCGTTCTTCATCAGGTACGCCATGCCGCCCTTCCCGGACTGCGAGTTGACGCGGATGACCGCCTCGTACGTCCGGCCCACGTCGGCGGGATCGATCGCCAGGTACGGCGCCTGCCAGCGGATCTCGTGCATGCCGATCCCCTGCGCCTCCGCCCGGTGCTCCAGGTCCTCCAGGCCCTTCTTGATGGCATCCTGGTGGGAGCCGGAGAAGGCGGTGTAGACCAGGTCGCCCGCGTACGGGTGGCGCGGATGGACGGGCAGGCCGGTGCAATACTCGACAGTACGGCGGATCTCGTCGATCTGCGAGAAGTCGATCTGCGGGTCGATGCCCTGTGAGTAAAGATTCATTCCCAGTGTCACCAGGTCGACGTTGCCCGTACGCTCGCCGTGCCCGAACAGGCAGCCCTCGACGCGGTCCGCGCCCGCCATCAGGGCCAGTTCGGTGGCGGCGATGGCCGTACCGCGGTCGTTGTGCGCGTGCAGCGAGACGACCACGGAATCGCGGTGGGAGATCTTCCGGCAGAAGTATTCGATCTGGTCGGCGTACGTGTTCGGGGTCGACATCTCGACGGTGGCCGGCAGGTTCAGGATGATCTCGCGGCCCGGGCCGGGCTGCCAGACTTCCATGACCGCCTCGCAGACCTCCAGCGCGTAGTCGGTGGGGGTCTGGGTGAAGATCTCCGGCGAATACTCGTAGCCGAACTCGGTGTCGGCCAGGTACTTGGCCGCGTAGTCCATCACCTGCTGCGTACCCTTCTTCGCCAGAGCCTTCGTCTCCTGGGGCGTGGCCCGGAACACGACCCGCTGGAACAGCTCCGACAAGGCGTTATACAGGTGGATGTTGGCACGTTTGGCGCCGACCAGGGACTGGGCGGTACGGTCGATCAGGTCCTCGCGGGCCTGGGTCAGTACGGAGATCTGGACGTCGTCCGGGATGCGCCCACCCTCGATCAGCTGCCGTACGAAATCGAAATCGGTTTGCGAGGCCGACGGGAAGCCGACCTCGATCTCCTTGTAGCCCATGCGTACCAGAAGATCGAACATGCGCAGCTTGCGCGACGTGGTCATCGGGTCGATCAGGGCCTGGTTGCCGTCGCGCAGGTCGGTGGACAACCAGCGCGGCGCTTTGGTGATCTTCTTGGAAGGCCAGGTACGGTCGGGCAGATCGACCGGCTGGAAGGGCGTGTAACGCTGGAACGGCATGGGTGCCGGTTGCTGTTGAATGGATGTGGTTTGTGGCAGGGTGCCAAAGGTAGTCATACCAGAAGCGGTCATGATGGTCTCCTCGCTGAATTGGTTGGGTTTGATTTGGGTCACGCAACAACGCCGCAGCGAGAGTCAGAAGCTCACTCGCTGCGGCAGCTAAGGATCAGCCGACGCGCCATGGGGAAAAGCATAGTACGAGACTACATCCGGGTGTCAAATGCCTAACGCCGACAAGACGACCCCTGGCCCGTGATCGGTGACCTCCACCGGGACACCAGGCGCTCCGGCGGCGGCTATTTCACTTGCCGCGACTTCGATGACCTCGCGCGATTCCTCGGTCAGCTTTTCTTCACGGTCAGCGAAATACCCTGACACCTCGATCTGCGGATCGAACACTGACGGGTCGTACACCCCGACGACCTCCCAAACGCCCTGCGGGGTGTCGAAACTCCTCCCCTCCAAGTCCTTGCGTACCTGGTCGATCCCATCCTGGGTGTAGTCAACCGGAATAACCACCACCGTAATGCCGCAGTCCTCGCCTTCCGCGATGATCCGGTCCAGTACGTCGGACGGCCCGTTCCACAACAGCGTGACTGTTCGAGTCTCGTGGTAATGCGCCTGAGTGAGATACCCGGAGCCGCCCAATCCAGGCAGGCTGTTGATCCACATGCCGAAATCGATCAGGTCCGCGTTGTTCTGGATCCCCTCGACTCCGATCGCCTCGACCATCTGTTGGTACGAATCGTGCGGCGGTCTGTCAGTGTTCGGTGATGCGTTGCCACCGGGACTTGACTCGCCCTTGGGCGAAGGCGCCGCCCCCGAGAAACGGATCGGGTTCTCCTGAAGCCACTTCAGCAAAGGCAGTGCCTGAGTTTCGTGCCAACCACCCGCGCCCGGGGTCATGTCCCGTACCTGCTGGTCATCTCTCGCGCCGGCGGAAGGTACGAACAAACCGGGCACAAGGACCACCAGCCCCGCCATGAAAACCAGTGCTCTTGACACTCTCACGGACACTGTGCGTTTCCTCGTATTCATGATGTCTTTCATGAGACAACCCCCTCCCAGGTATTTCTGTCATGCATGACCGAATACTCCCACCATAGCACCACCCGGTCCCCGAGATGCCAATCCGGGCCCCATGCGCCAACCCAGCCGAAACGCATAGATTCGGCTGACAACAGACGGCTCGGCTGAGTTGGCACACGATTCCGCCAGGGGTTCCCGCGTGGGCCGGTGCGCAAACCCAGCCAGCTCGTCAAATGGCCACCGAGGTACGGCGTGTCGGCTGGGTTGGCACCAAGCCCTGATGCGAAACCCGACCGGCGGACGACGAAACACTCATCACGACGGTCGATACCTCAGAGTCGGAAATCCATTCGCAGAGAGGACCAGATCCGTACCGTTCAAACTCCACGAGTCCACCGACCCAAGCAGTGAAATGTAGATGGACTCAATCTCGCCAGTGGTACCGAGACAGATCCGATATGTTGTTGTCGCTAGTGGATCGATGTGAAATGCCCCACCATCGAGCGCCAACGAGCCACGATAGGCGTTGCAGGCAGAACTCCCGGCCACCTCGTCACTGGTAACTATCAATGTGACCTGAGAACCCGCCAATGAGGTCGCATCGTCCCACCAACTCAGTTCCCAAGAACCAACGGGCTCGGTTGCCGCGTCAGTGGATTCGTCGGTTCCTGGGGATGCACACGCAGCCATAGCTAGGACGATAGCAACAGTCACAACAACACCGAGGCTAACTCGCACGGCGCGTCGGCCCGGTTGGCACGGCACCGGACTCTGATACGAAACCCTGCTGGCAGGCAACGAAACACTCATCAAGACGGCCGAGATCTCAGTATTGGGGCGTGTTGGCCGGGTTGGTACAGCACTGAAGTCGGATACGATCTCCTACTGGCAAAAGACGGACTCATGACGACTGACGATAGCGCAAGGTTGGGTATCCATTCGTGGACAGGACCAGATCCGTACCATCAATACTCCACGAGTCTACGGACCCCAGCAATCGGATGTACGTATTTTCTATGTCAGCCGTGATGCCCACGCATAACTGCATTGTCGTTGTTCCGAAATTGCTGAGACCGAAGGTGCTACCATCAACGCGCAACGAACCATAGTATGCGTTGCATGAGGACTTACCGGACACGTAGTCGCTGCCCACTCTGAGCGTGATTTGGATGTCTGAGAACGCGGTCGGATCGTCCCACCAAGTCAGTTCCCAAGAGCCCACAGGTCCACTGGGCGTTTCAGTAGGCTTGTCCGTTGTCGGAGCGCCACACGAGGCCATAGCCATGATAATAACAACCACAACATAGAGACGGGAAGCTCGAGATAGGATGGTCTCCATGGTCACATGCTATCACAGGGTTGTTGGCACCCGGCACGGCGTTGGAAACGAACGAGCCACCGCCTCGCAGTTGCCCCACACGGAGACGGTCTTGAGACGACCCTATTACACCACCACAAGCTCAGACCCCGGTAGGGAATTCAGGATCGTGTGCACTGAGGTGAATTCTATCTGAGTCGAGCATTCCGCATCAGGTATCCGTAGGGACCCACACTGTGCTGGCCACGTAGACTTGTCTTGGGAACCCTGCAGCATCCCGACAGCATACACGTTGTGGTCGCCATCAATGACGAATATCGGACCGCCACTATCGCCTTGGGCGCCGGCAATCTCTCCGGGAGTACGCTGCACCGCGCGAATGGTCATGTGAGTGTCGGGCTGACCATCGTCAAAGTCAATCTTCATCTCTGTGATCTCCATGTTGCAGTGGACACCAGAGTTGGCGCCACTGCTACACACAAGGTCCCCTTCACTAACATCTTCCCAACCAAGAACATCCTTGTGATAGGCGGCACCGCCGGCATTCGGAGGCTCATTCCAGGCTCCGTCAAACATCCCTGGAGCTCCCTTTGATGTGAGAACGTTGGCCATGCCCGAATCACTGACATAGATCAGACTGCCATAGGACGAGCGCGAGTTGTCATAAGCGGCGTACGGCGGTTGGTTGCAATGCCGAGCAGTGGTTATATAATTTCCTCCGCGATATTTGATAGCAAACCCAGAGCTGCACCCTCCCCCGTACTGACCCTTGATCATTCCACCAGCCCAGAAAGGTGCCGTGTCTGTAGATCGGGTCCCGGACGAGAACGGGGGTGCTGGTTTGCCGTCCTTGATCACCACCAAAACGCCGGGTGCCCCACTGGCGGCTATGTCGCTTGCCGTATTTCGGATGACATCAACAGTTTCATCAGTTGGCGTTTCTTCAGTGTTGGGGAAATACCCTGCCACTGTGATCTGGGGCTTGGCGAAAGATGGGCCTGCCACCGATGTGACCCGCCACACGCCCTGCGGAGTGTCGAAACTCAGACCCATCAAATCATGGACCGCCTGCTCGATCCCAGTGTTGGTGTAATCAACGCCATGAACTCTCACTGTAATGCTGCGGGCTTGCCCTTCAGCGATGATCTGATCTTGTAAGCTAGATGACCCGTTCCATAGCAGCGTTGTTGTTCGGGTACGGTAGTCGTTGGCCTTGTCGACGTACCCTGAGCCGTCCAACCCTGGCAGGTTGTTGATCCACATGCCGAAATCGATCAGGTCTGCGTTGTTCTTAACCCCCTCGACTCCGACGGCTTCAACCATCAGATCGTACGCACTACGCGATGGGCTCGGTGGGTTTGGCGGGTTGGGTGGATTTGGTGGGGTGACCACAGGGGTGAATGTTACTGTGGCTGGGGAACCGGTTGGGGTTGCCTGACCCCAGTTCGTTGAAGCCTGTACGGAAACCCCATACGTGCCATCCGTACCCGAGTTCACCGTCACACTGCATTGGCCACTGCTATCGGTTGTGCATGATGGTTGCGACAGTGTGACATCACCGGAGTTCACTGTGTACGACACTGTCGCGCCACTGATTGGTTCACCCTTGCGGTTCTTCACCGTTGTCGTAGCCGTGATATTCGTGTTGACTTCCGTGGTGTCCGTGTCCAGGGTCAACGTAGACTGGGTGGGGTCCGGTGGCAGCGGGGTGAACGTCACCGTGGCCGGGGAACCCGTCGCACTGGCCTGACCCCAGTTCGTGGACGCCAACACCGTAACCCCATCCGGGTACGTACCAGGGGTATCCGAACTCACACTCACACTACACTGACCATCACCACCCGTCACACACGACGGTTGCGACAATGTGACCTTATCCGTGTTCACCGTGTACGACACCGTCGCACCCGGGATCGGTTCACCCTTACGATTCTTCACCGTTGTTGTCGCCACAATATCCGCACCCACCTCCGCTGTGTCCTTATCCAACACCAGCGTGGACTGGCGGGCATCCGGGGGCAACGGGGTGAACTTTATCGGCACCGGAGAACCAGTCATATTGTTCGGCAACCCGTTGATCATCAACACACCCCACAACTGGTCATCCAACGGGATATCCGACGACACCGTGATCTGACACCGACCATCCAAATCCGTTACACACGTTGTTGACGACATGTTCACCGACGGGGAAATCCTCGCGAAACTAACCTCAACACCATCCAACAAGTCACCATTCTTATACCGTACGGTCGCCGTCGCGGTGATATTCGACTCCACCTCGGTGCTGCTCTTATCCAGTGTCAATGTCGACAACCCCGGGTCCGGGACATCCGGGACGAACGAACCCTGACCCACGAAAACACCAGAGTCATAGTAGTCAGCCCACTGGTTACCGATCGTGATCTTCACATGATTCACCTGATTGCGTTTCACCTCCGACGTACAGTTCAACACCGTGGTCAAACCATTAAACCCGGTCGGGTACCGGGACTCGCCACTGTATTCCGGGACCACCGGGTTATCCCGGTAATAATCAGTGTTCCGCAAATGATTCACCGTGTTCACCGACACCGGTTCATTACGCGGACCAACCACCGCGCAATTCGTACCGTTCACCCAGATACCCATACCGGCTGAGAAGTACGCGTTGGCCGGATCAGGGTACACGTACCCAGTCGACTGCCAATTCGCCCGGTAACCATCAGAGGCGAACACAAACGGGATTTGCACCGTATGCGACTTCGCCACAAAATCAAACTGCAACGTCGCCGTGTCACTCGACGTGTTGTACGGAGAATACGGGTTACCACCCTTCATCAACTCAGCCAAATCCGTGTCACCACCAGACCCGAAATGATAAACGGTTTGCCCGAACCAGTTCGGGCCCACCACCGCCGACCCAGACGCCCACGAACAATAACTCCCACAACCATACTGACCATTATTCCTAGTCCCAGGTGACATACCCACCAAACCGGTCGACAACACCGCCGCTGTCGGCAACCCGATACCGCCGAAACCCAGAACCGTACCACCCGCTCGTTGGTCACCACTGAACGACGCGTTACTCACCGTCGTGGAACCACCCAAAATCAACTGCGCCATATCAAGAGCCGTCACCCCGCCCGCGGTGGCGGTCATGTTCCGTACCTGCTGACCATAACTCGCCTCAGCTGGTGGTACGGACAAACTCGATGTGAAGACAGCCACAACCGTCATGAAAACCACTACCATTGGTAGTTTTGTAAACTGTTTTTGTTTCGTAGCATACATAATTTCCCTCCATGGGCCTCCGTAGTATCCGGCCCCACATGACCGAATATCCCCACCCTACCACTGCGATACACTCATGTCATCACCCCATCGGCCAAAACTTGGAAATATTCTGACGATCACTGAGCCGACAGATTGTTGCGGAAACGGCGGGCTAGAATGACCGCGCTGATGGCGTAACAGACCAGGCCCAACAACATAGTGACCAGGACAAACAGCGCCAGATGAACAAGTGGGTTGATGACGTACAGCAGCGGCAGGTTGATGAATACGAATGGGAGCGCGATACCTGGATTGTCCCGGACGTTCACGCTCGTGATGGCGTTCAGCCACATTCCCAGACCCATGGACAAGAAGATCTCGGACCCGATGACCGCCAGGAATGACAGCAGTGACTGGACGGCGAAACCGGTCGGGCTCACAAACAGGAGGTATGCGCAGACTGTGATCACACTGGCCAACAGGGCAATTGCCCGAGGCACCACGACCTTGACGGCGAAATAGGTCACCATACCCAGCCTGTTCAAGATGACCATTGCCAGAATACCGTCTCGCTTGTCGGCGGCCAGCGATCCGGTGTAGTACTCCAGAAACGCCGCGAGGCCGACCAGCGACAGGACGGCCAAACGGATGAAATCTGCCCCGAAGATCGACGCCCCCGTCCCGTTGCCATCCACCGCCAGCACTCCCAACATCACCACAATCGCCAGAGCAGCCATCACAAACGAACGAACGCGGTAGCGCAACACCAGGAAGTCTTTGCGTAAGAAAGCTAAAAACATTGCCTACTCCGTTCCCTCGGTGAACTTGAGGTACGCCTGGCGGAATTCGTCCAGGCCTGTCAAACCAGGATTCCGGTCATCGATGACGATTTCGCCTTCGTCGAGTACGATGAGGCGGTGGCTGATCTCGTACGCAAACTCGAGGTCATGCGTCACCAGTGCCACGGTCCGGCCGTCGTCATGCTGACGCTTCAAGACCTGCAACAACAATTCACGGGTGGCGGGGTCCATCGAGTTCGCGGGCTCGTCGAGCATGATCAGGGACGGGGAGAACACCAGTCCGGCTACGATGTTCGCCCGCATGAACAACCCGGCCGACAACTTGCCGCATGGCTTGTCGATGTGCTTGGCCAGCTTGAACTCACGGATCAGCGGGTCGGCCAGGACCGGTGGTATATCGACACCGAACAACCGGCAACGAAACTCCAGGTTCTGGCGCAGGCTCAGTTCCTGGTTGATCCCGAACCTCTCGGACAGGAAGAAGATGTCACGGTAGCCCGGCACTGCTCTTTGATCGATGCGGATTGTCCCAGTTTGCGGCTGTAGCGTGCCGTAAACCAGTGCGAGATTCAGGTCATCGAACACCACAGTTCGCGGCCGGTTGTACCGGAACCCGACCCCCTCAAGTCTGATCACTGCATTCATACAACCATCGATACTAATATCAGGAGCTTGGGCCTGTCAAGAGGACGGCGGAGATCCTGACTGGCGTCAGGATGACACGCGGGAGGCGTCAGGATGACACGCGTGATGCGTGCCAAAAACGTACCGTCCCCCCCACGCCGTCCCCCTGGCACGCGCGACTCAGGCCTTTGTTGCCTTCACTGTGATCGGTGCGTCCTCGCCTGGTTCTTGCCAGGAGACCACCAGCGTGTACTCGCCCGATGTGTTCGCGGCGACGCCGGCGGTGTAGACGCCGGGGCGTACCTCTGTGAACGTTGTCACCGCTACCGGTGACGAACCGGCGTCTACCCTTATCGCCCGCGACTGGCCCGCCAAGCCGATCACCGGGGCGCCCGCCACGCTCGTGCCGACCTCGACCGTCAGCGTGTTTCCGCTTATGGTTGCGGTCAGACTGGGAGCCCAGAACGGTACGAATTCCAGTGACACCGGCGCGTTGGCGAGGTACCGGGTCGTGCCGTCCGGGAACCTCAAAGCGATGTCGACGCTTGCCGTACCCGGTTCCGTCGACGTCACCGTCGTCGTGTAACTGCCGTTGCCGGCGTCGGTCAGCGGCCCGACCGCCACCGCCGGGTTGGCGGGTGTGAACACGAAGCGATCCGCCAATCCCTTGACCGGCCCGCCGTTCGCGTCGCGCGTATACAAGGTCAAGGTGAAGCTGTCTTGCCCGTTGGCGACCCGGACGCCGTCGGAAACCGTGAACCGTACGGCCGACTCACTGGCCACACAACCGCGGAAGAACGACACCGAGACCGGCGCGTCTGCCAGGTCGACCCACTCGTCGCCCCTCTTCAGCACCGCCCGGACCGTCACCGTTTCGCCGGCCACATTCGACACCGTGGCCTCGGCCACGCCCTGGTTGTTGGTCTGCGCCTCGGCCTGCGACAACTCCGCCTGCCCGTCGACGGAGAACCGGACGGGCTCGCCGAGGAGCGGGTGCCCGTCCACGTCCTTGACCGAAGCCGTCACGGTGGTCGACCCCCCAGACCCGCACGGAATTGTCACAAGCTGGTCGGCCACCTTGAGCGACGACTGGGTGGCGTCCGGCACGGCTGGGGCAAACGAAATGTATTGCTCCACGTCGCGGGCGTCGGGGGTGTTAGACACCCGGCCCCGCAGGACCACGGTCTCCGCCACCATGTCCACGATGCGCAGTTGCGCCGCACCCGTGGAGTCCAGTGTGACCTGGGTTACGTCGAGCTGGGCCGCCCCGTCAATGCTGAATTCTACTTGGCTGCCTGCCAGCGGCTGCCCGCAGCCGTCGACCCAGCGGACCGAAGCGGTGTACGCCGAGGCACCGTCAGCCGGCAGCGAACCATTCGGATTGTCGAGGCTGACGAGCGGCATCGTCGGGGCCGGTTTGGCTGACCGCACCTTGACCGGTACGACCGCGGGCGACCCCGCCACGTCGGTCTGCATCCCGTTGACCAGGATCCGCGCCCGCACAGTCGCCTGGCCGCCGTTCGTCAGGGCCGCCGGGTCGGGCAGCGCCGTCGCGGTGGCCACGCCGTCCGCGTCGGTCGTGACGTACGGCTGGGTGAGCCGCAGCCCGCCTGTGACCTCGAATCCGACGGTCAGATCCGGTACCGGCCGGTGCAACGTATCAAGAACAGTTGTCGTGAGCGCCACCGATGGCTGGGTCGTGGTGGACGGCCCGCCGCAGCTTCCCAAAACAGCCTGGACCGGTCCGGACACAGTGAGCTGGGAGACTTGCGGGTCGGGTGTCGGCGTGCCGACGGTCAGGACCCCGGGTTGCGAGACGCTGCCATCCGGTCGTACGGCCACGGCCAGCACTCTGCCGCCCAGGTCCAGCCCGCCCTCCGGCGTGGCGACCGACCAGGCGCCGTCTGCGCTGACCTGATCCGTGACGGTGGTCGTTCCATCCGGCCAGGTCACCTGGATTCTGGTGCCCGGCTCAAACGGCAGGGGCACGGCACCGGAAACATAGTCGGTGTCGGCTTTGAGGATGACCGGAACACCCATTCCGGGAACAGCCGCCTGGCTGACCTGGATCTGGGCGCGGTACGCGTGGCCTGTTTCCGGATTCGTCACCTGCAGGCCCGCCCACAGATCGCGGGCCGCACCGGTGTCGTTGCCGGAAACCGACAGGGTTACCACAGCCGGCCCCGTACCTGACGCGGGTTGCGGATCCCCGGCGAATCCGTCGCTGTGCCCGGTGAACTGCCATTGGTCCGCCTGAGCCAGGCCGAGACTGATCTCGATCGTCTGGGCCGGGGCCGTCACCTGGGCTGTCGCCGCCACCGCGGTCGCCTCATCCCAGCAGTAGCCCGCAGACCGGTACGTCAGAACAGGGCATGCCGTCCGGGTCGGGTCGGTCGAGAACAGGCCGCTCACCCCGCTGGCCAGGTCGAACACGGCCACGTCCTGCCACCGGGAGGCGTACGGGATGGCGATCCCGGTCCGCGATGAACCCGGGCCGGGCAGGTAGAGCCGGGCACTGGTGGCGGTGAAAGTGAAGGGCTGGTCGGGCTGCTTCCTGTACGCCTCGATCCACGACAAGACTTGCTGTTCATCGGCCTGGGGGGCGGAGGCGGGCGCCTCGGCGTTGATCATTGCCGGCACGCTCGCGCCGGGCACGAACAGGTCGGAAAACCTCAGTTCCGCGCCGGTGTCAAGCCGTACGTTCAAGGTGGCCGCCACGTTGTAACCGCTGTCGGCGCTGCGCCCCGGCACCCGCCACGACGACATCAGCGACAAGACATTGCCGAAGTCCGCGGGCTCGGACACGGCCAACTCGATATCCGTACCATTGCAGGAGTCCACGTCGCTCAGGCGTTCGACCCCCCAGAATTGCTTCAGGAACTGGTCCTGGCGGCCCCGGAAATCCGACATGATCTGCTGCTGCAGCGAAACATCCCTCAGCCCCTTCAGGTCCGCCCTGGCCACCGCCGCGCAGCGGCCCGTACCGCCGGAGACGTACTGGACCGAAGACGACATCGTCATCGGGTTGAACTGGTAGACCTGGTCGCGGTTGGCAAGGCCGCCGCCGGGGGGGACGGGCGGCGCGGGAGTCACGGCGGGCAGGCCCGCCTGGTCCACCGGCACGTACCCGGTTTGCCTCAACAGCGTCCGCCCCTGTGCCGACAGCATGGCGCCGACCAGCTGTCGCGCCGGTGAGCCGGCGGGTTCCGAACGGCGCATCACAACGCTGTACGCGGTGGTCAGCGGGTAGCGGCCCGAGGTGATCGTCTCAGGTGTCGGAGCCACCCCGTCGACCTTCAACAGTTTCACGTTGCCGGACGGGCCGGGCGTGAGGTCACCCCAAACGGCCATGACATAGTAGTCGTACGAATAGCCGAGCCCGCCGGGCTGGCCCGAGAAACTGGCGACCGCGTCGACCAGGCCAGACCCGGTGGCAACCTTAAGGCCCGGCGGGTTGGCCAGTACGGCCCCCTTGGTCACCAGGTCCACCAGGCCGGCTCTCGAAGCTGAGTTGGCGGGGCGCTGATAAGCGGTTATCGGCCCGGGGCTGCCACCGACCTGGGCCCAGTCAGTGATCGTACCGGTGTAGATACCGGCCAGTTGGGCGGTTGTGAGAGAGTCGACCGGGTTGTTCGCGTCCGCAAGGATCACCAGCGGGGAAACCACAAGCGGGATGACCTCGAATTCCACTCCGGCGCTCTTGGCCGCGGTGATGTCGTCGTTCGTCGGCGCCGGACCCAGCACCAATCCGGCGTTCCCGGTTGTCAAGTTGCGGTAGGCCTGTTGTGCCGAAACCGGCGGCTGCGACTGGGTCTGGGTGGAATATGCCTGCCGGATGGCATCTGCAATGGGTTGTGCGCCGGCCACGGCCTGTACGACCGGGTACGCCTTGTCGGACAGCTGCAGTTCGTCGGCACGAGTATTCGTATCGGCGGCCATGCACGCTACACCTAGCGCGACGACTAGCGCCGATATGATGCTCGCTACCTGCGAACCTTTCACCCGCACGACCCCTCCTAGGTCTATCCTCTTTTTTACCCAGCTAGCCCCATCCCCCGCTTGCCGACCAGGATGCCTTGGATAGGCACCCCGCACCAACAATCAGATTCATCTTACCGGTTCCAATCAAGTCAGGGCGAATTGACGGGGGACGGCGGGTAAACTCATCAGCCGAGTGCACAGCCTCGGGCACTGGAAGGAGAGTTATGCCAACCGAACTTAGAACCGCCCAGATCGGCGTCATCGGGATGGCGGTGATGGGGTCGAACCTGGCGCGCAACCTGGCCCGCCACGGTTACCGTACCGCCATCTACAACCGCACCGCTGAGAAGGCCCGCGAAGTCGCGGACCGCCATCCGGAGGCCGGATTCGTCGTCGCGGAATCGCCTGGCGAGTTCGTGTCGGCGCTGGCCAGGCCCCGGACGATGATCCTGATGGTGCAGGCCGGGGACGCGACGGATGCGACGATCGACACGTTCGTACCGCTGTTGGAGCCCGGGGACATCGTCATCGACGGCGGGAACGCGTTCTTCCAGGACACCCGGCGGCGCGAGGCGCGGTTGCGGGAACTGGGTCTGCACTTCGTCGGTACGGGGATCTCCGGCGGCGAGGCCGGCGCTTTGGAGGGGCCATCGATCATGCCGGGCGGTTCCGCCGAGGCGTACGCCCGGGTCGGGCCCATCCTGGAGGATATCTCGGCCAAGTTCGGCACCGACCCCTGTTGCGCCCACATCGGGCCGGACGGTGCCGGGCATTTCGTGAAGATGGTGCACAACGGGATCGAGTACGCGGACATGGAACTCATCGGCGAGGCGTTTTCGCTGCTGCGCGCTGCCGGGTTGGACCCGGCGGCGATAGCGGATATCTTCCGGGGCTGGAACAGCGGGGACCTGGATTCGTACCTGATCGAGATCACCGCGGAGGTCCTGTCCCAGACCGACCCGGCCACCGGGCAGCCGTTGGTCGATGTGATCGCGGATGCGGCGGGGATGAAGGGTACGGGGACGTGGACGGTGCAAGAGGCGTTGCGGCTGGGCGTGCCCGTGGGGTCGATCGCTGAGGCGGTGTTCGCGCGGGCGGTCTCGTCCGCGCCGGACCTGCGGGCGGCGGGACAGGCCGGTCTGGCCGGGCCGGACGCGCGCATTGACTGTGCCGACCAGGGGTTGTTCACCGACCAGGTACGGCAGGCGCTGTGGGCGGCGAAGGTCGTGGCGTACGCGCAGGGGTTGCACGAAATCCGGGTCGCGGGCGAGGAGTACGGCTGGCAGATCGACGTGGCGGCAGTGGCGCGGATCTGGCGGGCCGGCTGCATCATCCGGGCGCGGCTGCTGGACCGGATCGCGGACGAGTACGCCGCCGGCGGACTGGTGTCGCTGCTCGACGCGCCATCGATCAGGGCCCAGATGGGCGAATCGCAGACCGCTTGGCGTACGGTGGTGTCGGCTGCGGTGGCCGCCGGCGTCCCGGTGCCGGGCTTCGCGTCGGCCCTGTCGTACTACGACCAACTGCGCGCTCCCCGGCTAGCCGCCG
>Ga0209628_10000440_pt1 | contig 25239 bp, 24 predicted proteins | sample TergutCu122P4_FD_187285 | JGI IMG/M metagenome (GOLD analysis project Ga0209628, IMG submission 187285) | Cubitermes ugandensis P4 segment gut microbial communities from Kakamega Forest, Kenya - Cu122 P4 (SPAdes) (version 2) | ecosystem: Host-associated > Arthropoda: Insects > Digestive system...
CCGCCAGCTGCCGGTACGACAGGCTGCCTCGATTGTCGGTCAGGCCGGTGGCGTCGCCCCATGCCTTGCCGGCACCCAGGATGGCCGCGGCCGGAGTCAGGCCGTGCCGTGGCAGGGTGCCGACCAGCATTCGGATCATGTCCGGCGCGTGGGTGGTAAGCGAAAATGCCCGCAGACCGTCGAGCAACTGCCCGGCTGTCTCGGCGGCGGACGGCGCGATGTCAGACAGCGGTGAGCGGCGTTTCGTCACGGCCTGACCCCGGATGCCAGCAGTAATTGCCACAGTCCCTGTACTGCTCCCGGTGCCACGCCGGTCAGGCCGGCTCCGAGCCTGGCCCACCAGGGGACGATGAATCGGGGTTTGTTCACGATCGCGCGGCAGATGACGTCCGCGGCCTCACCGACCGTCAATTCCGGCGCCGGGTAGCGGCCCGCGGTCGCCGCGCTCATCGATGTGGTCACCCTTGGCAGGTGAATGCTGGTGGTGGCAACCCGTTGGGAGCGCAGTTCAGGGCCCACCGCGGACAGCCATGATTCCATTGCTTGTTTGCTGGCATTGTAAACAGACCAGCCCGGCACCGGGATGTCCACCCCGGCGCTGGCCACGGAGATGATGTGTCCGGCCTTGGCTGTACGCATGGCGTCCAGCAGCGGCAGGGCCAGGGCGACGGCGCCGAGATAGTTGACACCGGCCGTACGGGTCACGTCGTGGAAGCGGTCGGAGTACTGGTCCAGGTAGCGGTGAATCGAGTGGCCGGCGTTTGAAACCAGCAAGGTTGGTGTGCCGTGGTCGTCGAGGATGCGGCGACCCGCCTCGTTCGCCCAGTCCAGGTCGCGCAGATCTCCGGCCAGGGGGATGAATGACCGGGTTCCGCGCCGCGCGAGTTCCCGCAGGGTCTGCTCGCTGCGCGCGATGCCGACGACCGTGGCGCCGACTGCGATAAGCCGCATTGTCACCTCGCGGCCGATCCCGCGCGTCGCGCCCGTGACCACGACGAGTTTACCGTTGACTACCCGGCGTACCTTGTCGGGAGAACCACCGGAAGTCGGGACGCCCAGCAGAACTGGATTGAGCGTTGTCATTGGTGCAGTCTATACGCCTCAGCTGACCGCCGTTTTCCGTGACTGCCTCCGGACGCTGATCGCAGCTCCGAGTGCCGCCACGATCACCCCGAGTCCCACGAGCAGCCATCCGGCCGGGACGCCCATGATACCGACATACTCCGTGGTCCAGATGACGGTGTAGGCCTCCTCATCCGTACTGGACTGGCGCAACTCCAGGTCGTCGGTGATCTGGGTGGATGGCTGGTAGAAGTCCATGCTCAATGCGGTCAGGTAGGCGCCGTGTGACTGTAGATCCTGGTCGCGGACGGTGCGGGCCCACGTGACATGGACGTACGGGTCGGTGCCGTCCATGAATCGTACGTCCTGGCGGTGATCAGCGAAGACGTACAGAAAGACCCTCTGTGTCGTCGTGGCGGCCTGCGACAGCGCCATCGGGTAGACCAGCGTTTCCGAGGCGAAGGTGAAGGTGAGCGGGTCGAGGTCGCCGTTGAGGGGTACGTCGCCGGTCAGCTTCAGCGCGACGAAAAACCAGCCCTTGTCGGTGTAGTGGGGGAGCAGGGCGCTGATGGCGTCGGACACCCCGTACCCCTCGGCGGTGAGCCAGTCGCTCAGACCCTTCGGATCGGATGCAGCAAGCGTGGTTGCCCGGACCGGGCCCAGCTGGACCTGGTCCAGGACCTGGGGTGCGCCGCCGTCCATGGCGCCGCCGGGTGCGGCTCCGGTGGAGAACGGGTCGTGCCAGGTCCACCAGTCGTACTCGGTCTTCTGCTCCGGCGTCATCTCTTTGGCCAGTGCCGTGAAGTCGTCGGCGCTGCCCAGACCGACCTGCGCGGGTGCGGGCGTCGGGAATATCAGGCCGGTCTCGTGGGTCATCGAGTTCACGCCCAGACGCATCTCAATTGTTTCTTGTCCGTCGGCCAGGGAGAGTATGCTGGCTTCGGAGTTCATCTGCAAAGGGCCGTTCAATCCATTGGGCGGGGTGAAGGCGCCACAGGCGCAGGCGAACGCGGGAGATGCGATCTGGATGATGCCGGCGGCGCCGGAGATTGCGAGTACGGCGGCCAATAAGGACGCGGGACGAGAGTATTTGCTCATGTTTCAAGGGTAAGGTACGAATTCGGTCCTTCGGGGTGGTGTAACCGTATCGTTGTTGAACAGAGACGGAATCGTTATCCTGTTGGGATGAGTGGAAAGGGTAACCCATGTTGGAACTGACTGATAAGGCGCTTGAACACATACTGTTGTTGGATGGGAGAACGAGGTATTCATTTTCGGTTAAGAGGATCGTTGACTGGGAGGAGGCTTGGGGGCTGTACGAGGATGGCTGGGTGATGGCCGAGGATGATGCCGGTCATTCGGTTTTCCTTCTGTGGCCGGCCAAGATACTGGCTGAGCGGTGCATTGAGCCAGGTACGAATGGTGAGGTGGCCCGGGAAATCCCTTTGGACGAACTGATGAGTGATCTTCTCCCGAAACTGCGGGACGATGGCATCGGGGTGGGCGTGTTTGACATAACTGGTAGCAATGACACACCGGTGGTGAAACCAGAGGACTTCTTGAGGGACCTGACTGCAGAGGACAGCAAGTACTACTGATCCCTGGTGATTACGGTGGTGGCAATCCAGCAGAACCGGACGGTTCCGAGTTGCAACAAACGGCCTGGCTGGGTTGGCACGCGATTCTGCCGGTTTCCACGCGGGGTTCCCTGTGGAATCCCAGCCGTGTCGTCTGGTGGCAGGTGATCTACGGCGTGTCGGCTGGGTTTGCGCAGAGCAGGGTCGATGTCAAGCATCGAGGTCGGGAACGCGGCCAGAAGACCGATCCCGGATGATGTCAAGTTCGAGGTCGTCTTCAGCCATCAGAGCATCACCCGCGGACCGGTGGACTTTTTCTCCATCGCCGACGGAATCTGGGTTGTTCGTTCTCGGAATGTCAACGGGCGCCGATTGCCGGTCCAGTTCTGTTGGTGTCATCTTTGGCACAACACACCTCTTCACTTGAGTTCACTTCCACCGCCTCCGCAAAGGTGTGGCCTGTATGCATGTTATCATACTGGGTCGGTTCCTTTTGTCCGCGAACTGGAACCGTCCCGTTTGTCCGCGGGCTGGGCGATAGTGTGGCGGCATGGGTCAGCGGTGGACGTTGCAGCAGGTGCAGGCTGCCGCGCCGGATACCAGCTCCTGGGACGCCGGGCGGAAGCTGGGAGCGGCCGGGGTTTGGTCGGATCTCGGCTGTGAAGGTACGTTGTTGTGGGGGTCGTGCCAGGGGTCAGGGAAGAACCCGTACAAGATACTCGTCGATATGGACGGGCCCCGGTACAAGTGCTCCTGCCCGTCTCGTAAATTTCCTTGTAAGCATGCCATCGGGCTCATGATCCTGTGGAGCGAGGGGCGCCTCGAGTCCGGGGAGGCGCCCACCGGGGCGGAGGACTGGGCAGCCGGATCCAAGCGCGTGGCGTCGGCGGCGAAGACCGATACGCCGCCCACCGAGGAAAGCCTGAAGGCCGCCGCCGCGCGGGCCGAGGACCGGGCTCGCCGCATCGGTGACGGGCTGGTCGAAATGGATCGCTGGTTGTGCGACCAGATGATCGCCGGGCTGGCCCGGTCGTGGACCGATCCCCGTACCCACTTCGAGCGACAGGCCGCCCGGTTGGTCGACGCCCAGGCGCCGGGGCTGGCCCAGCGGGTGCGCGATCTGGTGCCCATCGCCGTGTCCGGGCCGGGCTGGCCCGCGCGCATCCTGGGCGAGTTCGCCCTGCTTCACATGGTGGCCCGGGCCTGGCCGGGGCGGGACGGTCTCGATCCTGAGCTGGCGCAGACCCTGCGGTCCGTGGTCGGGTGGCCGGTACCCACCGACGAGGTCGCAGCCACTCCACCAGTACGCGGGCCGTGGCTCGTCGTCGGATTGCGCGACGTGGCCGAGGGCAAGCTGACCGCCCGGCGCGTGTGGCTCCACGCCATCGGGGACTTCAGCCCGCACCCGTGGGCGCTCGTACTTTCCTTCACCGCCGGCGGGCAGGCGCCGGACGCCTCACTCGCACCGGGAACCGTTGTCGATGCCCAGGTCCACTTCTATCCCGGTTCCGGCAACTACCGCGCCCTGATCGGGGAGCGCTTCGGGCAGAAACCGGCCACCGAGGTGCCGGGGTGGGCGCCGCCCATACACTCATTTTCCGAACTCGCCGACAATCACCGGGCGTTGTTGGCGCAGAATCCGTGGGCCCTTGTCAGCCCGGCTTCGACGCGGATAACGGTCGTACGAGCCGACTCCTGGCGCGGCGACGACGGGCAGGGCCACCAGGTGCCGCTGGTCTCCGCCAGCGAACTCGACCTGTGGCGGCTCCACGGCCTCCTGGCCGGGCGCCCCGGCCATGTCGTCGGCGAATGGTCCGGCGAAGGATTGCGGCCGATGGGAGTCGTCACCACTCGCGGGTTGGAGTTGCTGTGAGCGCGGTCGACGAGTTGGTGGCGGCCGCGACGGTCGGATTGGCAGTACGGGAGGTGGAGTTCGAAACCTGGCCCCCCGAACTGCGCCCCGCGGCCGCCGCCCCCGGCGCCGACGAGCAGGAAACCGCGGCCGCCGTGCTTGATGCTGCCGCGCTGGTGACGGCGGCCCAGCGGGCGCAATCCGTTCTGGCCCAAGACCTGTGGCCCATCCCCGACCCGCCCGGCGAGGAGCCGCAACGCGTCCTGTCGCCGGCCGCCACCGGCGCCCTGCGGCAGCTGCTGTCCGCGAACCCGACGACCCTTGTGGCCGCGGTCAAGATCGTGGCGGACCGGGGTGCGGCCCTACCCGTACGGGAACTGCCCGAGCTCGCCAACAAGGCCATCTCGCCCGGCAGCGGGCTGCGTTCACTTCTGGCGGCCGCGGCGGGTCCGACGGGGCGCTGGCTGCTCAACCAGAACCCCCGGTGGCGGGGGTTGTTGGCGGCGGAGCGGGTGAAGGGCCCCGCCGTACCCACCGAGGCCGACTGGCTGCACGGCAGTCCGGCTCGTCGTCTCGCCTGGCTGGAGGAACAGCGGCGCGCGGACCCGGCCGCCGGGCGCGAGGCCCTTGCCGCGGTGTGGCCCCAGCAGAAGGTCGATGACAAGACAAATTTGTTGCCCGGGTTGATGGTGGGTTTGGGGCCCGACGACGTACCCTTCCTGGAAACCGCGCGCAAGGACCGGTCCAAAACGGTCGCCGACGTTGCCATCGGGCTGCTGGCCCACATACCCACCGGTGCGTTCGCCGACCGCCGGGCGGCGCTCATCCGGGAGCACTTCACCGTACGAAAACCATTCCTTGGCAAGCCAAAACTCAACGTGACCGAGCTGGAGGCCGATCCGGGCGACGGCATCCCGCAAGGTGCCGAGAAGGGGGTTCTGGCGCTGATCACCGCCACGCCGCTGCCGCTGTGGCAGGCCGTGCTGGGCCACGATCCGGTCGATCTGGCGGCCATGGCCCAGGACGGGGTGTCGTTCGACGCGGCATCCGCGTTCTTCCGGGCCGCGGTACAGCAGGGTGACTCCGCTCTCATGGCGCGCCTGTTCACCATGGCCGCCGATCCGTGGCAATCCGTGACGCCCGCCGACGTGGAGTTGCTTCCGTACAACGTACGGATCGATCTCGCCCGGCAGACGCTGGCGGGAGCGGGAGAATCCGGCGCGTACCTGGTTCGGTCCTGGCTCGGCTCCCCCCTGCCCGCCGCGATCCTCGATGACGTGCTAGCCGCGGCGGCCGAGCACCCGGAGAGCCTGGCCAAACCCGAGATGGCGGCCGCGCTGACGGCTTGCAGCCCGGCCCAGATCGCCAAGATCCGTACCATATCCGACCAGCTCGCCGACGCGCGCAAGTTTGCCGCCTCCCGCATGCTGGCCGACCTGACTTTGCTAATCCGACTCGACCAGGAGCTGTCATGACACAAGAAGAAACGATCCTACGCCCGCACGCCGAGCAGCAGTACGCCGCCGAACTGGCCGCGCTGGCCGCCGCCGACGATTACCAGCGACCGCCGTCTTGGCGGTTGTCGCCGCGGGCGGTGGTGACGTACCTGATCGGCGGGGCCCTGCCGGACGGGACCGTGATCACGCCGAAGTACGTGGGTTCGCGCCGCCTCATCGAGGTCGCGGTCGCCACTTTGGCCACAGACCGCGGGCTGCTGCTGCTGGGCGTTCCCGGTACGGCGAAATCGTGGGTCTCCGAACACCTCGCCGCCGCCGTTTCCGGTAATTCGACATTGCTGGTTCAAGGTACGGCGGGCACCGCCGAGGAGGCCGTCCGCTACGGCTGGAACTACGCCCGGCTGCTGGCCGAAGGGCCCAGTGAGGCGGCCATGGTACCGTCGCCGATCATGGTCGCGATGACCCAGGGGAGCATCTGCCGGATCGAGGAGCTGACCCGCATCCCGTCCGACGTCCAGGACGCGCTGATCACGATCCTGTCCGAGAAGACCCTTCCCGTACCCGAACTTGGCATCGAGGTCCAGGCGCGCCGCGGGTTCAACGTCATCGCGACCGCCAACGACCGCGACCGCGGCGTCAACGAGTTGTCCAGCGCGCTGCGGCGCCGGTTCAACACCGTCGTACTGCCGCTGCCGGCCACCGCGGAAGAGGAGGTACAGATCGTCACCAAGCGCGTGGCCGAGCTGGGCGTGGCCCTGGCGTTGCCCGATGTCTCCTCCGCGGAGCGCGAGATCCGGCGGGTCGTGCAGATCTTCCGCGAGTTGCGCTCCGGGGCGACCGAGGACGGCAAGACGTCGCTGAAGTCCCCGTCCGGCACCCTGTCGACCGCCGAGGCGATCTCAGTTGTGGCGTCGGGGATGGCGCTGGCCGCGCACTTCGGGGACGGCGTGCTGCGGGCGGGCGATCTGGCGAGCGGCATTGTCGGTTCCGTGATCAAGGATCCCGTGTCCGACCAGGTGGTATGGACGCAGTATCTGGAGAACGTCGTCCGCCAGCGCGGCGACTGGGCCGACTTCTACCGGGCCTCGGTCGAGGAGTGACATGACGGGAGACCAGGTACGGCTGTTCGGAATCCGCCACCACGGGCCGGGATCGGCGCGTTCGCTGGTGGCGGCGCTGGACGCGTACGGCCCCGATCTGGTCCTCATCGAAGGTCCGCCGGAGGCGGAGGGCATTCTGCGCTGGGTGGCCGAGCCGGGGATGGAACCGCCGGTGGCGTTGTTCGCGTACGACACGGCCGACCCGGCAAACTCCGCTTTCTGGCCGTTCGCCGTTTTCTCGCCCGAGTGGCAGGCGATGACCTGGGCGGCGGGCCGGGACGTGCCGGTACGGTTCATGGACCTGCCAGCGGCGAATGTACTCGCTCACAACGCCATACCCGACGAGCCGGACGATGACGAACCCGAAGAGCATGACGCGTCGGCCGTACGACATGATCCCTTTGCCGCTCTGGCGTCGGTGGCCGGCATCGACGACCCGGAGCGGTGGTGGGATGAGGTTGTCGAGTCCACCCCGCTGGCGGACCGGTTCGACGCCGTCGCGGAGATCATGGAGCAATTGCGGTCGTCGCAGGAACCCGATGAGTGGGACCTGGTACGGGAGGCCCGGATGCGTACCGTCCTGCGCGAGGCCAAGGCCGCCGCGAACCGGATCGCCGTGGTGTGCGGGGCCTGGCACGTACCGGCGCTGAGCGAGCCCTGGCCGACGGTCAAATCCGACCGTGACCTGCTTCGTACCTTGTCAAGTGGCAAAGGACCCAAGGTGAAGTGCGAGGTGGCGTGGGTACCGTGGACGCATTCCCGGCTGGCTTCGGCCACCGGTTACGGGGCCGGCGTGACGAGCCCGGGCTGGTACCACCACCTGTTCACCACCACGGACGAACCGATCACGCGGTGGTTGACCGCGGTCGCCGGGGTCCTGCGCGCCCACGATCTGCCGGTCAGTTCGGCGCACATCATCGAGGCCACCCGTCTGGCGCAGACCCTGTCCGCACTGCGCGGGCGCAGCCTGCCCGGGCTCGGCGAGGTGACCGAGGCCGTACGTTCCGTGATGTGCGACGGCAACGAGCTCATGGTGAGGTTCGTACACAAGGAACTGGTCGTGGGGGAGCGGCTGGGCGCCGTGCCGGAGGGCGCGCCGCTCGTGCCGCTGGAGGCGGACCTGCGGGCCCAGGCCAAGCCGTTGCGCCTGGCCTTCGAGGCGGTGGAGAAGGAAATCGCGCTCGACTTGCGCAAGGACTTCGACCGGCGCCGCTCCGCCCTGCTGCACCGGTTGGCGATCCTGGGCATCGACTGGGGGCGGACGCGCGCGGAGAACAGCACCGGTACGTTCAAGGAGGCCTGGACCCTGTCCTGGGACCCCCAGTTCGCGGTCGGGCTGGTGGAGGCGTCGGGATGGGGTACGACGGTGATCAGCGCCGCCACCAACAAGCTGGCGTCCCAAACCGACTCGGTGGCGGTGGTCGCGGCCGGCATCGAACAGGCCCTGGTGGCCGACTTGGGTGACACGCTGGTTGCCCTGCTGGCGGCGCTGGACCAGCGCGCCGCGGCCGAAGCGGACATTGTCGAGTTGCTGAACAGCGTACCGCCGCTCGCCCGCGCCGCGCGGTATGGGACCGCCCGGGGGACCGACACCGCGGATCTGGCGCGCGTGGCCGCCTCGATCCTGGTCCGGGCCTGCGCCGGTTTGGCGCCTGCCATTGCGAGCCTGGACGACGACGCGGCCCGGGACCTCGCGCCGGTGTTCACCGGGGTGCAGCAGGCCGTACGCCTGTTGCCGGATTCGCTGGACACCTGGGCCCACGCGCTGCGGCAGGTCGCGGACCGGCGGGACGCGCCGGATCTGCTGGTTGGCAAAGCCGTACGCCTGCTGTTCGACCGCAGCGCCATGGACCGCGAAGAGGTGACCAAGCGGTTGAGCCGGGCCCTGTCCGGCGGCCACAACCCGCCGGCCCAGGCGGCGTGGATCGAGGGTTTGTTGTCCGGGGACGCGCTGTTGCTGATCCATGACGAGCAGCTCGTCGGCGTCCTCGACGCGTGGGTGGAGGAGCTGAGCGACCAGGGGTTCCAGGACTGTTTGCCGCTCGTACGGCGGACGTTCGGCGGTTTCAAGCGGGCGGAGCGGCGGCAGCTGGAGTTGTTGGTACGGGGGATCGGTGCCGCGGGGGAGCAGGCAGCGGCGGTCGAGCTGGACCTGGAGCGGGCGGCGGCGGTGTTGGCGACCGTACGAACATTGCTCGGTGTGCGCGCGGCGGAGGTGAACAATGACTGATGATTTGGTGGATGAGGCTCCGGATGATCCCGAGCGTTTGCGCCGTTGGCGGCTGATGCTCGGTTCGGCGGAACCAAAGGAACTGTCGGCCGGGGATGTGCGCCTTGACGAGGTCCTCCACAAACTCTATGACTCCGACCGCCCGGGCGGGGGCGCGCGATCCGGGGGGCTCGAGTCGTCGGCACCGGTCCTCGCCAGTTGGCTGGGCGACATCCGGACGTACTTCCCGTCGACCGTCGTCCAGGTCATGCAGCGCGACGCGATCGAGCGGCTCGGGCTGCGTACCCTGCTGTTGGAACCCGAGATCCTGGCCACGCTGGAACCCGACGTGCACCTGGTGTCGACCCTGGTCAACATGCGGCAGCTGATGCCGGAGCAGACGCGGGAAACCGCGCGGCAGGTGGTCGCGCAGGTCGTGGCCGCCGTGCTGAAGCGGATCGCGTCGAAGACGGAGGCGGCGGTACGGGGGGCGCTGAAGCGGTCGGTGCGGCGGCGCCGGCCGCCATTGTCGGATGTCAACTGGAATGCGACCATTGCGGCAAACCTTAAAACGTACTTGCCTGAATACCGCACCATCATCCCGGAGCAGCTGATCGGGTACGGGCGGTCCGTTCCGTCGATGACCAAGGACATCGTCGTGGCCATCGACCAGTCGGGGTCCATGGCAGAATCGGTTGTCTATGCCGCCATCTTCGGGGCGGTGCTGGCGTCGTTGCCGGCCGTACGTACCTCTCTGGTCGTCTTCGACACCCAGGTCGTCGACCTGACACCGCTGTTGTCGGACCCCGTGGAGTTGCTGTTCAGCACGCAACTGGGGGGAGGTACGGATATCAACGGCGCCGTCGGGTACTGCGAAACCCTGATCACCCGCCCGGCCGACACGATCTTCGTGCTGATATCCGACCTGTGCGAGGGGGGAGTGGCGGAGCAACTGCTGGCCCGTATGTCGGCGCTGCGACAATCGGGTGTGGCGTGCATCGTGTTGTTGTCGCTTGCAGATTCCGGCGCTCCCGCGTACGACCGGGAACTGGCGGCACAACTCGTCGGTTTGGGCATACCCTCGTTCGCCTCCACCCCGGATGTCTTCCCCGACTTGTTGGCCGCTGCGATCAGCGGCGACTCCCTGGCCGGGTGGGTGGAAAAAGAAACGGAAAAAAAGTCTTTGTAGCCACGGTACGACGTAAGACAAAACTAATCGTGCTATCTGTCCCCAATGGCTCCCTTACGGAACCGTCCCCTTTGGTTCCGAATCAGCCGTCCCTTTTGGATCCGAGGGCCTGTTGCGTACCTTCATTACTATCACGTAGACCAGCCAGGCGACCAGGCCCAGGCCGACCACGGTCAGTCCCAGTAGGGAATCGCTTTTCAGTGCCGCGGCACTTGTGTTGATGAACTGGCCGCCGCCCATGATCGAGAAGATGGCGTCCACAAGCCACATCAACGCCGCGCCGGTGTAGATCAGGGCCAGAACACCCAGCGACCAGGCGCGCCCGATCGCGGATTGGCCCAAGCGGACGCCGCCGACCAGGATCGCGGCGGCCGCCGTTATGACCAGGGTCATCGTCAGGCGGTGTGCGGTTTCACGGCCGCGGCCAGGCGCGGGGACAGTTCGACCGCGGCGACCATGACGCCCCAGACCACGGTTACCAGTACGGCCATCGCGATCCCGGTGGTCGCCATTTCGTGCAGCGCGGCCGTGGTGAAGCTGAAGATACGCTCGCCGTGCCACATGTGTTCCAGGGCCAGCAGCAGCGCGCCGCCCCACAGCATGGTGGTCAGCCACGTGAGCCGACGGCTCCAGGAGATGCCGGAGCGCGACTGGCGGGCGGGTTTGTCACTGGCCCGGCGCTTCGCGGCGGTGACGATGAGGGCCTGGGTGGCGGGTACGAGCAAGCATGCCATGTTCGAATCCTTTCGCTGGACCGCCAACTGCGACGGTCTGGGAACACCTTAACCGATCTTCGGCCGAATCGGTAGTGGTTTGGCGCGTGTCATCACGCGGTTTCCGCGGCGAGCCGGGACAACCGCCCGAAGTTGTAGTACGCCGCACAAGCACCTTCGGGCGAAACCATGCACGTTCCGATGGGTGTTTCGGGGGTGCAGCCCGTACCGAAAACTTTGCATTGCCACGGTTTGATCTGGCCCGTCAGGACCAGGCCGCACTCGCAGGCCGGGTTGTCGTCCACCCGTTCCGCGGGCAGATCGAACCGCTTCTCGGCGTCGAATTGCGCGTAGGCGTCCGCCACCCGGTAGCCCGAGTACGGGATCTCGCCCAGTCCGCGCCACTCGAACGTGTCCCGCGGTGTGAACACCTCCTCGAGCAGCCGCTTGGCTTCCGTGTTGCCCTCCGGCCGTACGACCCGCGCGTACTGGTTCTCCACCTCGCAGCGCCCCTCGGCGTACTGTGTCAGCAGCATGTCCACCGCCTGCAGGATGTCCAGCGGCTCGAAACCCGTCGCGACGATCGGCAGGCGATACTCCTCGGGTACGAACTGGAAATGGTTCGTACCGACCACCGCCGACACGTGGCCCGGACCGATGAACCCGTCCAGCTGGATGTTCTGCGCGTCCATCAGCGCCCGCAGCGGCGGGTTGATCAGTACGTGGTTGCAGAAGACCGAGAAGTTCTTGATACCCTCCGCCCCGGCGCGCGCCAGGGTGATGGCGGTCGAGGGCGCCGTGGTCTCGAAGCCGACCGCGAAGAACACCACCTCGCGGTCCGGGTTCTCCCGGGCGATCTTGAGCGCGTCCAGGGGCGAGTACACGAACCGTACGTCCGCCCCGCGCGCCTGCGCCTGCTGCAGCGAACCGGTCGTACCGGGCACCCGCATCATGTCGCCGAACGTGGTGAAGATCACGCCGGGCTGCATCGCCAGCCACACCGCGTCGTCGACGCGGCCCATCGGGATCACACACACCGGGCAGCCCGGCCCGTGCACGAACTCGACTTCGGCCGGCAGCAGGTTCTCCAGGCCGTAGCGATAGATGGTGTGGGTGTGCCCGCCGCAGACCTCCATGAAGCGCAGAGTACGGCCCAGCCGCTTCGACAGGCTTCCGATCGCGGCGATCAATTCCTTCGCGGCCACCGGGTCGCGGAACTCGTCGACGAACTTCATACGATCGATGTCTCCTTGAACGCGTCCATCTCGTCGTGCCACGGCTGGCCCAGCTTCTCGATCTGGTCGAGGGTCAGCGCCGCCTCCTCCTCGTCGATCTTCGACAGCGCGAAGCCGACGTGGACCAGGACCCAGTCGCCCACGCCCACCCCCTCGTCAGCCAACAAGCTCACCGAAATGTCGCGTTCCACGCCCGCGACGGACACTGTGGCCAGGTCGCTGCCCAGCAGGGCGACCACCTCACCGGGGATTCCAAGACACATTTCTTCTCCTCACTTCTCTTCTTTGGCTCAACAAATCCGGGGCAGCGGGTCGCCGACAAGCATGTCCACCAGCCGCGTACCGCCGAAGCCGTTGCGGATCGCCACCACCCCGGGCAGTTCCGCGCTCACCTTGCCTATGACTGTTGCCTGTTTGGCTCCTGCGGTACGGAGGGCAGCCACGGCCGCATCCGCCTGTTGCGCCGCTACGACGGCCACGAAGCAGCCCTCGTTGGCAACGTACAATGGGTCGATTCCCAGCATGTCGCACGCCCCGCGTACCTGGGGTGCCACGGGGATGGCCTCGTCCTCCAACAAGATGCCCAGCCCGGTGTCGGCGGCCAGCTCGTTGGTGATGGTCCCGAGCCCGCCGCGCGTCGGGTCGCGCATCCAGCGTACGTCATCGGCCGGGACGGCCGCGTAGAGGGCCTCGACAAGGGAATTCACCGGCGCGGAGTCGGACTCGATGGACGCGTTCATCTCCAGGTTGTTGCGGGCGATCATGACGGCCATGCCGTGCCCGGCGATCGGGCCGGACAAGATGAGCTTGTCACCGGCCTGGACGCGTTTGGCGCCCAGCGACCGGTCATCCGGGATCACGCCGATGCCGGAGGTCGTGATGAAAACCTGGTCGCCGGCGCCCTTGGGAACAACCTTGGTGTCGCCGGTCACGATCCGTACCCCCGCCGCTTCCGCCGCCCGCGCCATGTCCGCGACGACGCCGCGCAGCTCCTCGACCGCCATCCCCTCCTCGATGATGAACGCGGCCGACAGCCACTGCGGCCGGGCGCCGCACACGGCGAGGTCGTTCACCGTACCGTTCACCGCCAGCTCGCCGATCGACGCGCCCGGGAAGCGGATCGGGTTGACCACGTAGGAGTCGGTCGAGTAGGCCAGCCGGCCCGCGCCCACCGCCAGCACCGCGCCGTCGGACAGCTCGTCCGGGTCCGGTGCGCCGAACGCCTCGACGAAAATGGCCTGGATGAGCGTGGCGGACGCCTTGCCGCCGGCGCCGTGGACCAGGGTCACCCGGTCGGCGTTCAGCTGCGGTTTGCGCGACCGTACGCGTTCGATCTGGCGCAGGGCCTCTTCCTCGGTTCTCATGCCTGGCCTTCCTGTTCGGGTGCGTCGGACAGCTTCAGGATGGCGGTCTTGGCGTGGACGAGTACGGTGTCGCCGACCCGCAGTTCGCCGACAAGGGAGGTGTCGACCTCCTCCTCGCCGAGCTCGGTGCGGACCAGGGTGGTGTCCAGAGGTCCCGTCGCCGGGCGTACGACCACGCATGCCGTCGCGTCGTCGGCACAGGTCAGGCAGACCGGTTCTTCCGCGTGTGTCACACTCATGACTTGTCCTTTCTCAGCCAGGCGACCCCGGCAGCTGCCTGTCCGAGGGCCAGTCCGCCGTCGTTGGCGGGTACGAGCGCGTGTCGCAACACGGCGTAATCCGCCAGGTCGTGTTCGAGATCCGCGTTCAGCAACCGGTTCGCGAACACCCCTCCCGTGAACCCGATGGGCCCGGAATTGGGTTCCACAGAGTATAGCGCCCGGGCAATCAATCGGGACAGCGCGGCGTGGAAGAACCGGGCCAGACAGGGTACGTCGCGGCCCTGTTGTACCTGGTCGATGAGGGTTTCGATGATCCATTCCAGGTCCGGCGCGTCGGGCAGCTCGCGGCGGTGGGCGTCGTGTTCGGCCGGGCACCGGCGGGCGGCGGTCTCGAGTTCCATGGCGGCCTGGGCCTCGTACCTGATTTGTTGGCACACCCCCAGCAGCGACGCCACCGCGTCGAACAAGCGGCCCGTACTCGTTGTCCGTACCACCGCGACCTGGTTCCGCAACTGGGAACGTACCAATGCCAGTTCGTCATGTGGCGCGTCCAGGATGTCCCAGCCCAGGTCAAACTCCCACAGCAAGCCGGCCGCGGACTTCCACGGGAAACGTACGGCGGAGTCGCCTCCCGGCAGCCAGAAACCGGGGATGTGCCACGCGCGGTCGAACGTGAGGGCACCGGGGTCGAGCTTCAGAATCTCCCCGCCCCAGATGGTCCCGTCGTCGCCGTATCCGGTCCCGTCCAGCACGATGCAGGTCAGCTCCTGCCCGATGAGCCGGTGCTCGGTGGCCAGGGACAGCGCGTGGGCGTGGTGGTGCTGGAGCTCGAGTACGGGGACGCCCAGCCGCTCCGCCTCCCGCAGACCCCAGGCGTGGGTCGCGTAACCGGGATGTTTGTCGACGACGACCAACTCCGGGGTGCGGCGGTGGGCGGTGAGCATCTGGGCGACGGACTTTTCGAACGCCGCCTGGGTTTCCAGCGAGCCCATGTCCCCGATGTGCGCGCTCATGAACGCCATGCCGTCGCGGGTCAGGGCGAAAGTGTTCTTCAGTTCGGCGCCGACGGCCAGTACGCAGGGGTCGCCCGGGCCGACCGTCACCGCGCCCAGGAAAACTGGCAATGGTGCGAACCCCCGGCTGCGGCGGATCGGCGTGGTCCGGTCCCCGTCGGTGGCGACCACGGAGTCCTCGACCGGTACGTGGATGCCGCGGTCGTGCATCAGGATCGCGTCGACGATTCCGGCGAGGTCGGTGCGCGCGTCCTCGTTGCGGTAGGTCAGCGGCTTGTCGGAGGAGTTGGCGCTGGTGGCGACCAGTACGTCGTCTTCGTCCAGCAACAGGCGGTGCAGGGGGGCGTACGGGAGCATCACGCCGACGTCGTCCAGGCCGGGTGCGACGGACGGGGCCAGGTCGTATTGGGCCGACATGGGGGCGAGTACGATGGGCGCCTCCCGTCCGGTCAGCGCGGCGATGTGCGCCGGACCCAGTTCGGCGATCCGCTCGGCGGCGGCCACCGAGCCGGCCATGACCGCCAGGGGCTTGCCGGGCCGGCGCTTGCGGACCCGCAGAGTTGAGACGGCTTGTTCGTTGCGCGCATCACACATCAGCGTGAACCCGCCGATCCCCTTGACGGCCAGGATGGCGCCGTCCCGCAACATCTGTTTCGCGGCGGCGATGGTAGTGGCGAAGATGGTGCGGCGGTCGGTGTCCCCGGGACCGTGGCCTGGCCCGGCACCCGAGTTCGGTCCTACCCGGCGCAACAACTGGGCCGTCCCGGTTGGTTCGAGCCACAGCTGGGGCCCGCAGTCGAAGCAGGAAATGGGCTGGGCGTGATAGCGCCGGTCGTGCGGGTCCTCGTACTCTTCGCGGCACGCGTCGCACATCGGGAAGTCGGCCATGGTGGTGAGTGGCCGGTCGTAGGGCACGTCGCGGATGATCGACAGGCGGGGCCCGCAGTTCGTACACGTGGTGAACGGGTAGCGGTAGCGCCGGTTGGCCGGATCGGCCATGTCGGCGAGGCAGTCGGCGCAGATGGCACCGTCCGCGGGCAGCAGCGTGATCGCCCCCGCCGCCCGGCGCGAAGCCACAATGATGAAGGCCGATTCATCGGGTGCCACGTCCAGGTCCGATTCCCGCCACGTCACGATGGTGGCCAGCGGCGGGAGATCCGTTCGTACTGCTTCCAGGAAACTGTCAACCGCCTCACCGGCACCCTGCGCCTCGATGAAAACCGAGTTGTCGTCGTTCCCGCACAGGCCGGTCACCGCGTGGTGGGACGCGATGCGTACGACGTTCGGCCGGAAGCCGACTCCCTGGACGACCCCCGTTAGGATCAATTGTTTGCGTATCATGGTTGAAGGTGCCATCTTATCTTGGCCGGTCCACTACGATCTACCCATGCACGAACTGTCCCTGTGTCGCTCGATCGACACCATCGTCCGCCGCGCCGCACCTGGCCGCAAGGTGGAAGTGATCGAACTGGACATCGGCGAGCTGCGCCAGGTCGTACCTTCGACGCTCCAGTATTGCTGGGACATCGTCAGCCGCGGTGCGGAACTGGAAGGCGCCCGGCTGGAGGTACGGCGCCTGCCCGGGGTCGTCGAATGCCGCGACTGCGGTTCCCGCACAACGCTGGGCGCGCTGCCTATACTTAAGTGCGACTCCTGCGGCGGTACGGCGGTCGACATCGTCGGCGGGGAAGAATTCATGGTTAACTCACTACAATTGGAGGCCTGACATGGGACGTTTCCACCGGCACGACGACGGTACGGTTCACGACCACGAACATAGTCACGATCACGACGAGACGGGCCACGACCACCCGCTGCTCAGCCAGGACCCGGAACTGGCGGAACTGATCGGCGACCACCGGGAGTACGAGACCGGTGCTGAGCGCATCGACGTACTGGAACGGATCTACGCCGAGAACGACCACGCGGCCGGACACAACCGGGACAGGCTGGACGCGGCCGGGGTGACCGCGGTCAACCTGATGAGCTCGCCGGGGTCCGGGAAGACGACCCTGCTGGCCAAGACTCTGGCGGCGCTGGAAGGCAAGGTACGCTGCGGCATCATCGAAGGCGACATCGAGACTTCGATCGACGCCGACCGGCTGCGCGGGTTCGGGGCGCAGATCTCGTTGCTCAACACCGGTGACGGTTTCGGCGGCGAGTGCCACCTGGACGCGCCCATGGTCGCCCACGCGCTGGCCCGGCTCGACCTGGACTTACTGGACCTGCTGCTCATCGAGAACGTCGGCAACCTTGTCTGCCCGGCGGAGTTCGACGTCGGCGCCCACCGGCGGGCGATGATCGCCTCGGTGACCGAGGGGGAGGACAAGCCGCTGAAGTACCCGGTCATGTTCCGCAGCGTCGACGCGGTCGTCGTCAACAAGATTGACCTGTTGGCGTACCTCGACTTCGACATGGGCCTGTTCATGGCCAACCTTAAGGCGGTCAACCCCAAGGCTGATGTGTTCCTGACAAGCGCAAAAACCGGCGAAGGTGTCGATGAGTGGATCGCCTGGCTGACCCGCCCGCTCGCCGCGTAGGCCTGGCGTACCCTCCCGGAAATCAGCCCACCAGATAAGAAAACCTCATGAAAATCGCCCTCAATGAAGACTGGACGCCGATCGTCCGCTAGTATGTGGACCACAATCGTCGCTAGCACGAAACCTTCACCGACGAGCGTATCCTGACCAAAACAGCTGAATAGCGTTGAAGCCCCAAGAAGGAGTGGAATTCGCGTGACATACCTAATGGATGGTTGGCAAGAGCCAACCTTGGCGGAAAACCTGGTCAAGGCCGGGTACTCACGCCGTGATTTCTTGAAGTTCTGCGGGGGTCTGGCGGCCGCGTTTGCTGCCGGGTCGGCCGTTCTGGGCACGACGGCCACGGCCAACGCCGACGAACCCAGCGCCACCCCCTCACCGATCAGTGCCGACGACGTGGCGGGTGCCCTCGGGGCACAGAAGAAACCGCTCGTGGCCTGGCTGCAGCTGCAGGAGTGCACCGGCTGCATGGAATCCGCGCTGCGCTCCGGCGGCACGTCGATCGAGGAAGCGGTCCTGTCGCTGCTCTCGGTCGAATACAACGAACTCGTGATGGCGCCCTCGGGCGACAAGGCCAACAAGGCTCTGGAGGACTTGAACAGCCAGCCGCACATCCTGGTCGTCAACGGTTCGATCCCGACCAAGGACGGGGGCATCTACCTGACAATCGGCGGCCAGCCGGCCGAGAAGGTCCTGCGCGACGCCGCCAAGAACGCCACCGCCATCCTCGCGGTCGGTGCCTGCGCGGTGTACGGCTCGGTCCAGGCCGCGAAGCCCAATCCGACCGGCGCGGTCGGTGTCGACCAGATCATCAAGGACAAGCCGGTCATCAACGTCTCGGGCTGCCCGCCGATCGGCGAGGTGATCATGGCCACCATCGCGTACGTCCTGGCCCACGGCGAAACCCCGAAGGTCGACGCGGAGGGGCGCCCGCTGTTCGCGTACGACCAGCGGATCCACGACTCCTGCCCGCGGCGCGCCCACTTCGACGCCGGCCAGTTCGTCCGGACGTTCGACGACCAGGCCGCCCGCAACGGGTGGTGCCTGTTCCACATGGGCTGCAAGGGGCCGAGCACGTTCAGCGCCTGCCCGATCATCCAGTGGAACTCCCACACATCGTGGCCGATCGGTGCCGGGCATCCTTGTCTGGGCTGCACCGAGAAGAACTTCTTCGACCAATTCACCCCGTTCTACCATGAATTGCCCGTTGTCACGGGGCTTGGTATCGAGGCGACGGCGGAGAAGATCGGCCTGGGCCTGGTCGGCGCAACTGTGGCCGCGGTGGCCATCCACGCCGGCATCACCGCCGTACGGAAGTCGGCCGGCAAGCGTAGTGAAGAAGAAACGCCGCTCGCGGCGTTCGGCGACGAGGCGGCCGTCGGGGCAGCCCCGAGTTCTGGAAAGGCGGAATAAATCATGGCAAACGTCGTAATCGACCCGATCACCCGTATCGAAGGTCACCTGCGTATCGAGGTGGAAGCCGAGAACGGTGTCATCTCGAAAGACAAGGCCTGGAGCGTGGCGACGCAGTTCCGCGGCATCGAAGAAATCGTGCTCGGACGCGATCCCCGTGACGTCTGGGCGTTCACCCAGCGCATCTGCGGGGTTTGCACCACCGTTCACGCCATCGCCTCCGTGACGGCGGTTGAGAACGCCATCGGCTCGAAGATACCGAGGCAAGCCGTCTTGATCCGCGACCTGATCCTGCACTCCCAGGGCGTGCAGGACCACGTGATCCACTTCTACCACCTGCACGCCCTGGACTGGGTGAACGTGGTGTCCGCCGCGAGCGCGGACGCACGTAAGGCGGTCGAGCTCGCGACCGCTATCGGGTCGAAATGGAAGTACAACACCTATGACCGGTTCGAGCAGGTACGCCAGACCGTCGCCGGCATAGCGGACTCCAAGCAGCTCAGCGTCTTCACCGGCGGCTACTGGGAGCACCCGGCTTACAAGCTGCCCCCCGAAGTCAACCTGATCGCGGTGTCCCACTACCTGGACGCATTGGAGTTCCAGCGTTCCATGATCAAGGTCAACACCGTCTTCGGCGGCAAGAACCCGCACCCGAACTTCCTGGTCGGCGGTATGGCGTCGACGCTGGACTACGACCGGTCCGAGTCGATCAACCAGGTGCAGGTCTCGGAGATCCAGAACTGGGTCAACGAGACGCTCGAGTTCGTCGAGAACTGCTACATACCCGACGCCCTGGCCATCCTGGAGTCTTACCCGGAGTATTTCGACATCGGTGCGTCGAGCCCGAACTATCTCGCGGTCGGCATGCACGGCGCGGTTTACGGGGGCGATCCCAACCAGGCGCCCATGTATCCCTCGGCGATGCAGACAGAGGTCAAGCCCGGCGTGATCCTGAACGACGATTTCACCAAGGTGTACGATTTCGATCCGCTGAAGGTCACCGAGTCGATCGCCTCGTCCTGGCTGACGTACTCGGGTGGCAAGACCTCACTGGCACCCGCCGAGGGTGAGACCAAGGTCGGCGACAAGAAGCCGAAGCTGCCGATCGAGTGGCTGGCCGATTCCCCGGAGTACAGCTGGGCCAAGGCCCCGCGGTACGACGGTCACGCGGTCCAGGTCGGGCCGCTGGCGCGGGTTATCCTGGCGTACGCCCAGGGACACAAGCGTACGAAGGAACTCGTGGACATGGCCATAGACAAGTACAAGATCCAGCCCGCACAGCTGAACTCCACGGCCGGGCGGACACTGGCCCGGGCGGTCGAGTGCTGGATCTCGGCCGAGCAGATGGTCGACACGATGAAGGAATTCACGACCAACCTGAGCAAGGGCGACATCACGGTGTTCGACGCGTCGCGGTGGGAGCCGTCGACCTGGCCGAAGGACGCCCAGGGCTACTCGTTCGTCGAGGTGGCCCGCGGCAACCTCAGCCACTGGGTCAAGATCGACTCTGGCGGGAAGGTCTCGGCGTACCAGTGTGTGGTCCCGACCACCTGGCTGGCCGGCGGGCGTGACGAGACGGGCCAGATCGGGCCGTACGAGCATTCGCTGGCCGGCAACGGCAGACACCCTCTGGAAAGGCCTGAGGAGCCGCTGGAGGTCTTGCGTACGATCCATTCGTTCGATCCCTGCATGGCTTGCGCCGTCCAGGTGCTCGACGTGAACGGTGAAACCCTCCAGGTGGTGACGACGTCATGACAATCCAGACGGCACCAGCGCCCCGCACCCCGAGGCTGTTGGCCGGTACGGCCTTCAGCCTGGGCGGGATGAGCGAGGGTCGCATCCTGGCGCTCGCGGCGGCCAGTCCGCCCGACACCACCGACCCGGTCGACTTGGCCGCGGCCGCTTCGCTGAAGGTCAACTACCCGAAGCTGGCCGTACCCCAGGTCGATCCGGAAGATGTCGATCCGGCGACCCGGACGCGTCGCTACTCGATCGTGAGGGTGCGCGACTATGCCGGTCCCGACGGCGAGGTCTCCGACGTGGCGGTCATCAAGGGTGACATCGATGCGGTTCTGGACCAGGTACGTACCGGTCCCGACCGCCGCAGCGTGCTGAAGCGCAACGCCGCCGTGATGACGCGCCGCGGCTGGCGCCCGCTGGCCGTGGCCAGCGCGCCGGTTGGCGCGAACGACGAGGTGGGCGACTTCACGGTGCAAGGATTCGTACCGGTTTGCCCGGAGACCATCCGGCCGTCCGCGGAGGGGGTGAGCACCGGCCCGGCCGTCTTCGCCCGGGTGAACGTGTGGTCCGCCTCCCTGCGCATCCAGCACTGGTCGAACGTGATCCTGATCTTCCTGCTCAGCTGCACCGGTTTCTACATCATGGACCCGTTCTTCGGCCCGTTGCCGACGGGCGGACAGAACACCGGGTTCCTGATGGGCTGGGTACGTTTCACGCACTTCGTCTGCGCGTTCCTGTGGCTCATCGTGGGTTTGACGCGGATCTGGTCGGCTTCGACCTCTCGCGACCGTTACCTGCGCTGGCCCAACCTGTGGCCGCTGAAGAAGGGCGAGGACGTCCGCAACTTCGGGCGGATCCTGCAGCATTACGTCTTCATCAAGAAGGACGCGCCGCTGTACCTGGCGCACAACCCGTTGCAGCAACTGGCCTACACCGCGGTCTACATCGCCGCGGGGTGCCAGATGCTGGTCGGCTTCATGCTGTTCGGCTTGTACCACCAGACCAACGCGTTCTGGGCGTTCATCTCGACGCCGACCCACTGGTTCGGCATCGGGACAACCCGGGCGATCCACGTCGGCATCATGTTCGCGTTGTGGATGTTCGTCATCGCGCACATCTACCTGGTGTTCCGCGCCGACTCCCTCGAGCGTCACGGCGGCCTGTCGGCGATGATCTCCGGCGGTGTCTGGGTCAAGCGCGGGGCGAAGCCTGTGGATGCGCCTGTCGTTGAATGAGTGAGTTCGTAGGTACGGTTCTCGGCGTCGGCAACCCCATCATGGGGGACGACGGCGTGGGGCTGGAGGTGTTGGCCGCCGTCCGCGAACTGTTGCGGGACGATCCGCGGGTCGAGTTCGTGGACGGAGGTACGGGTGGCATGGAATTGCTGCCCGTCGTACAGGATGCGACGCGGTTATTGATTGTTGATGCGGTGGCCGGTGACACGCCGGGCAAGGTCGTCGAGTTCGAAGGGGACCAGATTCCGCGGTTGCTCGCCGCCAAGCTGTCACCGCACCAGGTCGGGTTGTTGGATGTGTTCGCGGCGGCCAGGCTGCTGGGCCGCGAACCGTCGGATGTGAAGGTTGTCGGCGTGGTGCCCGAGTCGGTTGAACTGCGGCTCGGGCTGTCCGCCCCGGTGGCCGCCGGTGTGCCGCTGGCCGCGGATCGCGCCGCGTCCGTGGTGGCCTCTTGGCTGGAGAGCTGATGGTGTTGCTAGGGTTCGGCCAGGTCAGCGTACGTGACTTCGAACTCCCGGCCGGATACCAGCTGTCCGGTCGGGGTGCCGCAAACCGGGCAGACGAGGGCGAAGAACTCGTCGATGGGCTGGGCGGCGTCGCAAGTGGGGCACCAGACCGCGGCTTGGACCTCTTCGATGATCAGCTCGGCTCCGTCGACGATCGTGCCGGCGGTCGCGATCGGCCAGGCGCCCTGGAGGGCTTCCGGTACGGCGCCGCTGAGGCTGCCGACTCTCACCGTGACCGCGTTGACGGCGGTCGCACCATGTTTGGCCGCCGCTCGTTCCACGGCCACGACCACGCCGTTCAGCAACCCCAATTCGTGCATGGACCCAGTCTGTCACAGATCGGGCAGGGACTCATCGGTGGTCGCTCATGACAGAGCGGCTGTCCATCAACCAGATCGTGGACGCTACCCCGGCGCGGGTGGTGGTCACGCGGGATTCTGCGGGCGTGGTGAAAGAGGCCGCCTTCGACATGTCCGGCCTCCCCCGGGTCGACGCGCTGCTGACCGGGCGGCCCGTGGTCGAGGTACCGGGGCTGGTCGAGCGCCTGTGCAGTATCTGCCCGTCCGCCCACCATCTGGCCGGCATGAGGGCGCTGGAAGGCCTGGCCGGTTACCCGTTCCTGACCCCGACCGCCGAAGCGGTGCGGCGGCTGCTGCATCACGCGGGAGTCATCTCGATCCATGTCATGGGGCTGGTGACGACCGACCCGGAGGAAGCGCTGTTGTTGCGTCGTTTCGCCAAGTCGGCGATGGCGGCCGCCGGCTCGCCGAGCCACTTCCCGGTCACCGCCGTTCCGGGCGGGGTGATCGCCCCCGTCGATCCGGCGCAACGGGACGCCTGCATGGCGCTGGTGCCGGAGGCGTTGGCGGCGGCGGAGCGGATCGCCGTACGGGCCATGGAGTCCCAGGAATTCGTCCCGGACCCGTTTGCCGGCGCCGAACTGGCGTTGGTTGACGCGGCCGGGCACCTGGATCTGTTCGGCGCGCATCTGAAAATCGTCACCCGGGACGGCACGACGGTCACCAAGACGGCCAACCCGTGGAACTGGGACCAGCTGGTGGCCGAAGCCGACCCCGGGTCGCCGGCCCCGAAACCGTACTTGTTGGCGCTCGGCAGCGAAGGCGGATCGTACCGCGTTGGTCCCGTCGCCCAGCTGCACGCCGCGCGGACCCGGACACCGGTGGCCATGGGTCTGCAGGACCGCTGGCTGTCACGAGACGGGGGCGCCTCCGCCGGGGGAGCCCTGGCCGCGCGGGGGATCATCACCGTCCACTGCGTCGAGGTCATTGCCGGTTTGCTGAAGGCGCCGGAACTGGTGGCGGGCGAGGTACGGGTGGACCTGCCCGCCCTACCCGCCGGCGTCGGCATCGGCTGGGTCGACGGCGCGAGAGGCCTGCTCGTACACCGGTATGAGACCACCGGCGACGGCCGGGTCAAGAAGGCCACCATCCTGACCCCCACTGCTCAAAACGAACCATGGCTAGGAAGTTTGCTGAAACAAGCCGGTGACCGCGCCGGTTTGGAACAAGCCATCCACGAGGCCGACCCATGCCTGCCATGCTCAACCGCGCCCGCCGGCGCCATGGACCTGGTGGTCGACACCATACCCGCATAGATAAGGACAATGATCATGTGCATAGCCGTACCTTCGCCCATCCTCGACATCACCCCGGGCATCCTCCCGATGGCAACGGTGGACCACGGCGGCAAAGTGGTGACATGCTCCCTGATGTACGTCCCGGAAGCCCAGGTCGGCGACTACGTGATCATCCAAAACGGCTTCGCGATCGAAGTGATGGACCCGGAGGCGGCGGCTCTGTCGCTGGCCGCCTTCGCCGAACTGGCCGACAACGAATCCCTGTACCGAGCCTACGGCGGCCCGAGAACCTGACAGTCATCCCGCCATTTCCTTGGATGTATCCTGCCATTTTTCCTTGTTATCATGCCATTTTCCTTGTCATCCTGCCGCTAGGCAGGTCTTCTCGCCCCCGATTCACGTGGCTGATCCGATTCTCTTTGCGTGGCTGGGGCGGCCTGCCTCGGCGGGTCCTCCCCATCTTGCTCACAACGCCCATAGTCTGGGCTGTTGGTTACGCTGGGCAGGGGCGTTGCTCCGCCGATGGGTCCCCACCGCCGGGCGCAGCCGCTTGGCCCTCGCATGCCTCAGAACCCTTCGGGATTCTGAGCCCGTGGTGCACGCCCGCGCTGCGCGCGGACCAGCGGGACGGTTCCGTACCGGAGCCAAAGGGGACTGTAAGGTAAGGGAGCCATTGGGGACAGGTCACTGAAAAGTTTTGTCTTACGATGTGGTTGGTACGATTCTGAGTACCCAGGGGGACGGACTCAGTTGCCACGGGAGGGGGCCCTTTGGGAGGTGGACCCAGGTGGCAACCCAGCACCGGTGCCAATCCAGCCGGATCGCACGGTTCGGCCTGTGTCTGAACGGGTTTGCTGGATTGGTACGCCTTCGTGGCGGAGCGTACGCGGGAGCCTGTTGAGCAATTCCAGCAATGTCGATCCGTCGCGGCAGATTCGTGCCGGTTTGGCAGGGTTGGCGCATGGGGTCCCGCCCGGTCGCCGGAGGAACCAGTCGGAACGAGCCGAGGTCATTACTGGGCCTGGGCACCGGTTACCATCTGGAACGGTTCCGTTTGTCCGCGTACTGGAACCGTCCCATTTGTCCGCGAACTGGAACCGTCCCGCTTGGTCCGCGCGTGGCGCGGGCGGTTCCACGGGCTCAGAATCCCGTAGGGTTCTGAGGGGTGCGGGGGCGAAGCGGCTGCGCCCGGCGGTGGGGACCCATCGGCGGAGCA
>Ga0209628_10000441_pt1 | contig 25197 bp, 25 predicted proteins | sample TergutCu122P4_FD_187285 | JGI IMG/M metagenome (GOLD analysis project Ga0209628, IMG submission 187285) | Cubitermes ugandensis P4 segment gut microbial communities from Kakamega Forest, Kenya - Cu122 P4 (SPAdes) (version 2) | ecosystem: Host-associated > Arthropoda: Insects > Digestive system...
CCAGCCGTGCCGAACCTGCGCGAGATCAACTGCGCCGTCTTGGGCGACGCGGACAGTGCCGAGGCGTCCGAGTGCGAGGAACCGGTCATGACCGACGCGATCCTGAGCTATCAGGACAAGTACGTTTCGGGCGGCAAGACGGACCCCGCCAAGGCCGGGATGGCCTCCCTCAAGCGCCGGATCCCGGCCGACCTGACCCCTGACCAGCGGGAACGCATCCGGCAACTGGCGGTCAGCACCTTCACCGCGCTCGATCTGGCCGGGGTCACACGGGTCGATTTCCTGATGAACGGCGCGACCGGCGAGGTCTGGGTCAACGAGGTGAACACCATCCCGGGTTCGCTGGCCTTCTACCTGTGGGAGCCGGTCGGCGTGTCCTATCCGGCGCTACTGGACCGCCTGATCACCCTGGCCCTGAAACGCCAGCGGGCGAAGGAGGACCTGGTCTACACCTTCGACACGAACATCCTGGCCAGCGCCAGCTTCGGCGGGAAGACCGGCAAGACGGGCAAAGCGCTCGTCAGGTAGGGGGGCTCACGTAGTGGGGTTCGTACGCGGGGAGGATTCCTTGTCTGGTCCGGGGTTTTCCGGTCATCCGCCGGTCGATCACCTGGGATAGCGCGTCCGCCAGGAGGGTCGTATCGGTGTTGTGCTGAATTAGGAAACGGCCCGCGTTGAACTTGGCCCGGAACCAGTCGTCCCTGGCGAAGCGCTCATAGTCCAAGAAATGACCGTGGGCGGCGGCGAACTGCGTGAAGAACATGACCTGGGCCCGGGTGTTGCCTTCGCGGAACGGGTGGGCCGCGTTTATCTCGCCCCACGGTTCCGCCAAGGCCGCCGCAAAGTCCCTCGGTCGCATGTCCGGGTACTCGTCACAACGGTCGTTCAGTCTCGCGAACCACATGGTCAGGTGTGACAACATTGGTTCTCCGGCCGGGAAATAGGGGTACGGAAAGCCGTCATCGGCGTCGTACTCGCCATCGGCTATCGACTCCGGGGATGGTCCGCCCTTCACCATTTGTACGGGAAACGCGGGCGAAGTGCGTAGCTGGCCTGCCCAGTCGTATATGTCCTGGAACAAACGATGATGGATCAGTTCCAGGTGGTGCAGATCGAAGTCTCCCGTGACGGGGTTCACTGAAAGATCGAACAGACCTGCCTTCACCGCCATGGATTCCAGGTCGTTCAGCTTCTCCTGGTTTCTTTCACCGAAGCGGTTGCGCAACACTTTGGTGCCAGGCCAGAAGTAACTGTCCCAGTCAGGATAGTCAGTCACGACTACGAATCCGCTCGACACCGCGGCGGACCACCTCGTCGATCGTCATGTTCCCGCGGCCGGCTTCGCGCAGGTCATTCTCGAAATCCGGATCGTGGTATGAGTGACCCGCCGCGGCCATGGCGGCGTCGGCAAGCAACAGCGCTTCGTCTATCTGCTCTTCTGTCAATGCGACTGTCATTGTGTTCCGCCTTTCGGACACTTCAGTTTATCTCATGGGGATGCTGCCAGGGCGGTTGGTTCTGTCGTCTTGGAACCGTTCTTCGGCGGCTGCAGATCCTGACTTCGTCAGGATGACTACGGTACTTGGGAAACCTTGTCTGTGGGTTCCATCCTTGTGGGTACCGTTCTTGTGCCCAACGCGGCTATTGGTTGTGCCGGGGGGAGGCCTGAGGCGTCCCGTCTTGCGTCCACCGGGGGGAGGTCTATCGGGGAACCCGCGCCTGTTGCGGCTACCGCGGGGCCCGGGCCGGCCCACGCCAGTTGCAAGCCCTCTTCGCCCTTCAGGAAGCGGTGCGACCGGACGCCGCCCGTGGCGCGGCCCTTGCCTGGGTACGCCTCGAACGGGCTCACCTTCACCGAGCCTGAGCTTGTGCCTGGGAGCGTTCCCGCCGAGCCCGTCACCGTCGCCACCATCGAGCCTTCCGGCGCCACAGTGCCGAAGAACACCACGTGTGCCCCTGGTGACAAGGCGATTCCCGCCATGCCGCCGCCGCTGCGCCCCTGCGGGCGTACCTTTGACGCCGGGAAACGCAACAACGAACTGTCAGACGCGATGAAGACCAGGTCCGGGGTGTCATCCGACAGTTCCGCCGCACCGACCACCTCGTCGCCGTCCTCCAGCCGGATGATCTCCCACGCGTCCTTGCTCACGATCTCCGGGTTGACCCGCTTCACCACGCCGCGCTTCGTGCCCAGGGCCCACCCGTACGTCGCATCGGACAGGCTCGTCAGCCCCAAGGCCCGCTCGCCGGGCTCGAGCCCGATCAACTCGCCCAGCGGTACCCCGCCCTGCAGGGTCACCGCGTTGGCGGTCGCCGGTACGGCCGGTACCTCGATCGCGCCGAGCCGCAGGATCCGGCCGGCGGACGTCAGCACCCCGATGTCCGACCGCGTACGGGCGGAAATCGCCGACACCAGCACGTCGTGGCGCGCCCGCGGACCGGTGTGCGGCGGCGCCTCATCCGCGTCCATTCGCGCGACCAGCCCGGCCGACGACAGGAACACCCAGCACGGCTGGTCCGGCACCTCAATGGAAGCCTTCGCGGCGGTCGCGGCCTGGGCGAGCACCCCGGAATCCGACAACAGTACGGTTCTGCGCGGCGTACCGTATTCCCTTGCCACCTGGTCCAGATCATCCGACACAACCGCCCTCAGCCGCGCCGGATCATCCGCGATCGCCTGCAAACTTGCAATGCGCTCCTCCAAAGATTTCTTCTCCCCGTCCAGCTCCAGCCGCGACAACCGGGTCAGGCGCCGCAGCTGCATGTCCAGGATGTACGTCGCCTGTACCTCGGTCAGCTCGAACGCCTCCATCAGCCGCACCCGCGCGGCGGCGGCGTCGTCTGAGGAGCGGATGATCGCGATGACGTCATCGATGTCGAGCATGGCGATGAGCAGCCCCTCGACCAGGTGCAGCCGGTCGATGGCCTTGCCGAGCTGGAACCGCGTACGCCTGATCGTCACCTCGAGCCGGTGGTCCAGGTAAACAGACAACAGTTCCTTAAGCGACAGCGTCCGCGGCTGTCCGTCCACGAGCGCCACCGCGTTGATCGAGAAGGAGTCCTCCAGCTTGGTCACCCGGAACAGCTGCTCCAGCAACAACTCCGGGTTGATGCCGTTCTTGACCTCGATGACCAGCCGTGTGCCGTTGCGCAGATCCGTCAGGTCCTTGACGTCCGCCACCCCCGAGACGGTCTTCTTCTCGGCCAAGACCTTGATCTGTTCCATGATCTTTTCGGGTCCGATAAGGTACGGCAGCTCCGTGACGACGATCCCTTTCCGCCGTGGCGACACCTGCTCGATGCGCGTCGTGGCGCGGATCTTGAACGACCCCCGCCCGGTCTCATAGGCGTCTTTCACCCCGTCCAGCCCGATGATCTTCCCCCCGGTCGGCAGGTCGGGCCCGGGGATGAACCGCATCAGATCCGCCGTCGACGCCTCCGGATTGGACAACAAGTGCTTCAATCCCTGGACGACCTCGACCAGGTTGTGCGGAGCCATGTTGGTCGCCATGCCCACCGCGATGCCGGTTGCCCCGTTGACAAGCAGATTCGGGAAGGCGGCCGGCAAGACGACCGGCTCGGATTCCTTGCCGTCGTAGTTGGGCCGGAAATCGACAACGTCCTCATCCAACCCCTGGGTCATCGCCAGGGCGGCCGGCGCCATCCGGCATTCCGTGTACCGCATCGCGGCCGGCCCGGCGTCCAGGGACCCGAAGTTCCCGTGCCCGTCCACCAGGATCAAACGCTGCGCCCAGGGCTGCCCGATCCGTACCAGAGCGTCGTAGATCGCCGTGTCACCGTGCGGGTGCAGCACGCCCATGACCTGCCCGACCACCCGCGCGCACTTCACGTGGGGCCGGTCCGGACGAATGCCCATGTCGTTCATCGAGAACAGGATGCGCCGCTGGACCGGCTTCAGCCCGTCGCGGGCATCGGGCAGGGCGCGGGCATAGATAACAGAATAAGCGTACTCAAGAAACGAGGTCTCCATCTCCTGCTCGACCTCGATGTCCAGTATCCGTTCGCCGGTGTCCTCTTCCGCCTCGACTCGCGCCACGTTACCTCCTTGACCCGGCCATGTTACCGTACGTCCCGCAGCATTTCCTGGATGAGAGGCAGGAGCGCGTGTCCGTCCGGTCCCCGGACTTCTTTCACAGTACGCGGGGGCCGCGTCGGGATCATCGACAACTGGGAAGGCGTGCCGTGGGCGAGGACCTGCTCCATGATCTCCAATTCGCGGATCGCGATGCCGGCGACGTGGCCGGGGAAGCGGCGGGCGAACTCGGCGTACAGGCCGGGGTCGTGCTGCCCGTCGTCGCCCACGAGCAGCCAGCGGATGCGCGGGAAGTCGCGGGCCAGCTCGGCGAGGGCCTGCCGCTTGTGGGCCGGGCCGGAACGGAACCAACCCGTGTTGGTCGGACCCCAGTCGGTGAGCAGCATCGGGCCGGACGGGTAGCCGTGGCGGCCGGTGAAACGCTCCAGGAACGGCTGGGTGCCCCACGCTCCGGTCGAGACGTAGACCAGCGGGGCGCCGGCATGCTGGCGCAGGATGGTGGAGTACAGGCCCGCCATGCCGGGCACCGGCACGCGCGCCGACTCGGTCAGCAGGAACGAGTTCCGGGCGGCGATCATCAGGCGCGGCAGGTAACTGGTGATGATGGTGTCGTCGACGTCGGAGACGATGCCGAATTCGACATCGTCGGCGACGATCAGCACCGGCGCCTCAGCGGGCTCGGACGTACCGGTCTGCAGCCACACCCGGTGCCAGCCGGGTGCGAGCCCGTGCCTGGTCATGGCGATGTCCACGTACCCGTTCCGGTCGGTCAGGGCGTCAACGACCTGGTCGCCGACCGACACCCGTACGGACCGGTTCACCGCCGGTACCGAGAAGAAGTTGCGGTAGCCGCGCCGGGCGGCCCAGGCCTCCTCGCGCGCGGGCGTGAGGCTGGCCATGCCGTGCGGGGTCACGATCACCCGCGCGAGCACCCGCAGACGCTGCTCGCTGCCGTACCCCGTGTAGCCGATGATCGCGTCGTCCCAGCCGAACCGGCGAAGGCTCGTACCGACCCACCTGTTGAACTGTTTCTCAAGCCGGGCCCCAATGAACGGTCGATTACGCAAGAGTTCCTTTTGTCCTAAGGGGTTCACGGAATGAGCCCCATCTGACATGATGGCATATGTGAGTGGTCTTTCGTCGGGCGACAGCCGGTTCTTGGCGGATCTTTTCCCGGCCATCGGTGCGCACCTGGGTCTGCCCGGGTTCGGCCCAGACAATATTGGTTTGCCGGATTCGCGCCGGTACGTCGTGGTCCTCGTCGACGGGCTGGGCTGGGATTTGGCGATCACCGCGGGGCGCCAGGCGCCGTACCTGGCGGGACTGATCGGGGACGCGGCCCGGGTGAGTACCGGGTTGCCGACCACGACGGCCGCCTCCCTGACCAGCCTGTGGACCGGCGTCATGCCTGGCCGGCACGGTATTGTCGGCTTCTCGTTCGCGGTCGGCGGCCGGCGCCGCGGCGGGAAATGGGTACGTCATCTGGTACGGCCGCTGTCCGTCGAGCGCCCCATCCTCACGGCCCCGTCGCTGCTGGACCAGATGGTGAGGGGCGGGATCGAGGTGAGCTGCGTCGTACCCCCGGAACACCTCAATTCGGGGCTGACCATGATGAGTTCGGGTCTGGCCCGGATGGCGGGGGTCGAGGCGGGCCGGGAACAGGCCCGGGTCGCCGAGGTGGCCGCGGCGGCCCGGCGGGGCGAGAGGTCGCTGGTCTACGTGTATGACGCCCGCCTGGACCAGGCGGGCCACAGGAAAGGTGTGGCGTCGCAGGCGTGGAGCCTGACACTTCGCCAGATCGACGGCTTCCTGGAGAACCTGCGCGCGGGACTGGATGACGACGTGTGTCTCCTGGTGACCGGGGACCACGGCATGATCGACGTGGCGGAAGACGACCGGATCGACATCGACAAGGAACCAGATTTGTGTGCGGAGGTCAACCTGGTCGGCGGCGAGGCGCGGTTCCGGCACCTCTACACCGGTGCTCCCGGGAGCGTACGGGACCGGTGGCAGGCCCGCTTCGGGGAACAGGCCGCCGTACTGACCCGGGAGGAGGCCGTCGAAGCCGGCTGGTTCGGCGAGGTGGACCCGGCGTACCTGGGGCGCATCGGCGACGTGGTCGCCATGCCGGTCGCGGGCCTGGCGTTCCTGAGCCCGGGGTTTCCGGGGGAGTATCTCCTGGTGGGCATGCACGGCGCGGATACGGCCGCGGAGAGATACGTACCGGTCTTGATGGACTGATCAGGACTGTCCGCCGAAGATGATTTCGTCCCAGCTCGGTACGCTGGCCCGGCGGCCCTTGCGGGCGTGCCGGGGCGCGGCGCGGCCGGTGGCCGGGTCGGTTTCCATTGTCGCGGGTTCCACGACCAGCGGGGGTTGGTCCGGTACCTCGGGTGCCAAGTGATCGGAGTCCGGGATGGGCTCGCGCAGGCCGCGGAAGATTCGTACGGAATCCTCGTCTATCGTCGAGATCATGTCGTAGAGGAGATCCAGGTCGAAACGTACGGAATCCTCCGTGCCCGGCTCCGGCAGGCCCAGGGTTGTTTCATTGCCCAGATCCTCTTGTACGATCGCCTGGCGCGGCGCGGCGCCCAGGGTCGTCTCCGTCGAGGGATCGGCGCCCGAGATCAGGGGCAGGTCGCCGATCAGCGTGCGGGCCAGGTCGTTGTCCGCAGTCGAGAAGCGACCCTTCGGATCGTAGAGGAAGCGGGCCGACTGGCGGCGCCGGTCGAAGTCCCACGTACCCTGCACGATCCAGCGCCCGTCCGAACGCCGCCACGAATCCCACGTGACGAAGTCGATGTCCTGGCCGCGGTCGAGCAGGGATTCCGCCACGGTCTGGCGCAGACGGCGGGCGGATGCCATTTCTCCGCGCCGGCGCACGGGGGAGGACAAGGCGGAAGCGGTCGTGTGTTCGCGCTCGGCGAGGATGGGGCCGGCGAAAGCCTCGACCCGGTCGGCGGGCAGCCCCGAGGCCGCGATGACGTCGGCCAGAGGCTCACCGGAGCGAATCCGTAACTGGATATCGCGCGGCGACATGGTTTCTTCCATGCGGCGTCCTTTCTGATGGCATGACTTCCGTACCCAATTATTCCCCAGTAAGGCGTGTCATGCGGAATCCGACTCACCCAAAAGGGCACATCGGCGCCCGCCCGTAACGAAAGAAGGAATAAACTCTCAATGAGACACGCTGTGTCAGGTGGCAATCTTCGCCCGTTTATGATACACATGTGCGGACGGTTACGCACGACGAGAGGTTAGGTTGACCAATGGCCACCGATTATGATGCCCCCCGGAAATCCGACGAGGAGATCTCCGAGGACAGCATTGAGGAGTTGAAGACACGACGCAATGACAAAAACTCCGGTTCAGTGGACGAAGACGAGGCCGAGGCGGCTGAGAGCTTCGAGTTGCCCGGGGCGGACTTGTCGAACGAGGAACTGACAGTGCGGGTCATACCGCGCCAAGCCGACGAATTCACGTGCGGGGGATGCTTCCTGGTGAAGAATCGCAGCCAGATCGCGGTGGTGCGTGACGGCCTGGAGTTCTGCGTCGACTGCGTCTAATCCGCTTCATCGCCGAGTTGGGCGCCCGCGAGGTTGCGCTTGGCCACCGTGCGGTGCAACATCAACTGGGCGACCCCAACACCGACACCAGAAGCAATGAACCATGTGATTGCCTGCCGTACCGGCACGCGCGGATCCTCGGGGTCCGGTGGCTCTTCCCCCGTGGTGAGGGTCCAGGCTTTCTTGATGACGAAACCGGCCGCCATTGTGACCGCGGCCGAGAGTATGGCTGTACCGAGTCTGGTAGCAAGGCTGGTCTGCATGATTGTCTCCTTCGTCTGCCTCCAGGGTAGTCTAACAGTGAGCATGCTTGGAGGAACGATGGAACTGATACGCGTCCCATTCACCCGGTTCGACGACGGGTACGGCCGGCCGCCCGCCTACGCGCATCCACAAGACGCGGGCGCCGATCTGGCCATCACCTCGGACCTGACCCTGGGCCCGGGCCAGCGGGCCGTCGTGGGTACCGGCATTGCCATGGCCATTCCCGAGGGCTACGCCGGTTTCGTCTATCCCCGGTCGGGGCTGGCCGCCCGGTGCGGGCTGTCGATGGTGAACAGCCCCGGCGTGATCGATGCGGGCTACCGGGGCGAGGTGAAGCTGTGCCTGATCAACACCGACACGTCCGTGCCGATTCATCTGAATGCCGGCGACCTGGTCGCCCAGATCGTGATCCAGCCGGTCGTACGGGCGGACTTCTCGCAACAGGCGTCGCTGCCGGACACGGACCGGGGCGCCGGCGGCTACGGCTCCACAGGTGGCGTGGCGGCCTGGGGTGACAACGGGGCGAGTACGCTGTAACTGCAGACGAAACGAGGATGGAACAACTGTGATGGCGAAACGCGACAACGAGAAGACCCGTGACAAGTGGACGCGCCTGGACCGCAGCCGCGACTGGCGCCACGACGGGCCGTTCGACATCGGCGAGGTGGACCTGGAGGGTGACGACACGGTCCGCATCGACCTGGGCGCGATGATCGTGACTCCGGAGGAGGGCATGACCGTACGCCTGGTTACCAAGCCTGACACCAAAGAGATCCTGTACGCACTGATCGAGAACCGGCCGCAGTCCAGCATGCAGCTGCAGGTCTTGGCGGCCCCGGCGGAAGCGGCCGATTACTGCGCCGAGTTGCGCCAGGAGATCATTGACAATAGTCCTTCATTGCATTCGTCGCAGCTTGCCATAGGACCTTTCGGCACGGAGGTACGGCGTGTGCTGCGCGTACCTGATGCCAAAGGCCGCGATCAGTTCGCCGCCCTGCGTGACTGGTTGATCGCCGGTCCGCGCTGGGTGTTGCACGTACGGCTGATCGGCCAGGCCGCCATCGATGAGAAGAACACAGGGGTGGCCGGTGAACTCATGGAGGTCGTACGAAACATCATCGTCCGCCGCGGCGACGTGGCGATGGTTCCCGGGTCGCAGTTGCCGCTGGTCACGTCCACCGGGAACACCCCATGAAAACCGGCGCCTTGCTCGCGCGGGCCAGGCGCACCTTGCGGCGGGCCCTGGCTGCTGAGGCCGAGTTGGTGGCCGACGACGCGGTGGGCGCCGACCCGCCCGTGGGCGTACAGCCGATAGCGTCCGTCCAACCGCGCCAACAGGTGGAGTTGTCGGGCTGGATAGACTCGGTACGGCCAGAGCCGGCCGGCCCGGGCCGCAACTTCCAGGCCGACCTGTCCGACGGTACCGGCGTCGTCACCCTGATCTGGATGGGCCGGGCGGACATCCCGGGAATAGCGGCCGGCACGAACCTGTCCGTCACCGGGCGCGTGGCCGACCAGGGTACCCGAATGGTCATACACAATCCGGTCTACACGATACGGCCGGACCGGCTATGAAAGCATTTGCGCGCCCAACACGCCGGCGATGACGAAGTAGCCCAGTGGCGCCAGGACGCCCAGGACGATGCCGATTATGCCGAACGCGCGGCCCCTCTTGGTGGCCGTCGCGACGATCGAGACGATCCATCCGCCCAGACCGATGACAGACGTGAGCATCATGATCTGGGCCGGTCCGGAGGCGACCTGGGCGAACGTGTTGGGGTCGAGGTTGTACATGTTGCTGGGGTTTTTCATGTCTATCAACGAAAAAACGGCTTTCAGAACCGAGTACGTTGCCGCCCAGAACGCGATGGCGGCCACGACCACGACGCCCAGCCCGATGATTCCCAGGAGCGATGACTTGGCCTCCTGGGTCGCGGGGTAGACCGGCGGTGCCATGTACGGGTTGGGAGCCGGGGGATACGCGCCGGGCGCCGGGGGATAGGCGCCGGGGGCAGGAGGATTCTGGTAAGGCTGTCCGCCGGACGAATACGAAGGATAGCTCGGCTGACCGGGATCGGACCCGTAGGGAGGTTGTGTCATGGCATCATCATAGGGCAGCGGGCCCCAAACAACTAAAGCACATAGTCCAGCTCGTCGTCGTCGGCGGGCCGTACCGGCGGGGCGGGGATCCGCCGCGTGTCGCGGGGCTCGGCCGGCTCGGGGCGCAGTTCGCTGGTGGGGGACAGGAACCGGGCAAGCTCTGGTTCGGTTTCGGGAGGTACGAGGAACAACAGTTCGTCGGCGGCCCGCAGCACGGCATCCGGGGCGGGCGCCAGGCCATGCCCGTCGCGCATGATGGCCACCAGGACGACTTCGGCGGGCCACCGGATGTCGCCGACGGTGTGGCCGATGCGGGGACTGGACCGTGGCAGCGTCATCTCGACCAGGTCGGTCTGGGACTGTGTGAAGCGGAACAGCCGTACGAGGTCGCCGACCGTGACCGCCTCCTCGGCCAGGGCGCACATGATGCGCGGCGTCGACACCGCCACGTCCACGCCCCAGACCTGATCAAACAACCATTCATTCTTGGGATGGTTCACGCGGGCGACGGTACGGGGCACGCCGAATTCGGTCTTCGCCAGGAGGGCGTGGACGAGGTTGGCCTTGTCGTCCCCGGTGGCCGCGATCGCGACGTCGCAGGTTTCCAGGTGGGCCTCGCCGAGAGAGTCCAATTCGCACGCGTCGGCCAGGAGCCACTCCGCCTCCGGGATCGAGGATTGGCGGATGGCGTCCTGGTCGTGGTCGATCAGCAGGATTTGATGCCCGTTGCCGATGAGCTCGCGCGCGATGAAGCGCCCCACATTGCCGGCGCCGGCGATCGATATGCGCATGACATGACTCCTTGCTGGTTCAGGGGGCGGGTTTCGGCTCGGACAGCAGCATTCGTACCTCGGCCACACGGGTATTGTCGACCATGGCGTACAGGATGTCGTGGTCCTGCAGGACGGTGGCGGCGTTCGTCGTGAGGGCGGCGCCGAACCGGCCCAGGGCGGGAATCGGCGTACGGACGTGTTGTTCGATCTGGGACACCGGCGTGCCGATCCAGGATTCGTCGAACTTCAGGCTCGCCAGGCGTACCGCCGCGGACGGGTCCCGCCACAAGAACTCTGGACCCAGGTCGATCAGCTTGCCCAGGACCTGGTCGACTGCCCAGCGTACCGTGGCAACCGTCGGGATCCCGAGCCGCTCGTAGACCGCCGCCCGGGCCGGGTCGTAAATCCTGGCCACCACGATGGGAACGCCGAAATACTCCCGCGCGACCCGCGCGCCCAGGATGTTCGAGTTGTCGCCACTGGAAACCGCGGCGAAACCGTCGGCGTGCTCGATTCCGGCCTGGACCAGGACATCGCGGTCGAAGCCGACGCCGCGCAGCGTCGTACCGTGGAAGCTGGGGGACAGGCGGCGGAAGGCAGCCTCGTTGACATCGATCACCGCCGTCGAGTGGCCGCGCCGGTCCAGGCTTCGCGCCAGGGACGAGCCAACTCGTCCGCATCCCATGATGACGTAATGCATGGCGTAGAGTTTACCGCTGTGAGTTGCCATAATGACTGGGAGGCGGTGGCGCCGGCGTGATCTTGGAACTGAATCCGTACGATGTTGCCCACGGCGGTTACTGTGTCGGGCGGCACGAGGGCGTGGTCGTGATGGTCACCGGGACGCTGCCGGGCGAGCGGATCCGCGCCGAGGTCATGTCGCAGCGCTCCAATGTCTGGTACGCGAGGACGACCGGCGTACTGGAGGCGTCACCGGACCGGATCCCGCACGTGTGGCCGGAGGCGGAGGCCGGGGCCGGCGGAGCCGATCTGGGTCACGTGAGCCCGGCCGCGGGACGGGCATGGAAGGCGCGGGTCATCGAGAATCAGATGTTGCGCATTGCGCATTGCCCAGTGGATGTGGTGGTGGAGGCGGCGCCGGGCGACGACGCGCGGGGCGGTCTGGCATGGCGTACACGGGTCAGCCTGCGGGTGGACTCGGGCCGGCTGGGGGTGTCGGGTGCCAAGTCGCACGAATTCGTACCGATCACTTCCATGCCCCTGGCCCACGAGGACATCCAGGCCCGGATCGAATCCGACATCGCGGAACACGGGGACGGTTCTCATGTTTCACCTGGTCAGATTCGTATTGGAGGTCGATCTCGCGGCCGGGGCCGGGTGCGGCGGGGAACCGGTGAGCGCCTGAATTACGTACGCGCCTCGGCGCCGGGTTCGGGGGTGATCGTCGCGGAGGCGGGTGTGGGCTCGGAGCCGCTGGTGACGGAGATTGTCGAGGTCCCGGCCGGTACGTGGTCGTACCAGGTCGCGGCGGGAGGCTTCTGGCAGGTCCACAGCGAGGCGCCGGCGGTGCTGCTGCAGGCGGTACTGGAGGCGGTGGGTACGACGGCCGGCCCGCTGTACGACCTATACGCCGGCGCAGGACTGTTCTCCGTACCTCTGGCGGACACGTGCGGTTCGCCGGTGACAGCGGTGGAGTACGCCCCGAACGGCGTGGCGGCGCTGCGCCTCAACGCGGCCGGCCACCAGGTTAAGGCCCTGTCCGGCGCGGTGGAGGAGATTCTGCCGGATCTGGAAGGTTCCGGCGGCGTGGTGGTCCTGGACCCGCCGAGATCGGGCGCCGGCCGGGCAGCAATAACCGAAATCGTACGACTGGCCCCGGACAAGGTGGTCTACGTGGCCTGCGACCCCGCCGCCCTGGCGCGGGACGCGGGCCTGATGATGGGTGCGGGATACCGCCTCGCCGCCCTGCGCGCCTTCGACCTGTTCCCGATGACCCACCACGTGGAGTGCGTTGCGGTTCTCACCAGATGACCCAGGTTGCCACCTGGAACCGTCCCGGGTGGCAACTGGAACCGTCCCGGGTGGCAACTGGAACCGTCCCGGCTGGCCGGGGCCAGTAGAATCTGGGGGTGAGCCGCGCCCGGCGGCAGGAATCTCAATGGAGGCATGATGACCCAGACCCAGCCCGCGGACCGGATCAGTGTTGGCGACAAGACGTACGACTTCTTTTCCGTGGCCGATCTGACGCGGCGGCTGCCGATGACCGTGGCGGTCATCGCGGAGAACCTGATCCGCCACGGCGCCGACCCGGACCAGATCAGGGCGCTGGCCGAATGGTCGCCGGAGGCGGATTTCGGCCAGGAGATCGAGTACCGGCCCGCGCGGGTGCTCATGCAGGACTTCACCGGGGTACCTTGCGTCGTGGACCTCGCCACCATGCGCGAGGCGGTGGCCGCCCTGGGCGGCAACCCCGATGTGGTCAACCCCGGTGTGCCGACCCAACTGGTCATCGACCACTCCGTCATCGCGGACAACTTCGGTTCACCCGATGCCCTGTCCGCCAACATCGCCAAGGAGTTCGAGCGCAACCAGGAGCGCTACCAGTTCCTGAAGTGGGGCCAGCAGGCCTTCGGCAACTTCCGGGTCGTGCCCCCCGGGACCGGCATCTGCCACCAGGTGAACCTCGAGCACCTTTCACAGGTGGTCATGACTGACGGCCCGCTCGCCTTCCCCGACACGTGTGTCGGTACGGATTCGCACACCACCATGGTCAACGGGCTGGGTGTGCTGGCGTGGGGCGTCGGCGGCATCGAGGCCGAGGCGGCCATGCTGGGCCAGCCGGTCTCGATGACCCTGCCGTACGTCATCGGCGTCGAGCTGACCGGAACCCTGCCGGCCGGGGCGACCGCCACCGATCTGGTACTCCTGATCGCCCAGCGCTTCCGCGCGCACGGGGTCGTCGGCAAGTTCGTCGAGTTCTACGGCGACGCGGTGGCGGATCTGCCCGTCGAGACGCGGGCGACGATTTCGAACATGACGCCCGAGTACGGTGCCACGTCCTGCCTGTTCCCCGTTGACAGCCGTACGATCGACTACTTGCGACTCACCGGCCGCGAGGAGGACCAGGTGGCGCTGGTCGAGGCCTACGCCAAGGCCCAGGGCCTGTGGGCTGACCCGGAGCGGCGGGTTCCGTACTGCCAGCAACTGACAATCAACCTGGGCGATGTGGTCCCGGCCATCGCCGGGCCGAAGCGGCCGCAGGACCGCGTCGAACTGACCCGTGCCCAGGCCGGGTTCCGCGACTTCCTCGCCCAGGAATCCCGCACGCCGGTCACGGTCGACTCGCCGCTCGGCCCGCTGTCCTCAGGCCTGGTCGCCATAGCGGCAATTACCAGCTGTACGAACACGTCGAACCCGCGGGTGCTCGTCGCGGCCGGCCTGGTCGCCAAGAAGGCCGCCGAACTGGGGCTGAAGGTCAAACCGTGGGTCAAGACCACCTTGTCACCGGGCTCGCAGGTGGTCAGCGACTACCTGGACGCGGCGGGGCTGACACCGTACCTCGAACAACTCGGGTTCTACACCGTCGGCTACGGCTGCATGACCTGCATCGGGAACACCGGCCCGCTGCTGCCGGAGGTCAGCGCGGCGGTGGAACAATCCGTGGTGGCCGTGGCCGTCCTGAGCGGGAACCGCAACTTCGAGGGCCGGATCTCCCCGGAGATCCGCGCGAACTACCTGGCCAGCCCGCCGCTGGTGGTGGCGTACGCGCTGGCCGGCACCATGGACATCGACCTCGCGACCCAGCCCCTCGGCACGGGTGCCGGTGGCCGGCAGATCTACCTGAGCGACCTGTGGCCGACCGACTCGCAGATCGCGGCGACCATCGACGCGGTGATCGACCCGGCCATGTACGCCCGCCGCTATGCGTCCGCCTTCACCGGTTCGGACCGGTGGCGCGCCCTGGCGAGCCCTGATCCGAGCAAGTACGAATGGCCGGCGTCGACGTACATAGCCCGCGCACCCTACTTCGACGACATGCCCGTGCGGCCGGCCCCTCTGACGGACCTGCGCGGCGCGCGGATCCTGCTGATGCTGGGCGACTCGGTGACAACCGACCACATCTCTCCCGCGGGCTCGATCAAGCCGGACAGCCCCGCCGGGCGTTACCTGTCCGGCCACGGGGTGGCGGTCGCGGACTTCAACTCGTACGGTTCCCGGCGCGGCAACCACGAGGTCATGGCGCGCGGCACGTTTGCCAACATCCGGATCCGCAACCAGATGTTGGACGGGGTGGAAGGCGGGATGACAAGAGACTTCACTTCCGAAGATGCGCCGGTGGTGCCGGTCTTCGACGCGGCCCAGTCGTACGCCAAGAACGGGACCGGCCTGGTCGTGATCGCCGGGAAGGAGTACGGCTCCGGTTCATCCCGCGACTGGGCGGCCAAGGGTCCGGCCCTGCTGGGGGTCAAGGCGGTCATCGCGGTCAGCTACGAGCGCATCCACCGGTCCAACCTGGTCGGGATGGGAGTGTGGCCGCTGCAGTTCCTGGACGGCGAGTCCGCGCAGACCTGGGGGCTGACCGGCGCGGAGACGATCGACGTGACCGGGATCGAGGCGGCCGGCGAGACCCTGCCGGCGGTGGTCGACGTGATCGTCGACGGGGTGCGCCACCAGGCCCGCCTGCGGGTCGACACCCCGACCGAGGCCCGGTACATCCGTCACGGCGGCATCCTGCCCTTCCAGGCGCGGGTCCTGGCAGGCGTCGCGTGAGACTCCGCCTTGCCCGCCAGCCATGGGGAGTCGCCCGGTTCGCGTACTCCTACCTGGCGGGCGTCGCCGCCGCCGCGATCACCGGTGCGATCGGCGGCATCCTGTTCACGGCTTTGGCGTACGCGCCGTCCTTCTGGGCGACGTGGCTCACCATTGCGGTGCTCATCGGCTCGGTTGTGCTGGTGACGTACGTCTTCCGCCTCGGCTGGCTTTGGGGGGCCTGGCTGATTGCGGTCTTGGCCGTGCTGGCCCAGATCGTACTGGAAGCGAACTGGCTGAACGGTCTGTGGGCGGTCTTCGCCGCACCCGGACTGGCCGCGGCGATCACCTTCCGGCGCCGGAACGCGCCAGTGTCCAAACCGGTACGGGTGCTGAGGCTGGCCGCGCTGGGTGTGGTGTACGCGCAGTTCCTCGTCTGGGTCATCATCTGGCTCGCGACGCCGTCGTGACGCAGACCCGTGGTGACACGGACATGATGGCCGCTGCCAGTAGACTGGCGGTGTGTCTGTGCTTTCGGATCTGACCTGCCCGTCCGACTTGGCGGCGTTGACCGACGCCGAGTTGGATGACTTGGCGGAACAGATCAGGGCCTTCCTGGTCCAGAAGGTGTCCGTGACCGGCGGGCATCTGGGCCCCAACCTGGGCGTGGTTGAGCTGACCATCGCCATTCACCGGGTCTTCGATTCCCCGGATGATCCGATCCTGTTCGACACCGGGCACATCAGTTACGTTCACAAGATCTTGACCGGCCGCCAGTCGGGCTTCGACTCGCTGCGCCAGGCCGGCGGCCTGTCCGGCTATCCGAACCGGAGCGAGTCGCCCCACGACTGGGTGGAGAACTCACACGCCTCGTCCGCCTTGTCCTGGGGGGCGGGCATGGCCGAGGCGTTCCGCATCCGGGGCAATCCTCATGTGGTCGTGGCCGTCGTCGGGGACGGCGCGCTGACGGGCGGCATGGCCTGGGAGGCCCTGAACTCGATCGCGGTGCAGAGGGATTTACGGCTGGTGATCGTGGTCAACGACAACGGCCGTTCGTACACCTCGACCGTCGGCGGGCTGGCCAAACACCTCAACGGTTTCCGCACCGACCGCCGCTACGACCCGACATTGGACGTTGTCCGGACAGTGGTGCAGAAGACGCCGCTGGTGGGGCGCCCGGCGTACGACCTCCTTCACGGGCTCAAGGTGGGCCTGAAGGATATCCTGGCGCCGCAGGGTCTGTTCTCCGACCTGGGGCTGAAGTACCTGGGTCCCGTGCCCGGTCACGACCGGGTCGCGGTCGAACAGGCGCTGACGCTGGCGAAGGGGTACGAGGGTCCGGTCATTGTGCATTGCCTCACCGAGAAGGGCCGCGGCTTCGCGGCCGCCGAACAAAACGATGAGGACCGCTTTCACACTGTGGACAGCTTCGATCCCGCCACGGGCGACGTCCTGGTCCGCGATGCGGGCCGGACCTGGACCGATGTTTTCGCGCGCGAAATGGTACGGCTGGCGCGCCGTGACCAGGACCTGGTGGGCATCAGCGCGGCCATGATCAATCCGGTGGGCCTGGGGCCGATGGCGGCGGCGTACCCGGAACGGGTCTTCGACGTCGGCATCGCCGAGCAGCACGCCGTCGCCAGCGCGGCCGGCATGGCGATGGGCGGGCTGCACCCGGTTGTCGCCATCTACTCGACCTTCCTGAACCGGGGTTTCGACCAGGTACTGATGGACGTCGGCCTGCACGGCATGCCGGTGACGCTGGTCCTGGACCGCGCGGGCATCACGGGCCCGGACGGTCCGAGCCACCACGGCGTGTGGGACCTGTCGATCCTGGGCAATGTGCCGGGGTTGCGTGTGGCGGCCCCGCGCGATGAGCCCACGTTCCGGCAGGTGCTGTCAGCCGCGGTGGCCGACCGCGAACACCCGCACGCGATCCGTTTCCCGAAGGGCGAGGTACCTGGTCAAATGGCAGCCGTACGACAGGCCTGCGGTGTGGACATCCTGTTCGACTCCGAGGACCCGGTGGTCGGACTGGTCGGTTACGGTCCCATGGCCGCCCTGGCGATCGAGGTGGCCCGGGAACTGGCCGGATCGGGCATCCCGGCCCTGGTTGCCGACCCGGTGTGGGTCCTGCCGGTGGGCCAGGAGTTGGTGGAACTGATGCGTGACGTGACTGTTGTCGTCACGATAGAGGACGGAATCGACGCCGGCGGCGTGGGCCAGAAACTGGAAATCGCCCTGGATGACGCGGGCAGCCGGGCCACGGTCATCCGCTGCGCGATCCCGGCCGGTTTCGTACCCCAGGGTTCCCGGGCGGAGATCCTGGCCGGGCTGGGTTTCACTTCGGCGCGCATCATGGAGCGTGTCCGATCAGTTCTTTAGTGGAACGGTTCCGTTTGTCCGCGAACTGGAACCGTCCCGTTTGTCCGCGTCATGTTGGCGGCAGGGTTCCCAGGATGCCGGAGATGACCGGGGTTACCAATGCACGTTGCCAGGGGCGTACGGACAGGTCCGACAGCTGCTGGTCGATACTGGCCGGCGATGGGTCGCTGGTCTCCCAGAGCAGGGTTCTCAGTGCCCTGGGCGAGATCAGGTTTTCCTGGGGGAGTGTGTTGGCTTCGGCGAGTTCGGCAATGGCCGGACGCACAGCTGCCCAGCGCTTCGCCGCCGCCGGGTTGCGGCGGGACCATTGGCGCGTCGGCGGGGGGGAGCCGGCGCCGCCGCGCAGGGGCGGCAACTCGGTCTCCGGCAGTGCCGAGACGGCGTCGACGGCGTCGGAGAACTGATGGGCGTACGAAGCCGGCAGCCGCCGGGTCCAATCCCGCCTCGCCGCTGAAGCCACCATGGCGGCGGGGATCTGGTCCGGCACCCGTGCGGCCATGCCCGTGATGGCGCGGTCGTTGACGACCCGGTGGGGGGCCAGGTCGAGCGCCTGGGCGACTTCGTCCCGGGCGAACCACAGTGCCCTGACCAGGCCCAGGCCGCGCCTTGTCCGTACCAGATGAATGTCCGTTGTGGACCGCCACGGGTCTTCCTTGGCCGCCGGCGCCGGCTGGGACAGCAGGTACTCGAACTCCTGCTGCGCCCACTCAAGTTTGCCGGCCGCCGCCAGTTCCTCCTTGAGTACGGCGGCCAGTTCGACCAGGAATTCGACATCGCCGGCGGCGTACGACAGCCAGTCCTCCGGGAGGGGGCGCTGTGACCAGTCCGAGTTGGCGTGGGTCTTGGCCAGGGTGATGCCCAGTACGTCTTCCACCAGCGCGCCCAGGCCCACGTGCTCGCGCCCCAGAAGCCGGGCCGCGACCTCGGTGTCGAAGAGGCGGCGCGGGGTTAGCCCGGCCATGTTGAGCGAGGGCAGGTCCTGGCTGGCCGCGTGAAGTACCCATTCCCGCCCCGCCAGCTTGGCGTCGAGTTCGGCGAACACGTCCGGGCCCAGGCCGGTGGGGTCGATCAGCCAGATGCCCGAAGCGGCGGTCTTGAGCTGGATGAGGTACGCCCTCTGCACGTACCGGAAACCGGAGGCGCGTTCGGTGTCGGCCGCGACCGGCTCGTTGTCGTCGGGGAGTGCGGCCAGCCGGGCGCGCGCCGACTCGTCGGTGTCGATCAGGTCCGGGACCGGGGGCAGGTAGGGCGATGGGGGTTGTTCACTCATCGCCGGGCCGCCCCGCGGGTGGCCAGCGGGATGACCACGTCGTCTTCGCGCGGCAGGCCGGCGATCGCGCGCAGCAGGTCCTGCCAGGCCGCCAGGTGGACCGTCAGCGATGCGTGTTCGTCCAGCAGCGGCGTCCAGCTTGCCCGGATCTCGATCTGGGCGAGCTGCTCCTGATCCTGTTTGGTCCCGAAGTGGGTCGAAGCGGTCGTTGTGACCGTACCGGATTCGCTCGCGAACCGCGCGTCATGGGTCTTCAGGGCCTCGATGAGCCACGACCAGCCCACGTCGGCCATCATCTCGTCGTGGCAGGTCTCCGGGGATACGTCCGCCTGCGCGAACGTGACGCACCGGAATCCCCCGCCCCACGCGTCGTTTCCCGCCGGGTCGTGCAGCAGGATGAGCCGGCCCGAGGCGATGTCCTCGCCCCCGACAACCATGTCCGCTTCGATGGCGGCCGAATAGGGCGCGATGTTGGCGGGGGGTTCAAGTTCGCGGATCTGGACGCGGGGGTCCCATTCGAAGGCACTGAGGTCGTGTACCGCCGCCGCGAACGGCAGCGGTAGAATCCCGATCGGCTGGGGCTGGCTCACATCACTAGGTTAACCATCAGGTTGCCTGTGGCCTCGGCGGCGCGCCGGATACCATGGCCCGGAAAGTGGAAGAATGATCCCATGAACCATCATTCGTCCACGCAGGACATACGTACATTACTGGTTGCAAAGCCTGGGCTCAGGATGTCGGACCTCAACCCCCGCGCCACCCCCGGCTTCCCGGGCCGCGGGAAGGAGGATGCCGCCGGACTGACCGCCGCCATGGGCCCGGAACTGTCGGACTGGCAGGAGAAGCTTTACGCGGAGAGCCAGGACGCGACCGGCGAGGCGCGCAGCATCCTGGTCGTCCTGCAGGGCCTGGACACCGCCGGCAAGGGTGGCACCATCCGGCACGTTTTCGGCCTGGTCGACCCGCAGGGCCTGCGGGTCCATGCCTTCAAGCAGCCCACCGCCGAGGAGTTGTCGCACGACTTCCTGTGGCGGATTCACCGCGAACTGCCCGGACGCGGCATGATCGGCATCTTCGACCGGTCCCAGTACGAGGACGTGCTCGTGGTCCGGGTCCTGGGTCTGGTTGGCGAATCCGTGTGGCAACGCCGGTACGACCAGATCAACCAGTTCGAGGCGGCCGTCGCCGCATCCGGCACGCGCATCATCAAGTGCTTCCTGCACATCAGCCCCGACGAGCAGAAACGGCGGTTGCTGGAGCGGCTGGCCAACCCGGCGAAGCACTGGAAATACTCCCCGTCCGACGTCGAGACACGCCGGAACTGGGACGACTACATGAAAGCGTACGAAGACGTGCTGAACCGGTGCAACACCGAGGTCGCGCCATGGTACGTGGTCCCGTCCGACCACAAGTGGTACCGCAACTGGGCGGTGGCGAGCCTGCTCAAGTCGTACCTGGAAGAAATGAACCCCCAATGGCCCCCGGCGCGGTACGTCGTGGCCGACCAGGTGGCCGCCGTGGAGGCGTCGCTGTAGGTTTGTGGGCTAGCCGACCGAGGCCTGGGCCAGGTCCTGGATGAATTCCTCGTCGGTTTCGAGCATGTCCATGGCCGCGAAGGCGTACCGGGTGAGGATCAGGTCCAGTATCGCGTCGTCGACGCCGATGGGAGCGCTGACCGCGATCGCGCCGAGCCGCAGGGCCAGGCGGGCCTGGGCCTCGAAGTGCCGGTCGGGCGCGAGGTACAGGGAGCCGACCGCGATGTGCGACCTGCCATGGGCGCGCAGGCTGGCGATGGCGGCCGCCACCCCCGGCGAGGCGGACGAACCGTCGTTCATCGCCGGGGCGCAGGAGAGCTTGTGATGGGCGCCCCACTGGCGGGCGCGGCGCGCGAGCATCCCCAGGCCACGGATGTCGGAGGGGCCCTCCGCTGACAGTACCAAGCCGTCGATCTCGGTGACGTGGGCGGCGCCCAGGGCCGCGCGCAGGCGCTCGTCCACGGGTTTCAGGAGGCTGGCCTCCGGCCCGAGGGGGCGGGAGACGCCGAAGCGGATGTCGGGGTGGGCCGATCGTACTTTTTCCACAACCGCGTCGACGGAAGGATCGTGGTCGGACACCGCTGACAGTTGGAGGGGTACGAAGACGATCTCGCTGATGCCGCGCCCGGCGAGGTGTGTGACCACCTGGGGGCCGGTCGGCGGGCAATGATCGAGGAACGCGGCGTTGACCTCCAGCGACGGGCGCATGGTCTGCAGGCCGTAGCGAAGATGGTGGATGACTTCCGCCACACGGGTGTCGGTACTCCCGTGGGCTAACATGACCAGTGCTGGCGCAGACATGGCCTTTTCCTCTCTCTAGAAATGACTCACTTGGCGCCGTTGCCCATGCAATTGACTTCTCTTAAGTAAAACTTCACACCACTATGGGTCGCTGATGCAAATTTTTCGTCCACATAGTGAGACACGGGCCAATTTTGGCCGGGGTTGTCCCACCTGCTAGGGTTATGCGTTGGAAAGTCCAGGCGGGTTGCCCGAGCGGCCAATGGGAGCAGACTGTAAATCTGTCGGCAACTGCCTACGGAGGTTCGAATCCTTCACCCGCCACGTACGGACATTTGGCGCCCGGCATATTTGGTCCCACCCCATTTGGTGTCTGGCCCTGGTCTGAAGTATCGTAGATGGGCTTGCCCCTATAGCTCAGTCGGTAGAGCGTCTCCATGGTAAGGAGAAGGTCTGCAGTTCGATTCTGCATGGGGGCTCGTCGTCTGGACATGTCGCCCATGGCCAGACAGCGGCGGGATAGCTCAGTCGGTCAGAGCGAGCGGCTCATAATCGCTAGGTCGCGGGTTCAATTCCCGCTCCCGCTACCGGCACCGGCACAGTACGAAAAAGGATCGGAGACTAAGAGATGGCGAAGAAGCAGGGTGAGATTCGGCCGAAGATCACTTTGGCGTGCACCGAGTGCAAGGAGCGCAACTACATCACCAAGAAGAACCGCCGCAATGATCCCGATCGCCTCGAGATCAGCAAGTTCTGCCCGCGCTGCCACAAGCACGTCCCGCACCGCGAGACCCGCTGACCTCCCGGCGGGCTGAGGGCCCCTACGCGCCCGCCGCCGAGATGAACAGTGTCGCCGAACCGGCGGCGCCGACTTGGTGCCCGGCCGGGATCAGAACCGCGTCACCCGTACCCAGATCGATGCTCGAATCGTCGTCCGCCAGGTGCGCCTCGCCGTCAACGACCAGCGCGATCCTGGCGCTGGCTGTGGCGGGGACCGGGATCGGTGTGGCCGACAGCTCCCCGCGCCAAACCGTGAACTCCGGTGCCGGGGTCAGGTAGCGCGTGAAACCCTCGTCGTCGGTTGTCTGCACCGGCGCCACCGTACAGCCGGTGAAATCGACCACGCTGATCAGTTCGTCCACGTTGATGTACTTCGAGGTCAGGCCGCCGCGCAGCACGTTGTCCGAGCAGGCCATCACCTCGATGCCGACACCGCTGAGGTACGAATGCAGCGTCCGCGTCGGCAGGAACAGGCCCTGGCCGGGTTCCAGGTGGATCCGGTTCAGCATCATGGCGGCCAGGATCGAGGGGTCGTGCGGGAAGTAGCGGTTGAGCTCCATCGCCGTACGGCTGAACTCGCCCAAGTCGTCGTCATCATCGACGTGCTCGTGCGCCAGGTGCAAGACCTCGTCGACGTGGCTGGTGTGTTCCTGGCTCAAGATGTCCAGGAACACCTCCGCGAAGGCGGCGGAGCCCTTGCGCTTGCTCAGCGGGCCGATGACGGCGTTGAACTTGGCGGAGACGCCGAGCCGGGCGAACAAACCGACTGTTTCTGCCGGATCCCGGAAGCCGCACAAACCGTCGAACGGTGTCAGCGCGATGATGAGTTCCGGTTTGGGCCATTCGTCGCGGTAGATGCGGGCGGGGGAGTCCAGCGGCACCTTCTGCCGGGTTTCGCGCGCGAAGCCCTGCTCGGCCTGCTCCCGGTTCGGGTGGGCCTGCAGCGACAGCGGGTGGTCGGCGGCGAGGATTTTCATCAGTACGGGGAAGCGGCCGTCGTACGTGTCGTACGTGTCCTTGCCCATCCATTCCGGGTGTTCTTCGAAGAGCCGGTCGAGTCCGACCCCGTCGATGGTCGCGGGGGCGAGCGGGTGGGCACCCAGCCAGTACTCGGCCTGGGGTTCTCCTGTCGGGTCGGCGCCGAGGAGTTCGGGAATGGCTGTCAAGGAACCCCACGCGTAGTCGCGGATCTGTCCTGTTAGGCGCAGCATGTCATCCTTTCGTCGTTGGTCGGGCGACCGTGCACATGGAAGCGTGTTGGACACATTCTACCCGTCACCGCGCGGCAGATGCGACCGGCGGGGGGCGGGCCGATACGATGGGGCCATGGCCGAATACGCGAACCTTGTCAAGTCTGATCTGACACCGCTGGAGAGGCGCGTTCTGGAGTTCGAGCGCCAGATATGGGAGTTGCCAGTTGCCAAGGAACACGCGATTCTGGCGGCGTTCGGCCTGTCCGGCCCGCAGTATTACCAGATTCTGAATTCACTGATCGACCGGCAGGAGGCGCTGGCCGCGGACCCGCTCCTGGTCAAGCGCCTGCGGCGCCTGAGGGCCCAGCGCCGCGACCGGCGCAGCCGGGGGGTTGTTGGCGGCCGTCTTACCGATCTGGCGTGAGCCTGTAAAATAGTCCGCATGACTTATGACCGGGTGCCCTGGAACGACGGCGGGCCAGGACCCAATCCGGATCAGAGAGGCTGGCCGGATCAGGGAGGCTGGGACGAGCAACCACAATGGCATGATTCCTTCGGTGTGATCGGTCCGCCCGATGATGAGGTCCCCCAACCACGTAAGTACTTCTCCGGACCCATCGATCCGGCCCTGCGGCCGCCGGGTCAGCCATCCCGCGCGGTGACGGCCCCGGGTGGCAAGGTGGTGTACAAGCCTCGCCGCGGCCTCAAGAAGCGGCACCGCGGGCGTCGGATCGTGTTGTTTTCCCTGCTCGCCGTGGTGCTGGTGCTCGGCGGGGGGGTCGGCTACATGTGGTGGGATTTGAACGGACGTTTCAACCACGGCGACGTGGCGCCGCTGCTGGGCGGCAGCCGCCCTCCGGTGGCGACGCAGACCGCGACCATTGCCTACCCGGGTGACCCGTTCGCGGGCCGGGCGGTGAACATCCTTGTCATGGGTACGGATTCCCGCGACGGCGCCAACGCCGGGATCTCCCAGGACGACCCGGGCGGCGCGCGGTCTGATACGACATTCATCGCGCACGTTTCTGCTGATCGTACGCGGGTCGATGTCGTGTCCATCCCGCGGGACACGTGGATCACGATTCCGGACTGTGTCGACAAGGACGGGGACGTCATCGACGAGGCCGGCTGGTCTCACATGGGGTTCAACGCGGCTTTCGCGTACGGGGCCAACGCCGGGGACGTGTCGACCGGGGCGGCCTGCGCCATCCGCGCGGTCGAGGCCATGTCCAAAGTGCGGATCGACGCGTACGTGGTGATCGATTTCATGGGCTTCGTCAACGTAGTGGACTCCGTGGGCGGGCTCGACGTGACGGTCCTGTGCCGGATCAAGGCGCCCGAGGCCAACGGTTTGGACCTGCCCAAGGGGTTGAATCACCTCGACGGCATGACCGCGGTGAACCTGGCGCGCGCGCGTACCGGGGAGGGTCTGGGCGACGGCTCCGACCTGCAGCGCATCACCCGACAGCACATGTTGTTCGACGCGTTGATTGCCAAGGTCGTGAAAATGAACTATGTCACCGATTTCCCGAAGCTTTACGGGCTCGTCGGGTCCGTCATCGACGCGGTGACCACTGACCTGGGCAAGAACCTGACCGATATCGCCGGTTTCGGCTACTCGCTCAAGAACTTCGATCCTTCCGCCATGAACTTCGCCACGATTCCCGTCGGCGGTGCGGGCAACGGCGTCAACGTCGTATTGCTGCCCAGCAAGGCGGAACCGTACTGGACAGCCCTGCGTACCGACAAACCGCTCCCCGCCACCGATAATTCGGAGACGGAGACCCCGTCACCGTCCCCGTCACCGGACGACCCGTCGAGCCTGC
>Ga0209628_10000442_pt1 | contig 25178 bp, 15 predicted proteins | sample TergutCu122P4_FD_187285 | JGI IMG/M metagenome (GOLD analysis project Ga0209628, IMG submission 187285) | Cubitermes ugandensis P4 segment gut microbial communities from Kakamega Forest, Kenya - Cu122 P4 (SPAdes) (version 2) | ecosystem: Host-associated > Arthropoda: Insects > Digestive system...
CAAGTATTTATCCCCAATTGCCCATTTTAACACGCGAAATCACGGTCAACAGCAAAAAAACAGGAGATTCCATAACTTATTGTACCACAATGGGTTACAAACAAAATTTTATTATACAGTCAAAGTAGCCGTTCAACCCATCAGACAACGCGCCCTTGTTCCCTTATGAATAAGGGACCGATAAGGGAATAAGGGCGCAACAATAAAGGTAATTCCGTCCTACTAAGGGCGCAACATGCCGCCACAAAAACACCCAAGCAAAAAAACAATTTGTAGCCGTTTACAGTATACATTGAAGATGTATCGCCATGTGCCGACCTTCTTGAGTGGTGCTATCCTGCCGTCAAAAACCGTCCCGTCAGCGAATTGGGATTTCGTACGATTTCTTCCGGCGTTCCGGTTGCGACGACCCGGCCCCCTTCTTCCGACGGACCGGGACCGAGGTCGATAATATAATCGGCGGCACGCATCATTTGCAAGTTGTGTTCGACGACAATCAGGGAATGGCCCGTGTCGATTAAAGCGTCAAAACAATCGAGTAATTGAACAATATCCGAAAAATGCAAACCGGTTGTCGGTTCGTCCAACAGGAACACGCAACGCCCCTTCTTCATCGTGGACAAATACGTCGCCAATTTCAAACGCTGCGACTCGCCGCCGGACAGCGTGTTCGCCGGTTGACCGAGACGAAGATAATCGAGTCCGACATCCATGAGCCGCTTGAGTTTCTGCTGCACCTTCGTCTGTCCCCGGAAAAATGCAAACGCTTCCCGAGCCGTCATTTCCAGCACATCGGCAATGTTTTTACCGCGATAAAGAATTTCGAGCACATCTTTTTGATACCGTTTTCCGTGACACTGCGGACACTTGACGAACAGGTCCGCCATGAACTGCATGTCGATTTCAATGTACCCGTCCCCTTTGCAGGTGTTGCAACGGCCGCCGTCGATGTTGAAACTGAAATGTCCGGCGGTAAAATTTTTCGTTTTTGCGTCGGGCGTTTCGGCAAACACGCTGCGGATTTCGTCGAAAATCTTCAAATACGTAACAGGATTCGAACGCGGCGAACGACCGATAGAACTTTGATCGACCATCACCACGTCGTCGATGTTGCCGGTTCCGAGCATTTGGGTGTACGGTAATCCGATTGGGGCGTTTTCCTTGCCGAGTTTCCTCGCCAAAGCCGGGTAAAGCGTTTCCTGGATTAACGTACTTTTTCCCGATCCGCTCACGCCGGTAACCAAACAGAGGACACCGAGCGGAAAAGCAATGTCGATGTTCTTCAAATTGTGGCCGCACGCACCGGTCAGATCAAGGAATCCGTGCGTCGGACGCCGTTTGCCCGGTGCGCCGCCGCTTCGCTTGCCAGAAAGATAACTGCCGGTCAGACTCGTTTTCGACTGAACGATTTCCTGTGGCGTCCCCTCGAAAACGAGCTGCCCTCCGGTTTGACCTGCTCCGGGCCCAATCTCGACGATCCGGTCCGCCGAACGTAAAATTGCTTCCTCATGCTCAACGACGACGACCGTGTTACCCCGATCCCGGAGACTGAGAATCGAAGTCAAGAGCCGGTCCGTGTCCTGCGGATGCAAGCCGATGGACGGTTCGTCCAAAACGTACAACATATTGACCAACGACGATCCCAGTGCCGACGTTAATCCGATCCGACGCTGTTCCCCGCCGCTGAGCGTTCGGAGCGTTCGATCCAGCGTCAAATATCCCAGTCCGACCTGTTCGAGGTATCGCAAACGATTGACGGCTTGAGCGAGCGGCGTTCGGGCAACCTCGATTTCCCAATCGGTCCAGGGATGATTTTCCAAAAGCGGAATGAGTTCGGAAATCGACAACGAACACAGCTCGGCGATATTTTTTCCGCCGACCTTTACGGCAAGGGCTTCGTTTCGCAACCGGCTTCCGTTGCATGAGGGGCATTGCCGGTACGAACGCCAACGGCTCAGGAAAACCCGGATGTGCATCTTGTATTTCTGCTTTTGGAGTTTCTCGAAGAATTGGCTGAGTCCTTCGTATTTGTTACGATTACCATTTTTTTCGCAACCGGACAGAATGATTTTTTTCTGGGCGTCGGTCAGTTTTTCGTACGGTATGTCAACCGGGATTCCAAGCTCTTCGGACCGCTCCAATAGTTCGCCAAGCCGTGATTTGTACGACGGCGTGTTCCACGGCGCAATCGCCCCGTCCCGAATCGTGCGGCCTGGGTTCGGGATAATCAGGTTGAGATCGAACGCGACAAGGTTCCCGAACCCTTCGCAAACGGGACATGCTCCGAGCGGACTGTTGAAACTGAACAACTTCGGCTCCAGTGGCGGATATTCGATCCGGCAATCCGCACAGGAAAAATTGCGGCTGAAACCGCAAAGAGTGGGGAATGGGGAGTGGGGAGTGGGGAGAAGTGCGGGATCGCTTCCCACTCTCCACTCTCCACTCTCCACTTGAACGTAACATTTTTCGTTTCCGAAATTGAGGGCGGTTTCGAGGGAATCGTGAATTCGTTTTTCGTCCGTTTTTCCAAGCGTAACGCGGTCCACGTAAATCAAAAACGGCGGCGGTTGCGATTCCGGTTGCGGTTCCGACGGTGGTTGTTCCGGCTGCGGTTGAGCGTCGATCAAATTTTCGCCGAACGCGAAGAGGGAAAGCGTTTCGCTGGCGTCCATCTCCGGTTCGTGTTGTGGTTCGCCTGGTTCGAACGGCGTTTCCTCCGTTTCGCTTTCTGCCCGGGACAATTCTTTGATCTCAAGAGAATCCTCATGCCCATTATCGCTGTCCGGATCGTAAAAATCCTTGTCGGAAAACAGGTCTTTCTCGTCGTGAACCTCGTTTTGCGGAGCGACCGTTTCGCCGTGATTTTGGCGGAGTTTCTGGTACTCTTCATCGGTCAATCCGTCCTCGTCGAACCGGAATTCCCGACCGAACACCGTGCCCCGCAAAAAGCCGTGTTCTTGGAATTTCGCCTGGAAATCCTGCCGACTGAGCGAGTAGGTTTCCGGTACCGGTTCGAACGCAATGATCGCTTTCAAGTCGTTTTCCGAGCGAATTTCGTTCAAAAAGTCAAGGATACTTTCCGGGGAATCATACCGAACTTCACGTCCGCATTTGTAACAGTAAAGTTTTCCGATTTTCGAATAGAGGAGCCGCAGGTAATAGACGGTTTCGGTCGCGGTCCCGATAGTTGCACGGGTATAATGGTTTGGACCTCGCACCGTTACGGCGGCAGCGGGCGGGATACCGTCGATATGGTCCGCTTCCGGTTTTTCCAGCTTTTCGAGGAACTGCCGGGTATAGGCGGAAAAGCTCTCGATGTACCGCCGCTGCCCCTCGGCGTAAAGCGTGTCCATCGCAAGCGAACTTTTCCCGCTGCCGCTCACGCCGCAAAACACGACCAGCTTTTCGTAAGGAATGTCCAGGTCGATGGATTTCAAATTGTGAACCCGAACGCCGCGGAGTTGAATGGACATTGTTTCGTAAGGAATTAATCAAGGGAGCCGTTCGGCGGAGCGGTACCCCGCTACGACCGTACTCGGTAGCCAACGGCGAGGATCGCTTCCAGGGAATAGTGATCGACCAGCCGGGAAACATTACGATTTCCCTCAGGTTGAATTAGTGAATGAGTGGAAAAGTAAAACTAGTGGCCACTCATCACTAATCACTCATCACTAATCACTCATCATTAATCATTAATCATTAATCATTAATCATTAATCATTAATCATTAATCATTAATCATTAATCATTAATCATTAATCATTAATCATTAATCATTAATCATTAATCATTAATCATTAATCATTAATCACTATTCCACAAACTCGTTTCCGATTTTTCTTGCTCTTTGCGGTTTATCGAGGTTGACACCACACGCGACGCCGATTTGAACCAGCAAATTCCAGCCGGCAAGAAGTTGCAGAATCATGTTGTATCCCGTCAGTTCCGGGATCACGATGGTCGGGAACACCGTCTGTTTTGGGGCAATCGCAATCACGGTCATCTTGACGCCGTCGACCAAAAGCTCCTTGATCCGATCACATTCCGACTCGAACGGGTTGACCAAAACGACGACCTCGCTTGAGTTCATAATCTCCTCGACGCCGTGCAAAATGTAGGTTCCTTCGAGAAAATCGCTCTTTTTCCGGGTGATTTCGTTCGTTTTGAGCGTCAATTCTTCGGCAACGCCGTCGTTTCGACCGGCGAAGTAGATGACCGGAGCCGCCGCGATTTTGGCAATAAGCTCCTGATCGTATTCGGCTTCGAGAACCTTTTTGGCGTACTCACCGGCGGTCCTGGCGTTTTTCGGACATTCGCAGTCGATCATGTTGCATAAAATCGAGCGATAAACGAGTGCTTGTTCGACGACGCTTTTCGTGGCAGCAACCGCTTTTTCCTTGCCGCAGGACAGAACGACTGATTCGTTCGATTTTTCAATCAATTTCGTTCCGGCGTTGGCGGTGACACCAAAGAGTTTTTTATGCCCTTCCTGAATCAACTTGACGTACAGGGCGATGGTTTCCTTGGTCTGACCGCTGTTGGAAGCAGCGATGACCGCCCAGTTCGACAAATCGTACTCCCGGGCTTGATAGGAACCGTCGGTGGCAACGTTCAGGTCGAGACCACGCTTACGGACGCCGTACATGAAACTTTTGGCGGGAAAAATTCGGCTGGAACCTTCGCCGGTTAAAAAAAGCCGCCCGGTTTGCTTGACGACCTGGGCAATGTTTTTCGTCTGCGAAAAATCGAAATTTTTGAGAAGGTCCGGGGTTTGAAGCATTTCCTGGACGAGCGCAAAATCCTTGTACTTGGGGTCCGTGAGATTCATAGTTAAATGAGAAATGAGAAATGGAAAATGAAAAACAGACGTTACGCTTGTAATTGTAGGCAAATTGCCTGTGAAATCAAGAGAAGTGTAGGAATCCTCCTCAGTCCGTCGACAAGTTCCCGTTTTTGGGGTCTTATCTACATCGTTAGCGACGGCCCCGTGCGGGAGTGGGGTAAACATCAACACGCGGCCCAAACGCGGGGCAAGCCCCGCACGAATCAGAGCCGCGCACGAAGTAAGCGGTTACCCCATAGGTTTCAACTTATGGGGCAAGCCCCGCCGCTAACGGGATCGCAAAAAAACGAAACTTGTCGACGGACTAGTCCGGCCTCGGCCAAGAATGGTAGCCGGGAGCGTAACGGAGTGAAGCGACCGGAACGAATCGCGATTCCCGATGCCCTCGACTGTTTTGAGTACCCGTTCGTTTATGGTTCTTTACCGTAAAAGACAACGCGGTTACGTCCTGTTTGCTTGGCTTGATAAAGAGCTTCGTCGGCGAATTTGATGGCCGTATCCATATTGAGCGGCGGCGTAACGGCGGAAATTCCGAAACTTGCGGAAACCGAGATTCGCTTACTATCGATTTCCATCGGTTCGCAGATGCTCTGCCGGAGGCGTTCGATGGCGTTGGCCAAACTCGTTTCATCGATATCGATCATCAGCAAAATGAATTCCTCTCCGCCATAACGACCATGCAAATCGTAAGGCCGTATGGCCGCTTTGACCCGCTGAGTCACTTTCTTGAGAACCTTGTCTCCCGCCAAGTGTCCGTATTTGTCGTTAATGGTTTTGAAATAATCCAAATCGTAAAGGACAATAAAACACTTTTGGCCCGTCCGAAGCGACCTTTCCGCTTGGACCAAACCCTGTTCCATGAAGCAACGCCTGTTCAGAATGTTGGTCAGAGCGTCTTTACTGGCAAGCTCCCGGAGTTTCAGGCTAAGCTTCAGGTTTCTGACAAGCAAAATAACGGCGGAGACCAGCATCAATGTCACCGCGATAACGATAATGACCATGAAAAAAACCTGGTTTTCCGAAAGTTTTTTCGAGTAATCGTATGCCCGGTTCATCCAACGGTTTTCAATCACATCCGTTTGCACAAATTGCTGTGTCTTGCTAATAATGGAACGTAAAATTTTTTCGTTCTTATTGAAGCCAAAATAAGAATCCAACGACGTACCCAGTTGTAAGTTGATCTTGAATTGCGATTTTTCACGATAATGTGTCTGGGTAATCAACGCGTATTCGGAGGCCATCAACAGGTCAAATTCTCCTTTTTCCAAGGCATACAGGCACGCCGAAAGCGAATCATACTTTTTAAGGTTCTTATTGTCGGGGAAGAGCTTGTGATAAACGTCTTCATACGCGGAAAGTTTCGTGACTCCCACGGTATACTGTGCAACCTGGTGGCTTGCCAGGTTTGGAAAATCGGACCTTGAAATAAGGGCATAGTAGGATCGAGAGTAAGGAACGTCACTCCAAATAAAATACTCCATTCTCGGCTCCGTTTGCGCAAAAAATGTTGTCATGGGAACCTTGCCCACTTTTACCATTTCATAAATATTCTCCCAAGTGTTTTCTGTACTGCTCACAACTTCGAATTTGATGTCAAGCAGCCTGCTGATTTCCGCCAAAACGTCCATGGCAATTCCCTGGAACTCTCCTTCTTTTCGGTTGAAGAAATTCAGCGGATAACAGTCCATTTCAAAAATGACAGGAACTGCAGCACCGCGTTTCGCCAAATCCCCAATATAGGCCTTTTCCTCTTCCGTGAGCAACCGGCTTAATTTGTTTCTGGCGTAAGCGAAATCCCCCTCTTTATAAAGTTCGAACAATTTGTCGCCCCCTCCTTTGGAAGCAATGAATTTGTCGATCACGGAGATCACTGGAGCCAGTTCCGGATTGGCGGTCGTCATCGAAACCGGTGAATGGACCATTGGAAAAATGATCAGGGAACGAATAAAGTCGTATTCGTCAAAGGCGGGATCGGCGTCGGCTTCGTCGATAAAACCATCGATTTCGCCATTTTTAAGCATTTGTACCGCCTCGGGATAATCCGCGACTTCCACACTTTTGAAAAAGAAACGATAGACTTTTCTGATCGCTTTTTCCGTAGTGGTATCTTCCAGAAAGGCAATCGTCCTCCCTTCCAGGTCCGTTTCGGTCTGGATAGGCGAATCCTCGAGCGTAAAAATCCGATGCATCCGTTCCGCAATGGGAAGCGTCATCGAATACTTTTTCCGGCGTTCTTCCGTTGGCGTCAAGCTGCCTGTGAAATCGGTCAACCCGGCGTCAAGTCTTTCCATGAGGACGTCCCACTCATGGATTTCCACGACAAAGCGAATGCCAAAGAGTTCGGTGAGAAAGTCGCAATACCTTACCGAAAAACCATCATAAGACCCATCGGGGAGTGGAAACGACTCCGTTCCGATCATGGCCCCCAAGGTCAGCTTTTCTCTACCGACTTTCAGAGCCTCGATGGCAACGATTTCCTCGGCGGTGACACCGGGAATGTCCCTGTACGTCGTGATCGGACCGACCGACGGAACGGTCTTTCCCCGGTCCAAATCGCATCCCGACGGAGTAAACCCCAGTAACAACAGGATCGTTAAAAGTAGTTTTTTATCAATCATGGCCGGTTGAAAAGTTGCAGATCGTTGGAAAAAGAGAAAATGAGCATTAAAAAACAGCAACCCGCTCCCGGACCCTACCGCATAATATATGCCATATAACGCCAATAAAACGATATTTTCAATTTTGCAGGCGGATGAACGTAAACCGGAAACGGTTCGCGCCGGTTAAACCGGTTTCACGCTCCCTGCCGAAACGCCACCCCGTCGATGGCACACAGTGTAGCCGATAAATGACGCTTTTCAAGATGAGGCCCTGTGCATAATGAAACACCTGAAACACCCATGAAACACATCTGTTCAAAAATAGAGCAGACGGCTCTGATTGGGTTTACGGTACTTGAACCTGACAGGAAATTGGGGTATCATCGATAATCGTCTTTTCATCACGTACTTCAACAAAATCGATACATTATGTCCCTTCGACAATTTCTGGTGATTGTGTGTTTACTTGGAGCGTTTGCACCATGTTTCGCGGAAGAAAAACCGACGGTCATTCTTCCACTTAAAAGGGAAGGCGATCAATTCCAGGTCTGGATGCAGAGTTCGCTTGAGCGGGTTTATCCGAAATCGCCTGTCGGTAAATCGGGAACTTTCGAACGTGTCGCTTATCGGAACGGTCGCTTTTCGTTCCAAGTCGTCGTCCGGAATGACAGTACCCGGCCCTACGACGTCGTCTGCAAAGTGAAAGACGCCGCGGACCTCCAGGTCGTTGCCCGTCGGGTCGGTTACGTTCCAATGCGGTGGCTGACCACCGATACGCCGCCCGACGAACTCGAAGGACACGAGTATCTGCCCGGTTACGTCCCCGATCCGCTTTTGCCAAACACCCACGGCTCGCTCGGACCGCTGGAAAATCTTGCCTATTGGATCACCGTAATCGTCCCTGAAAACGTCAAGCCGGGCAAGCGAACGATCACGTTGACGATTGAAGTGCTTGGCAACCACAGCGTCGATGTCCAGGCGACGATTGACGTTCGGGATTTTACCGTACAAAAAAGACGTGATTTTCCGGTAACGCACTGGTGGGGACCTTCGGACATCGCCAAGCTGCACAACGTCGAACTTTGGAGTGACGAATGGTTCGAAATTGCCCGCAATTATATCCAAAACATGGTCGATCACGGCAACAATACGATTTTGGTTACGAATTTTTTTTCACGGCGTGAAGTCTATGAAAAGCCGGGCCAAATGCTGATCGTCAAGCGAATCCGGGGCGGCGTCGAAGAAAACGCGGTCTACGAATTCGATTACAGTGTCGTCCGGAGATTCGTCCGCATGGCGAAAGAATGCGGAGCCGAGTATTTCGAATGGCCGCACCTTTGGCTCTACTGGGGGCTGGACAACCCGATGAACGTGTACGAATTGACCGACGGAAAATACCAACTGCTTTGGCCGGAAGGATCGGACGGGTTTTCGCCGATGTACCTGAATTTTCTCAAACAGTACCTCGATTCGTTACACGCATTTCTGGTGGAGGAAGAGATTCTCGACCAATCCTTTTTTCACATTTCCGATGAACCGCACCTGCTCCACATTGAGAACTATAGAAAGGCACACGCACTCGTCAAAGAGATGGCTCCCTGGATGGAAAGAACGCTGGATGCGCTCAGCGATTTTGAATATGCGGGAATCTGCGACATACCGATACCATTGGTTGCATCGGCGATGCCGTTTGTAGAAAACAACGTCTACCATTGGGTCTATTACTGTTGCGCTCCGCATGGGAGGTACATCAACCGGTTCATGGATACGCCGCTTGTGAAAATCCGCATGTCCGGCTGGCTGTTCTACAAGTTGCGAGCGGGCGGATTCCTGCATTGGGGATATAATTATTGGCACAAAATAGAAAAGGATGTGCTGATCGACCCGTTCCTCAACGGATGTGCCCAATGCTGGCCGAGCATCCCCTACGGCGATCCGTTTGTCGTTTATCCCGGTGAAAAAGGACCGATTGATTCGATCCGCTGGGAAATTTTTGCGGAATCGCTCCAGGACTACGCCTTGCTTCAAACCGCCGGTCTCTCTCCCGATGATCCGGTGTTGGCCAAACTGAAAACGTATGCCGATTTTCCAAGAGGCGAGCAGTGGATTGACCACGCAATCGAAACGATTCTGCAACGAAAATCCTCGCAACCCTAACCTTGAAAAAAATGTGCGCCGCCCAACTTGCCTCGAATGGAAAAAATTACTAGAATTGCGATCCTCGGCTCGTGATGATCGCCGTTTCGGGGTTGTGAAACAAGTCCTGGAATGAGGATCGTGTTCGCCCTCACTCTCTACTTCCCTCCCGCCCATTTTATTTGAAAGGACCAAGCCATGTGTGATTTTTGCAACGAAATGTCCCGTCGTACTTTTATTGGGGCCTCGACTGCCCTTTCGGGGGGACTACTCTTCAATTCATTATCGGCATCCGCAGCCGCCGCCCCGGATTTGACCGGCGAATGGAGCAAGCAGCCGCCGGTCAGGATTTACGTTGTCTATCTCGGAACCAAGGGGTTTTACCCTCGCCCAAGTTTCGACTCTGCCGCCGCAATCCAGAAGATATACGCCCCCTGTTTGGATGCTGCCGCCAAAAATCTCGGCGATGTCGAATTCATCGGCAAAGACCATATTGAAAACACTCCGGATGCCGCCAACCAGCTTATGCCCAAAATCGTCGATCAAAAGGCCGACGCGGTGTTCGTCATTCATTTGACTGCGGGATGGTCGCAACCCTTTGACATTTTTGCTTCGACCGGACTGCCCGTTGCGGTCTATTCGCAACCGCTCAGCGGACACGACTGGGGACACGTCCCGTTCAAGCAACGTAACGGGGCGAAGATTATCATGTCCGTGTCGCGGGACCGCAACGAAATTCAGCGGCTTGCCGGACTGCTCCGCACACCTGCCCGGATGAAAAGTGCCAAGTTAATCGTGGTCGGAGTACCGGGCTGTGCCGATGGTTCTCCTGCGGCCCGCGATTACGCTAAAATCAAGGAAAAATTCGGCACGGAGGTCGTCCACATCACGCCGGAGGAAGTCATTGAAGTTTTCCAAACGATTACGGATGAAGAAGCCATTGCCGAAGCGGAAAACTACTGGATCAAACCGGCAAAAGAGGTCCGGGAACCGAGCCGCGAGGAGATCATCAAGGCGTGCAAGGTCCACTTCGCTCTGAAGAGGCTGATGATGAAGCATCAGTCGCGGACGATCACGGTAAAGTGTCTGGGCGGCATCATCGAAAACATCGGTTTTCCGTGCCTGAGCCTCTGCCGCACGCTGGACGATGGCGGGGTCGGTACCTGCCAGGCGGACATGGATGCGGCTCTGACGATGATGCTGATGCTCTATGCAACGGGGCTTCCCGGCTTCATGTTCAACATGAATTTGGACATGTCGCTCAAAGCCATCATTGGGGTTCATTGTGTCGCGCCGACGAAGATGGACGGCCCGCAGTCACAGCGGTTGCCTTTTGCCGTCCGAAGTCACACCGAGACGGAACGGGGCGTGGCACTCGAAGTGCTGATGGATCGCGATGCCGACCGCGAAATAACCTGGGCAAGGCTGTCAAACAACAACGAGATTCTCGTGGGGTCGGGCATTTTGCGAGGCGGCTATGACTTTGAGGACCGGGGCTGCCGCACGAGGTTTATTGCGGAGGTTACGAGTAGCACTGTCCGCGAACTTTTCGAAAACCTGAGCGGAAACGTTACCGGAATGCCGTTCGTACCGCTCTTGCATCGGATCATGTTCTACGGCAATCACATGGACAATTTCCGTGATCTTGCCCAGTTGATGGAACTGAAATTCATGGTCGAAGGCAAGGATATGGCCTAGTGGCGTTTTCGGTTTGGAAGCAGTTTACAAATAGCAATGGCAGCCGGGAACGTAACGAAGTGAAGTAACCGGATTTCCCGGCTGTCATTGCGGCCCTTGATTAATGCTCTTGAAACGGATAGCAAAGTTCTTTATAATGGGCGTCCGTTACTGAAAAATTGTCCGTTTCTCCACTTTTTTACTTTTCCCTATGCCTTGGTTTCACGAAGAAGGAACTCTTTCCAAAGATCACGTGTTGGCTCTCGTTCATCAGGCGGCCCAGGAAGCCCTTGACCAAATTTGCGACAATCCGAAAAAAGTCCTGTTGCTCCCGCCCGACATTACCCGAGCTCACAGCGGGGCAGGCTGGATCACCGAGGAATTTTACAAAATCTTTTCGGAGATGGCCGAGGTGCATCTTATTCCGACGCTTGGACAGCATGTACCGCATACGCCGGAGCAAAACAGATGGATGTTCGGTTCGGTGCCGGAAACAAGGATTCACGTTCACGACTGGCGCAGCGGTTCAAGGCGGATTGGTGAAGTCTCCGCCGAATTCGTCAAAGTGATTTCCAAAGGGAAAGCCGACTGGGAAATTCCGGTCTCGCTTAATACGATGCTCCTCGACGAAAAATGGGACCTCGTTATCAACATCGGACACATTGTGCCGCACGAGGTTCTCGGCTTTGCGAATCACAACAAGAACTACTTCATCGGGCTTGGCGGCAAGGAAATGATCTGCGCGTCCCACATGATGGCGGCCTGTTGCGGGATCGAAAACAATCTCGGCCAGCTCATCACGCCGCTTCGGGCTTGTTATAACGAAGCGGAAGACCAGTATTTGTCGGACCTGCCCGATTTTTATTTTCAGGTCGTTATGGCTTACGACGAGGCCGGAAAGCTGGGGCATACCGGCGTCTACGTCGGCGACGATCTGGAAACGTACCTCATGGGGGCAAGGGCGTCCCGGGACCAGAATATCACAGTCGTTCCGCCGCTCAAGAAAGTCGTTGCCGTGATGCAGGGAGACGAATTTTACAGCACCTGGGTCGCCAACAAGGCGGTCTACCGTACCCGGAAGGCGATGGCCGACGGAGGTGAACTGCTCATTATCGCCCCCGGTCTCAAGCGGTTCGGCGAACAGGAAGACGTCGACGGGCTTATTCGCAAGTACGGTTATTGCGGCACCGAAAAGGTGATGCAACTCTGGAAAACCGAGCCGATTCTTCAGGATTTGACGCACGGAACTGCTCACTTGATTCACGGGTCGTCGGAAGGACGCTTCAAAATCACCTACGCTCCCGGACACCTTACGAAAAAAGAGATGGAGTCCGTTGGGTTCGGGTATGCCGACCTTGCGGAAACCCTGAAGCGGTACGATCCGGCAAAGATGAAAAACGGCTTCAACACGATGCCGGACGGCGAAGAGGTCTACTATATCAGTACTCCATCCGCCGGACTGTGGACAACGAAAGAGAAAATATACCATACAACGTCAGTAAATTGACATTTTGCTTGAACTCGTCAACGAACCACACCCAATCAGAGACGTGCACGGAGCGGTTTTCACGTTACCACCAAGAGCACCGCTTACTGCGTGCGCGGCTCTGATTGGGTTTACGGTTGAATAGGGTTTTATTTTGCTCCCTCGCAATCTGCGATTGCAATTCCGCCGGGTCTGTCTCGGTCCTACCGCCGACATTTCACCGCAACCGGGGGTTCAAACGTCGGCGTTGACCTGTATAATCCGGTGTGTGTTTCAAGTTTCGCTTTACCTCTTACCTCTCGCCCCTAATGACACTTCATGAACAAGAAATGCGGTTCGTTTACGGACAGATTCTCAACGAACTGATTGAACAAAATAACAAGGTCTTTTGCCTTGAGGCGGACCTGAGCAAAGCGTCGGGCACCAACCCGACCGTGCTGGAAAAGCATCCGGGCAACTTTATCAACTGCGGCGTCGCCGAGGCAAACATGATCGGAGTCGCCGCCGGTTTGGCCACGGACGGCATGATCCCGTTTTGTGCCTCGTTCTGCTGCTTCGCCACCCGCCGGGTTTACGACCAGATCACGCTCAGCGTCGCTTATGCGAACACGAACGTGAAAATCGTCGGGACCGGCCCCGGTGTCACGCAAGGGCCGAACGGCGGGACGCACATGTGCTTCCAGGACCTCGCCATCATGCGGGCAATGCCGAATATGCAAGTCTTCAGCCCCTGCGACGCTTATGAACTTCGCGGTGTCATGCACTACATGGTGTCAAATTTCGGCGGGATGTACATGCAGCTTCTTAGACAACGTCTTCCGGCAATCTTTGATTCGTCTTACCAATTTCAAAGCGGTAAAGCACGCCGTCTTGCCGAAGGAAACGACGTAACGCTTGTTTCGACCGGCTACATGACCCATTCGGCACTACAAGCGGCGGACGAATTAAAAAAGGACGGGATTGCCGTCGATCTGCTTCACTGTCCAAGCGTCAAGCCGTTTCCCGAAGCCGATCTGATCGAATCCGCCAAGCGAACCGGAGCGGTCGTCTGCGTGGAAAACCAAAGCATTCTCGGCGGCTTGGGGAGTGCCGTTTGCGAAACGCTTGCCGAACGTTGCCCGACCAAAGTGAAACGGCTCGGGGTGCCCGACCGGTTCGGCGAAGTCGCTACGGAAGGATACCTGTTCAATAAACACGGGTTCGGCCAAACACATATCCGGGACGCTTGTCGTAAATTATTGGGACGTTAAATCGAGCCAATGAGGCAACGTTTTTCGCTATTCGTGAACCCAATCAGAGCCGCGCACGCAGTAAGCGGTGCCCCCGGTGGTAACGTGAAAACCGCTTATTCCGTGTGCTACTCTGTCGGAATGATCCTTTTACAATTTTGAAAACATGACGACCTCACCAAAAATTATCGTTGTTGGCAGTTCGAATACCGACATGGTTGTTAAAACGCAAAAGTTGCCGGCTCCGGGCGAAACCGTTACCGGAGGAGAGTTTCTCCTCGCCGCCGGAGGGAAAGGGGCAAACCAGGCGGTGGCCGCCGCCCGGCTTGGGGCGAAGGTTGTTTTTATCACCCGGATCGGGTCCGACATATTCGGTGAACAGGCGATTGCCGGATACGTTAAAGAAGGAATCAATATCGATTGGGCGATTCGTGACCCGAACGCCCCGACCGGCGTTGCACTCATTCTCGTCGATGAGCGAGGGGAAAACCTGATTTCCGTGGCGTCAGGAGCGAACCATAACCTTTCCCCGGACGACGTCAAACGGGCGGAGTCGGTCTTCCAGGACGCCGACCGGGTGATCGTGCAATTGGAAACGCCGCTTGACACCTTGCAAGCGACGGCGGAAATTGCGAAAAAGTACGGCGTGCCGCTTCTTCTTGATCCCGCTCCGGCCCCGCAAACGCCGCTTGATGCCGGGTTGCTTTCGATGATTTCGTGCATTAAACCGAACGAAAACGAAGCGGAAAAGTTGACGGGTATCACCATTGGCGATGTCTCCTCCGCCCAAAAAGCGGCGGACAAACTGCTTGAGCTTGGTGTCAAGAGTGCCATTATTACACTTGGAACGCAGGGAGCATTGGTCGTCGAAAAGCCGGGCACCGGGACGCTGGTTCCCGCTCACAGTGTCAAAGCGGTCGATTCCACGGCAGCGGGCGACTCGTTCAGCGGAGCACTCGCCGTTGCCTGGGGGGGCGGTCAAACACTTTTGGACGCCGCCCGATTCGCCGCCAAGGCCGCTGCGATTAGCGTTACAAGAATGGGGGCACAGCCGTCGCTTCCGACACGGGAAGAAGTGGAGAAATTTTGAAAACAAGAGACTGTTCGTGCAGTGAATTTCCCTGGATGTAGCCGCGATTTTAGCTGGTTTTTTGTTTCGAAAACTGGGGAAATACCCTTATTTTCACCTTGTTTTTCCAGACAAAACAACCTTGTTTAACGATTCACGGCTACACACATTTCCCATGACTCCCACCCTTAACACTTAACAGTCGGACACTTGACTTGCCAATTTTTTTCGATCTTGACTACCTGACCAACCGGAGCGAATTATGAACAAATTTATTGTAAGCATTGTTATCGGAATTATCACGATCACGACAACGTTACTTTATGCGGAGGATTCTTGTAACGAATTGCCGGTCGTTCCGGTTGGATTTGACGCCTATAAAATGTGGGACAAATGGCCGCAGCAACGGATCGGTGTGCGTGCTTATATGCGGAGCACCTACGACCGTGACGGCGGCAATCGCACGGCGGACGCAAGCCATTATCTGTTCGGCAATCCGGACGAGCAAAACGTGTCGCTCGACGTCAAGGGAAAAGGGGTGCTTTACTTTTTCCGCACCAATCACTGGCACGGCAGTCCGTGGCACTTTATCGTCGATGGCACCGATAACGTCGTGAGGGAATCGGCAACGGCGGATCCCGTCGATGCCAAAAAGAAGTTTACAAAAACCGAGTTCATTCCCACCGAAACGTTTCCTGAGCCAATTGCCTGGACTTGGAGCACAACGAAAGGGGCCGACCTGATCTGGCACCCCATGATGTTTGAGCAATCGTTCCAAATCGCCTACGAACGAACGTTTTACGGGACCGGTTATTACATTTACCACCTTTTCAGCAGCGACAAAAATCTTTCACAACCCCTCAAAACCTGGAGCGTGAACAATCGTCCCGATCCCGAGGTTCTTGCTCTGCTCAACAAATCCGGAACGGACATCGCCCCGCAGAACATTGCGAAAATCGAAAAAACGGTAACGCTCGACCGGGAAACCGTAACGCTTGCCGAGATCAATGAGCCGGGCGTTATTCGGGCCGTCAAAATCACGTTGCCGCTTGACGAAGCGTTGGATTTGGAACGGATTCGTCTGCGGGCAACCTGGGATAACGCGGAGCATCCTTCGGTTGACGCACCGCTTTGTCTCTTCTACGGGGCAGGCACATTCTACAACCGCGACGAACGGGAGTACCTTGTCAAAGGGTTTCCGCTCAATATCCGGTTCGATTATGAAGCCAAAACCATCGAGTTGGGGTGCTATTACCCGATGCCGTTTTTCAAGTCGGCCAAACTGGAATTGACGGGAATCGAACCCGGCAAGACCGAATTGCGTTATGAAATCCGACATGAACCGCTGACCGTGCCGGTGCCGCACACGAGTTATTTTCATGCGACCTACAAGGACATTCCGCAGCCCGAAGCGGGAAAGGACTTGATCTATCTCGACACGAAAGGGATCGAAGGGCGTGACGAATGGTCGGGGAATTTCGTCGGCACGTCGTTCATTTTTTCGCACTCCGGCTATCTTGGCACCCTGGAAGGCGATCCACGGTTCTTTTTCGACGACAGTCGATCTCCGCAGGCTTACGGGACGGGAACGGAAGAATGGGGGGGCGGCGGCGACTATTGGGGGGGCCTCAACATGACGCTTCCTTTGGCGGGACACCCCTGCGGTACGAGAAACGCCAAAGACGCCAAGCACGAAAAAGACCTGATTCAGTCGGCCTACCGTTTTTTACTGGCCGACCTTATGCCGTTCGGCAAGCGGGCTGTGATTACGTTTGAACATGGCGGCGAAAACCTTTCGACGGAGCATTACGAGGCGGTAACGTATTGGTACGGTTTCCCGGCGGCAACACTCGTCAAAACGGACGTGTTTGACGTTGGAAACCTGCAATCGGAGCGGGACCACAATTACAATTCGCCAAACGCTTCGGATGTGGAAACCATTCTTTCCCGATATGAACTGGGAATCAACAAATTTCCGGAAAAGCCTTGGGGAATGAATGATGAGCAAAGAGCGAAATTTCAGGAACTGACCGGCAAAGAAGTTTTTCCGGCGCACGAGGAATACGGCCGTCATACGGATGGCACTTCGGAATTTACCGCAACACTTATGCCGGAGAATCACGGAGTCATGCTTCGCCGAACGCTGGATTACAGTTTTCCGAACCAAACCGCCGAAGTGTTCGTTTCCGTGGACGATGCAAAAACCTGGAAATCCGTCGGAATTTGGTATTTGGCCGGGTCGAACACGTTTTATCATTCGTACCCCAAAGACGAACTGGGAAAGCGTACCCCGAATGTGATGACCTCGAATCGTCGTTTCCGGGACGATGAATTTCTGTTGCCGGAAGAGGTAACGCGGGGACAGGACAAAATCCGTTTGCAATTCCGCACCATTGAGAACGAGCAGGAAATTCTTCCCGGCGTACCGTTTCCCAAACCGAGCCGCTGGAGCGAGCTGAAGTACGAGGTATATTGTTACACGATTCAACGTCAATAAATTGACATTTTGCTTGAACTCGTCAACGAACCAGCCCCCATCAGAGCCGCGTACGGAGTAAGCGGTTTTCACGCTACCACCGGGGGCACCGCTTACTGCGTGCGCGGCTCTGATGGGGTTTACGCCCTCACAAACCGGCAATCATCGGTTCAAATTTCGGGATAGAATCTTGAATTCGGCGGTTGCGTGCCAACGCCGGTTCGTAAGAAGTAACGTCGGGGAATCCTTCGCCGACCCAGCGAATCCAAACAACCTGCAAGTCGCCAAGATTGTCATATCCGTAATGCTTGTAAGCGGCGGCGTTCCAGTCGTTTGAGTCGAGAGCATCTTTCGCAAACACGATAAAGCGACGGTGTCCCCCTTGCCCGATCAAAAATTCCGCGACGGAGTTCGATTGTGAGTAAAGCGAATAAAAATCTTGCGGGTACTCCTGCATTTCGACCATGCGATTGAACGGAATCGCCCGACGGACGGTCGGATCGACGTACCCAAGGAGCAACCGTCGATAATTGGACCGCTCGGAGATGTGTTCAACGCTGGTTGCCGCTCCTTCGTCCAGCCAGCGGGGAAGCGGACGGCGAAAGTAGCTTGCGAAAATCGTATGCGAAATCTCATGCGGCAACACGGAATCGAGAATCCGTTCCCGAGTTCCCTGAACGTTCATCACCCAGCCGTAAACTTCGCCGGAATTGAACGTAAAAGTCGTGTCGCCGCTCGCCCCGTAATTTCCGACTTTCAAGCGGATAGGGCACTTTGCGGACCAATCCGGCATAACCTCTCCGACCCAAAGCACGGCAAGATCGCGGCGGTAGGCTTCGGCAACTTCGCAAAATTCACGGGCCATTTCTTCCGTCGGAGCGTTTGTTACGACGAAGTTGGCCGTTTCGTGGCGGTAAAACTGTGACGAACTAAGAACGATTCTCGTCGGAATCCGCGAAGTCGGGCGGAACAATTGCGTTTCCGCGCCGACGGCTTGAACTGCCGTACAGAGAAAGACCCCAAAAAGAATTACCTGGAAACGCAGGCTTCCTGCCTGCAATCCCGGAAAAAACCGAGCTTCCTTGCTCACAAGCGATCTCCTTATCGTGATCTTATAAAATTCCGCAGCCTCGAATGGAACATCATGTCCGCCACGGGATACCCCCCACCGACAAGTGCGGCAGTCTACCCGATTTTTAAAAATCGGAAAACCCCAATTTGGAGGGTTAGGAAAAATTTTCCGAAAAATTCTCCGGGAACACAAACAGGGGTTATTCCCGAATTATCGATAACGGCGGCTCTTGCGATAAAGGGAATTTTTTCAGTAATCTTCGAAAAAATCAATATTGTTATTGCCCAATTACGATCTTGGTGTAGAATTAGGGGAACTTTTTTCCCTTTTGGTCTCTCAAAGGTGAAAGTCCATTAGAATTGTTCTCGGGGCGGCGTTCAAAGCGGCGTGTCCGGGATTTAGAAACTTTAACAAAGATTAATAAGGAGTCATCCGTGTCTGAACCCCAAGAAAACGTCACACCCGAACAAAACGCTGCTCCCGAAGCCCAGCAAATGCGACCACAAATTCAAATCGACGATTCGAAAGTCATGGCGACTTACGCGAACTTCTGTCGGGTCACCGGGACGCCGGAAGAATTGATTATCGATTTCGGGCTAAATCCGCAGCCGGTCGGCATTCCGAATACGCCGATTCCGGTCACGCAACGGATTATCACGAATTTTTACACCGCCAAACGAATGTTGCACGCTCTGCAAATGACCGTTCAGCGGCACGAAGCGACCTTCGGCGTCTTGGAAATCGACGTCCAAAAGCGAGTCCGAACGCACTAAAAGTCGACAGATTTCAGGCATCAGACGGCAGGGATTCTGCCGTCTGCGGTCTGCCGTCCGCAATCTGACGTTTCTTCCATGAAAACCGTCTTTGTCACAGGTGCAACCGGTTTTATCGGTTCAAAATTGGTGGAAATTCTTTTGGAGCGGGGTTACTGCGTTCGCGGACTCTGCCGTCGGAGGACGCCCTCGAATTCTCAAGAGCGGGAGGCGGTGCTGAAATATCTCGAAAACCGTCCGAATTTCCAATTCGTTCACGGTGACATTACCGAGCCGGAATCGTTACGGAAAGGAATGGAGGGGTGTGATCTTGTGTTCCATCTGGCGGCTTACGCGAAAAACTGGTCCCCCGATCCGGCCGTTTATACACGTCTCAACGTCGATGCAATGCGAAACGTCTTTCAGGTTGCGAAAGAACTCCAGGTGCAGAAAATCGTTTGGACCTCGACGGTTGTTACGTTTGGCCCGACCAGACCCGGCGAAGTTCGTGACGAAAACAGTTCTCCGCGTTTGGTGAACACCTATTTCACGGAATACGAAAGAACGAAAACGATTGCGGAGCAGGAAGCTCTTCGCTGGGCGAAAGACGGTTTGCCGCTCGTAATCGTCAATCCGACCCGGGTGTACGGACCGGGCTTGTTGTCCGAAGGAAACGCCGCTGCCCAATTGATTCTCGACTACGTGAAGGGAAAAGCCCCGTTTCTGCCGAATCGCGGCGTCAACATCGGCAATTACGGTTTCGTCGACGACGTCGCTTTGGGACATCTTTTGGCTATGGAACAGGGGCGAATCGGCGAACGCTACATTCTCGGCGGCGAAAACGCTTCACTTCGGGAATTTCTTGAACTGGTCGATGAAGTGAGCGGCAGGAAACACTGGAAATTGCCGCTGTTGAAAATGGGCCCGCTCCTGTTTTCCCGGATTCAGGAAAAACGTGCCCAGTGGTTCGGTGTTTATCCGCGAATCACCCCCGGCTGGATGCGAACGTTTCTGGCCGATTGGGCGTATTCCTGCGAAAAAGCGAAACGGGAGCTTGGATACGAACCTGTTTCTCTACGGCAGGGTCTGGAAAAAACGTGGCGTTGGCTCTGCGAATCCGGGTTCTTTTGATGGGATTCTAATCCAGAAATTTCCCTTCCTTCAACCGTTGCGGCACGTATTCTTCGGTCACGTAGCTGATGTCCCGCGAAACGAGAGCTTCGACTTCCAGTTTGAAGCCGTTGTCGAGCATCATTTGAATTTCCTTTTGCCACGCTTTTTTGTACGCAAACCAAGGGTACTCGGCAATTTGCCTGGCTCGCTTGCGGTCGGAATCGCTCAGGTTGATCTTCACGCTGTTCGACAAGCCGCAGCGGACGAAATCCTCGCTCCTGACGCCGAGAAATCTCGCATTGGGAATCGCCATGCGTTGCGATTCGAACGCCAGGTTGATCGATCCTTGTTTTATCACGCTGTAAATGTAATATCCCCACGGATCGTTATCCAAAAGACAATAAACCGGCAATTTCAGCTCATTGTGCAACCGGTACAAAAGCCGCCGGACACCTCGCGGAGGTTGACCGCCGCCGTGCGTCAGAATGCAGTTGTGCGTTTTCCAGAATTTATCTTCGTTGAATCGCTGCCAGACGGTCCCTTTTTCGACATGGAGCACGAAATTCGCTTTGCACTTTTTGAACTGGATTACGTTCGGTTCGACGATGGACGGAATCCCGTATCCGCCGCTTCCCATCCGGGAACAGTCGATTTCGTCCCCTTTATCAACGATGGTGATATTGCCGACCATGTTCCCTTTATTTTCGGCGGCAAGATGGAGTTCTTCCCGGAGCGAACCGAGAAGCACCTCAACGTCTTCGATGATCGTATCACACTCGGACTGATCGTCGAACGTTTCTTCCTTGATTCCGGCAATGGAGCCTTTGAGCATGTAGTAGAGACCACGAATACTGTTCGTCTTACCCTCGGTAATCAGTTGCTTTGTTCCGCCGGCAACGAGCATCGTTTGCATGAAGCTCTTTGCCTGGGAAAGGTTGAACAGTTGCCGTTGTGAGGTTTTGTCCCCCATTTCAATGATTTTCTTCCGTTCATTGAAGCTGACGTTCGAAAGTGCCCGCATCGGAATATCGACAGCCGGGTCTCGCTTGCGGCCGACGATCTTCGTGATCCCGTCCGCCAGCTTTACGATATTGCCGAGCGTTTGTTTGTCTTTGTCGGAAAGTCTGACCGAGGAACGTTGTGCGGCTTTTGCAGGCATTGTGAGCATGAGGTGAATGGGGGAAAACCTGAATATTACCCGGAATAGGCGATATGGTAAACCCAGTCCGTCGACAAGTTTCCGGTGGCCCCAAGAGGATTGCAAAGTCGCTTTTTTCCTGGGAACGCAGGCTTCCAGCCTGCCAGTGAGTTCGTAGGCATCCTACCTGCGCAGGGCGGAGACTCCATTCCGCAACCTTCGCGCAGGCTGGAAGCCTGCGTTCCCAGGGACTTTGCAATCCTCCTGATTTCCCTTGCTGGAAAATTCGTTTTTGCTACAATCTTCAGGATAGCCGTGTTCGTTTAACGAACAAAAAGTGCACGATTTTCTCTTTAACGTTCACCAATCGATGAAACCAAATACACTTGCCATTCATGCGGGCCAAACGCCCGATCCGACGACCGGTTCCTGTGCGGTTCCGATCCATTTGACGACGAGTTTCGCTTACAAAGACGTCGAATACGCCCGTACACTTTTCACGTTGGAAACGGCGGGACACATTTACACCCGGCTGAGCAATCCGACGACATCGGTTTTCGAAGACCGCATGACCGCCCTCGACGGTGGTGTCGGAGCGGTCGCGTTTTCCAGCGGACAGCAAGCGATTCTCGTCGCCTTGCTCAATCTCGCGCAGTGCGGAGAACACATCGTCGCCTCCCGTGGACTTTACGGTGGAACGGTTTCGCTTTTTTTGAACACGTTCAAAAAATTCGGAATCGAGGTGTCGCTGGTTGATATGTCGAACCCGGATAATATTGCCAAAGCGGTCAAACAGAACACCCGTGCCGTATTCTACGAAGTGCTCGCCAACCCGAAAAACGAGGTCCTCGACTACCCGAAAATCGCGGAAGCCGCCCATGCACACGGTCTGCCGGTGATCGCCGACAACACGGTTCTGACGCCGGTTTTGTTCCGTCCGTTCGACTTCGGCGTCGATATTGCCGTTTATAGCGCAACGAAAATGATCGGCGGACACGGAACCGTGTTGGGAGGCGTCCTCGTTGACGGCGGACGGTTCGACTGGGGCCGCGAGCCGAAGCGTTGGCCGCAGTTCACCGAGCCGGACCCGCAGTATCATGGTGTCAACTTTTACGAGCGGTTCGGCAAGGCGTGTTACATTGTAACCTGCCGCGCGAATTGGCTCCGGGACTTGGGCGGTTGTATCAGCCCGATGAATTCCTTCCAGCTTTTGCAAGGGCTGGAAACGCTTCCGCTCCGTGCCCCAAAGCACAGCGAGAACGCGCTTGCCGTTGCGAAGCACCTGGAAAGCCACCCGAAGGTCGCGTGGGTCAATTATCCCGGTTTGGCGTCACACCCGAATTATGCGTTGGCTCAAAAGTATCTCCCCAAAGGATCAGGCTCGATTCTCGGTTTCGGCATCAAGGGGGACGGACGAGCCGCCGGGCAAAAATTCATCGAGTCGGTCAAACTGGCGACGCATCTGGCGAACATCTGTGATGCCAGAACGCTCGTGATCCATCCGGCGACGACAACGCACAGTCAGCTCAGCGACGAAGAACTTCTCGGTTCCGGTGTCTCGCCCGATTTTATCCGCATGTCGGTCGGCCTGGAAGACGTCGAAGATATCGTTGCAGATATTGAGCAAGCATTGGGGTAATTCCAAAGGGTGTAGCCGTGATTTTAGGTAGTTTTTCGTTTCGAAAACTGGAGAAACAACCTTATTTTCCCCTTATTTTTCTGACAAAACGACCTCAGTAGCGGCGAAAGCCCACGAAACCCCAACCTTATTACCCGGCCCTTTGTAGGTGGTGTTGTGGGCCTAAATAATACGGATACCGCTGATTTTGAAGCATCATCCCCAAACGGCGGCTGGTAACCCCAAAAATTTTACCGCAGGGGGCTGCGACTACAAAATCAGGGAATATACGTGAAAACAAGACTCTCGATTATGTACACCACCTACAAAGGGCTGCCTATTGAAATCGGAAATCGGGAGTCGGAAATAGGAAATAGGGTGAAAAAATAGTATCTTCTTTCCTGATGCCTGATGCCTTTTACATACCGTGAAAAAATTTGTTGACGGTCTTTACATTGTCGGATAAATCCAGTATACTTATTTTCAAGTTGCCATCAAACATCGCCGACCACTGACCACCCAACGAATGATGTACAACACCAGCTTTTCTCGAATTTTCCCGTTGTTTTTCGTTTTTTTCGTAACGGTTTCCGCTTTCGGGCAAGGGAACGAAAAAGCCGTTCCGATTTTACCGGAACGTTTGAAGGAACTTGACCCGGAAGAATGTGTCAACGTTCAGGTTTACGAAAAATGTAACCGCAGTACGGTTAATATCGACACAAAAAGCATCCAGCGGAGCACGCTTTTTTTGGGCGTTGCCACCGAAGTGGAATCGGATCGCGGCAGTGGAATCGTCCTCGATAAAAACGGTCACATTTTGACGAATTTCCACGTCATCGAAGGGGCACGCGAAATCAATGTAACACTTTTTAACGGCAAATCTTACGTTGCGGAGATGATTGGCGTTGATCCGCCGACGGACATTGCTGTATTGAGAATCGACGCCTTGGAAAGTGAACTTTTTCCGGTCGAAATTGCCGATTCCTCAAAACTTCTCGTCGGACAAAAAGTTTACGCCATCGGCAATCCGTTCGGTTTGGAACGGACGTTGACCAGTGGGATCATTTCCAGCTTGAACCGTTCAATCGGCAGCCGTGTCCGCAATCGTCCGATCAAACAGGCGATTCAGATTGACGCCGCGATTAATCCAGGCAACTCCGGCGGCCCGCTTTTGGATTCGCGTGGAAGGATGATCGGAATGAACACGGCCATTGCGTCCCGGATCGGCGAAAACAGCGGCGTCGGCTTTGCGATTCCGACGAACACGATTTCGCGAATTGTTCCGATTCTCATCAAGGACGGAAAAGTCGTCCGGGCGGACATTGGCGTTCAGGTTTACGAAACCCACGAAGGTTTGCAGATTCGGGCGATCAAACCGGACGGTCCGGCGGATCAAGCGAGATTACAAGGACCGCAGCTTGTCGAAAAACGTTCGACCCGGGGAGGTTTTTCGATCACCCAAAGGTTCCTCGATACGTCTGCCGCGGACATTATTACCGCCGTGGACGACAATCCGGTGAAAACCGCAGAGGAGTTTTTCACGATCATCGAGGAACACAAAGCCGGCGACCGTGTGATGATTAGCGTACTCCGAAGCGGAAAAACCGTGAAAGTGCCGGTTGTGCTGGAAAACCCGTAATGTTCCATTTCTCTCTCCCGGCGTTTGCCCCGAAAAGCAGTCCGCTAACAAGTTTTCCCACGCAACCAAAATTTCGTCAACAGATAATACAGATTATACAGATTTTTATTGTGAAAGCCAGAATTTCCCTCTCTCTACATATCTGTTGCATCTGTATCATCTGTTGATAAAAACGGAACTTGTTATCGGCCTGCCCCGAAAAGCAGTCCGTCGACAAGTTTACGATTTTTACTGATTTTACCGTCATTTCGCTTCGCTTCATTCCGGCTTTTATTGGGGGAGATGAATAAAAGCCGGAATGGAGCATCGCGAAATGACGGTCTCGATACA
>Ga0209628_10000443_pt1 | contig 25172 bp, 10 predicted proteins | sample TergutCu122P4_FD_187285 | JGI IMG/M metagenome (GOLD analysis project Ga0209628, IMG submission 187285) | Cubitermes ugandensis P4 segment gut microbial communities from Kakamega Forest, Kenya - Cu122 P4 (SPAdes) (version 2) | ecosystem: Host-associated > Arthropoda: Insects > Digestive system...
TCCCGGAATTATTGAAGATGTTACAGACATCGTTCTAAACTTGAAACAAGTGCGTTTCAAAGCAAAACTTCCGGATGTACATTCGGAAAAAACAACATTGGTAATTAGCGGTCAAGAGAAATTTACCGCGCAGGAAATGAACAATTTCCTTAATTCTTTCCAAGTGCTGAATCCCGAACACGTGATTTGCAGCATGGAAAAGAATGTGAAATTGGTGATGGAAATTACCATTGACAAGGGGCGTGGCTACGTTTCTGCTGAGGAAAACAAATCGCTGCACGAAGGGATTAACATTATTGCGGTGGATTCTATTCACACCCCGATAAAAAATGTTAAATATTCGGTAGATAGTTTCCGTGTAGAACAAAAAACCGACTTTGAAAAACTGATTTTAGAGATCGTTACCGATGGTTCCATTCATCCGAAAGAAGCTTTGAAAGAGGCAGCAAAAATCTTAATTCAACATTTTATGTTGTTTTCGGATGAAAAGATTCAAATAGATGAACCTGTAAAACAGCACGTTTTCACAGAAGAATTAGATGACGCTTTAATGATTACCCGACAAGTGTTAAAATCAAGATTGAACGAAATGGAACTTTCTGTTCGGGCATTAAATTGCTTAAAATCAGCTGAATTAGAAACACTTGGTGATTTGGTATCTATTCAAAAAAGCGATTTATTAAAATTCCGCAACTTTGGTAAAAAATCATTAGCTGAATTAGAAGATTTAGTGAAATCGAGAGGGTTGGAATTTGGTATGAATATAACAAAATATAAACTAGATAAGGATTAATAACAATGAGACACGCTAAGAAAAACAATCATTTAGGGAGAACTGCTACGCACCGCGAAGCCATGTTGTCGAATATGGCAGCATCATTATTGCTCCACAAACGTATTACTACTACTTTAGCCAAAGCTAAGGAATTACGTAAATATATTGAACCGCTTATTACCCGTGGAAAAGAAGATACTACACACTCCAGACGTGTGGTGTTCTCTTATCTTCAAAATAAATTTGCTGTAAGTGAATTATTTCGTGAGATTTCACAAAAAGTAGGCGAGCGACCGGGCGGTTATACACGCATTTTGAAAACCGGATTTAGAAAAGGAGATAATGCCGAAATGTGCATTATTGAGTTGGTGGATTACAACGAAACTTACACTAAAGACGACGAAAAGAAGAAAGCAACGAAAACCAGACGTGGTCGCGGCGGAAAAACAAAAACCGCAGAACCGCAAGAAAAAGTTGTAAAAGCAAAGGTTGAAATTGAAACCCCTAAAGTTGAAATTGAAGACCAAAAAGCTGAAATTGAAACTCAAAAAGCGGTAATTGTATCGGAAGTTATCCACCAAGAAGAAGAAAAAGAAGAGCTTGTAGAAAATGCAATTTTTGAAAAAGAAGCTGAAGTATTAAAATCTGCCGAAGATGAAGTTTCAGCAGAATCGGAGATCTTAGATCCGGATAAAGACCTGCAAGCATTGCAGTTGGGAACACAAGCTAACCTTTCGGATACCGATATACTTATTAATCCTGAATCAAAATGAATTGTAGAGATGCGGCACGCCACGTCTCTACAATTTTTCGTTATCTACTAAAGCAAAAGTAAACTTTCCGGAGGCGCAGAGTTCTCCTTTTACATGAATTGATGCCTCCACAAAAAATATTAAGGCGCGTTTGTTGTAAATACGAGCCGTAATCTCTAATTTATCTTTTGGAATAACAGGGCGTTTAAAACGTACATCGGTCATACCGGTAAAAAAAGGCGTACGTCCAATCAACTCCTCTTTCATCAGCATGGAAGAAGATTGCCCCATAATTTCACACAGAATAACCCCCGGAACCACAGGATTGTTTGGGAAATGTCCTTGTAAAAAATATTCATCTCCGGTAACAAAATAAGTAGCTTGAGCGATATTGTTGCCGGTTTCATCTTGCACCACATTGATTTCATCTACCAGCAACATGGGCTCTCTGTGGGGGAGGAAGGTTTTGATTTCTTCGCGGTTCATTATTTATATAATTTAAGGTTCAAGGTTCAAGGTTCAAGGTTTAAGGTTCAAGGTTCAAGGTTCAAAGATTTTGAATTTTGAATTTTTGAACTTTGAATTATTATAGTTAATACTTTCTAAACGCAATACACCCGTTGTGTCCGCCAAAACCAAGAGAATTGGAGAAGGCAATGGTAAGGTTTGCTTTCCTTGCTTTGTTGGGGACATAATCCAAATCGCACTCAGGGTCAGGGGAGTTTAGTCCGATAGTGGGCGGAATTATACCGTTTTTCAGTGCCAAAATAGAGGCGATCGCTTCAAAACCACCGGCAGCACCCAAAGCATGTCCTGTCATCGATTTGTTTCCTGTAATCAAAGTTTTGTATGCCACTTCTTCACCAAACGCTAACTTTATGGCAAGCGTTTCCGTTTTATCGTTTAAGGTGGTGCTTGTTCCATGAGCGTTAATATGAATCAGGTCTGCAGGAGTTAGTTGCGCTTCGGTTGCAGCTAATTTCATGGCATTTGCGGCACATTTGGCATCGGGTAGGGGTGCAGTAAGGTGGTGGGCATCGCAAGTATTTCCATACCCAACGATTTCTGCATAAACATGAGCACCACGTGCTTTTGCGTGTTCTAACTCTTCAAGTATAAGGATACCGGCACCTTCCCCCAACACAAATCCTTGTCGCCGCGTGTCGAAAGGCAGCGATGCCAATTTTGGATCTTCTGCTTTAGAGAGTGCTTTGGCATTGGCAAATCCGCTGATGGTAAGTTCGTGCACTGCCGCCTCCGAACCTCCGGCAATTATCGCATCGGCGTAGCCGTGTTTTATAGCGCGAAATGCTTCGCCTATGGCATGGGTTGCTGTGGCACAAGCGGTTACAACAGGCAAAGAGGGACCTTGCGCATTGAAAGCAATAGCCACGTTTCCGGCGGCAATATTGGAGATCATCATGGGGATAAACAGCGGAGAAACCCACTGGCCGCCCTCTTCCAACATTTTTTTTGTCTGTGTAACAAAGGTTTCCATCCCCCCAACGCCTGAACCGATATAAACGCCCAAACGCTCAGGATTTGCTGTAAGTTTACTATCTTCCATGGCTTGCTTGGCTGCAATTAATGCGTATTGCGTGAATTTATCCGTTCTCCGAATCGTTGAAGGATCTAATCCCAATTCTTGAGGGTTATAGTTTTTCACTTCCGCCGCAATTTTGACGGAAAGTTTTGAAGAATCAATACTTTTAATAAAATCAATTCCGGAAACTCCGTTTACCAAATTGTTCCAAAATGTTTCCAGATTATTTCCCAACGGCGAAACAATGCCCATTCCGGTGATTACTACTCGTTTCATATATATAAAGTTTAAAAGTTCAAGAGTTCAAGAGTTCGGCGGCGGTTGTACCGCCGTCGCGCTATTACCATTCCACCACGCACGCCCCTGAAGAAAATCCTGCTCCAAACGCACACATTACCAACATATCCCCTTTCTTCAGCTGTCCTTCTCTGTTCATTTCGTCTAACAATATTGGAATACTTGCCGCAGATGTGTTTCCATATTTGTGAATATTTTTAGGAAATTTTTCATCTTTTTCACCCAAATAATCACGTATCGTATCCAAAATTCTTAGGTTCGCTTGGTGCAGCAAATAAAAGGAAATTTTCTTTTGTGTAACACTCGCTTCATTCATTACGAAATTTATGTCTTGAATTGCGGCGTTCACTGCCATTTTATACACGTCCTTTCCGTTCATAGATAAGCCTGCTACTGCCACTGACTCGATTTTAGTAAAAGGAGTGCTTGCTAATTCTTTTAGACAGAAAAGCGGTTCAACGGCAGAAGTGGTGGCTATACGAATCGATTTTAAGTTGTCTCCTTGTGATACTACAACTGCGCCCGCACCATCACCAAATAATACGCTGGTATCTCTGGTGTTCCAGTTTACTATTTTCGAAATTTCATCTGCGCAAACAATAAGAATATTTTTCACAATACCACTTTTTAGATATGCGTTTGCAATATCCATCGCAAAAATAAAGCCGGAACAGGCACTGCTAATATCAAAACAGGGGCAGTTTGCGCCAATCTTACCCTGAACAACACAACTTAACCCTGGTGTTATATATTGATTGGCGATATTAGCACAAATGATAAGGTCCAAAGCTGATGCATCCAATTTTGCATTATCCAATGCTTGCTTCGCTGCCAAAATAGCTAAATCTTCCAACGTTTCGCTTGACATAATTCTTCGCTGGGCAATTCCTGTGCGCGTGAAAATCCATTCGTGGTTAGTGTCTAAAAACTCAGACAACATATCGTTGGTAACTGCTAAGGCGGGCAGTGCGCTGCCGGTTCCGATTATTTTCATACCATTTTTTTTTACGACCGCAAAAAAACCGCTCTTTCTTGCCTCTTGCCCGAAAAAGGTTTATTCGCTTGTAAGAACTGTTAATAAATGTTAATTTTGGGGCAGAAATTAATAAAGTGGGGTGAAAATTTGGAATATTAGAATAAAAAAAACACTTTTGGAATAAATTTAAAGATTATTATACATAAAAGACCACCTTGCACGTTACAAATTACAAACTTTAACTTTTTACACCCCAAACCTCAAACCCCAAACCTCTTAACCCTTTATGCCCACCTACTTCGCCAACATCCTGCTCCCCTTGCCTTTGCCCGCAACATTCACCTATCGGGTTCCTTTTGAGTTGAATGAACAAATAAAAACCGGCGCAAGGGTGGTGGTTCCGTTCGGGAAAAATAAACTCTACGCCGGTTTGGTGATGGAAATTCATACAAATGCTCCTGCTTTTGTTAATGTTAAGTATATTGTTGATGTGGTGGATGCAGAGCCTGTGGTTACGGAAAAACAATTGGCACTTTGGAAATGGCTCGCACACTACTACTTGTGTCACCAAGGGGAAGTGATGGCGGCAGCAATGCCTTCCGGACTGAAATTGGCGGGCGAAACCCTTATCATGTTGCATCCCAATTTTGATGGTGATATTTCAACACTTACGGAAAGAGAGTTGAAAATTACGGAGGCACTCTCTTACCGGCAACACATGACGGTGGCAGAAACGCAAAAAGTAGTGGATATTCAAAAGATTTTTCCCATTATCAAATCGTTGGTGGAAAAAAACGTGATTGTAACATCCGAAGAGATTAAAAATCCCTATCATGCAAAAAAAGAGAGCTACATTTTTTTACATGAAAACTATTTGAATGATGAACCCGCCCTTTTTGAATTGTTAGACCGATTAAGTGCTTCGAAAAAAACAGAAAAACAATCACAGGTTTTGTTGGCGTTTTTAATGCTAAAAAGTGATGAAAACAGCGTGAAAAAAGCAGAACTGTTGAAAAAATCGGAATGCTCCGCTTCTTCGCTGCAAACGTTAATTAGCAATAACATTTTGGTTCAAAAAGAGATACAGAGCAGTCGTTTGCCGAATGTGTCTTCAATGAGTGAAATAAACGACATTATTTTGTCACAACCTCAGCAAAAAAGTTTTCTGCAAATACAAGCCCTTTTTCAGCAGTTTTCGGTGGTTTTGTTGCACGGCATTACCGGCAGCGGCAAAACCGAAATCTATATGAAGTTGATTGATGAGGTGTTGGCGCAAGGGAAACAAGTGTTGTATTTGTTGCCGGAAATTGCACTTACTTCGCAAATTGTGAACCGTTTGCAAAAATATTTCGGAAATAAAGTTGGGGTGTATCATTCGCGGTTTAACGAATTTGAGAGAGTGGAGATTTGGAATCGTGTGTTGCAACATAATACTGAAACAGAACAAAAGTTCTCATTAGTTCTTGGGGCTCGTTCTGCCCTCCTGTTGCCTTATCAAAATCTGGGGCTTATTATTGTGGATGAAGAGCACGATGCCTCTTACAAACAGCAAGATCCTGCTCCGCGCTACCACGCCCGCGATGCCGCTGTCGTGTTGGGAAAATATCACAACGCGCCCGTATTGCTGGGAACGGCAACCCCCTCATTAGAAACGTATTACAATGTGAAACAAGGTAAATACGGATTGGTGGAACTGTTTGAAAGATTCGCAGAAAGTCAATTGCCTGAAATTTGGGTTGAAAATATTCCCGAAGCGCGCAAACAGAAAAAAATGGAAGGACATTTGTCCCATTTTTTAATTGAAAATATGAAAACCGCTTTGGAAAGAAAGGAGCAAATCATTCTGTTTCAAAACCGTAGAGGGTACGCGGTGCGAATGTATTGCAACTCGTGCCAGTCGATGCCCACTTGCATCCATTGCGATGTTACGCTGACTTATCATAAAAAATCAAACCTGTTAAAGTGTCATTATTGCGGTTATGCTATTGCCACGCCTACGCACTGCCCCCACTGTAAAAGTATGGATGTTGAGATGAAAGGGTTTGGTACAGAGAAAATTGAAGAAACATTGTCGCAACTTTTTCCTGATGCTAAGATTGCACGCATGGACTTGGATACCACCCGTTCAAAAACCGCATATCAAAAAATTATTACCGATTTTGAGAAACAACGCACCGATATTTTAGTGGGTACTCAAATGGTAACTAAGGGGTTAGACTTTGACCGAGTAAGTGTTGTGGGAATTTTGGAAGCGGATAATATGCTCACTTTTCCTGATTTTAGGGCGTTTGAACGTGCTTTTCAAGTGATGGCGCAGGTGAGCGGACGGGCGGGTAGAAAAGAGATTCCCGGAAAAGTAATCATTCAAACCTACCAGCCGTGGCACCCCGCATTGAAATATGTTATTGGTAACAACTATAAAGCGATGTATGAAAGTCAGATTGAAGAGCGCAAGAAATATCGCTACCCACCCGTATTTCGCTTATTGAAAATTACGGTGAAACACAATAATTTAGAGTTGGTTAACCATGCTGCAAATGAATTAGCGGCGGCGTTGAAGACAAATTTTCCCAAACAAGTGCTTGGTCCGGAGTTCCCGCTGATTGAACGTTTACAAAGTCAATACTTAAAAGAGATTTGGCTCAAATTTTCAAAAGATTCCGCTTTAGAAAAGAAAAAGAAAACTCTGCAAGAACTTATTACGCAGTTTCAAACCCACTCGAAATACAAACAAGTTCGCGTCATTGTAAACGTTGATTGCTAAACCATTATAGACTATCTACAATTTGTCGCTGTTGCATGAAAAAATCTATCCTGCTTTTTTCGTTGACTTCTGAAATTTGGATGGAAGACCTTTTCTTTAAATCCATCCAATTTTTGAAATTGTTTACCATTTTTGATTCATAAGAACAGATATCAAACTTTCCAAAGGCATGTATTCTGCACGATTTTAATTGTTCCGTGTAATAATAGCTGTAATTGGTAGTAATTTTAAGGTTAGAAATGAAAATATTCACCTTTTTTTGTGTTTCAGGATAACAACCGTAATTTGCAATTTTCATCAAATAATCTAAAAAAGAATATAATTCTTTCTTAATGAGTGCCTTTTCTTCATCAGTAACGAGCATTATAGAATGATAATATTGAATATTATTCACTATATACTCAAAAACTTTTTGGTCTAATATGAGGTTTGTATTTGACACCTTTTTTATGAGTTTGTTGTAAATTTCAAACTCATGAGAAACTTTAGCAGGAATAACAGCATCGGAATAACGCATGTAGGGCTCTTCATTATTATAGAGAAAAGCCCAATTAAATATTTTAAAACGGTGCAAATTTTTAAAAGCCGGAGTTGTAATAAGCGGTCTTGGAAATTTATTGCACACTTCCATATATTCCGATTCCGCAGCGGTTTTAAAGTGTTCTAATGCTCTTATTTTTTGTTGAAAATTGAACATCTCTTTTTTTGTAGGTTCAAGATAATTAATAGGTTGCAACTGAAATGGGATTAAACCGGAATTTACTCCAAAAATCGCATCTAAAGAAATATTCCAAGTGCTGGCAATCGTTACAATTTCATGGGCAAGAAAATGAACATCCTTGCGCAATCTTCTATATACGGCTTCTTTTTCAATACATAACAATTTCACAAGCTCATCAACCAATTGCGTTTTTTTGGGGTACTTATCATGCATATTTGCTAAGAAAACATCATACCAAATAAGATCTTTCATATTTATTTTAAGCGTTTTTATTATTATTGTTAAAAATTATCCACCAATTGTTTTTGTTTGATGAAAAATTCGATTCTACTTTTTTCATCTACTTCAGATATTTGGGTAGAAGTTCTTTTCTTCCATTGCATCCAGGTCATGAAATTATTTACCAACTCCGTGTTTAATGAAAAAATATCAAGTTTTTCAAACACAACAACAAAGCAAATATTTGCTTCCGGAGATAAAGTATAGGTGTAATTTGTTTCAATATTGAGGTGAGAGATAAAAAGATTTACCTTATTTTTTGTTTCCGGGTAATAGCCTTTATTTGCCACCTCCAACCAATAATCCAATAGGGCGTATAGTTCTTTTTTTATCAATTCCTTTTCTTCTTTTGTAATCAAATAGATAGAGTAAAAATAGGAGAGGTCGTTTATCAAATGTTCAAAAATTCTTTTATCCCAAATAATATTTGTAGTTGGATAACATTTGATTGCGGAGCCGTAGTCTGCATCAATTTGTTTTTTCTCTTTCGATACTATTATATTTGAAAACGGGATTAGTTCTTTCTCACCGCCATATTGGTATTTCCATTTAAAGAGATGAAATTTATTCAGAAGTTCGAAGTCACCCAGAATAACACGTGGAAACTTATTGCAGATTTCCATGAGTTCCGCATCGGGAAAATTTTGGAGGTTTCGAATAGATTTTATTACATAATTTAAAAAAGCCTGCTCCTCTATTGACGGGTTAATATAGTTCATTTGTCTCATTTGAAATGAAAACTGTTCTGTATTTATCCCCGCAATTTCATCTAAAGAGATTCCGTAAGCGGTAATTATTTTTACGAGTTCTTGGGATGTAAACACTACTTCTTTACGTAATCTTCTATACACAGCCTCCCTTTCAAGATTTAATAAATCTATTAGTCCTTGCGTTAATTGTTTTTTTTTTGGAAACTTTTGGGAGAGTGTATCCAAAAAAATGTCATACCACGTTTGCTCTTCCATATATGTATTTTATTTATATTCAAAAATTTACATATTTCTATTGCTTCAGCAACAATATGTTTATTAAGAGACAAAAGTATAAAAAAAGAGTTTGTTTACATAAAACTATTACTTTTTTAGGTTTTTTTCACACTTTCATTTAGTTTAGACACCTTTTTAGAGGAAAAATATTGCTCATTGTCATTTTCAGAGGATTTATTTTTTAAAAAACTCTTAGAAAGTGTTGATATTTTGAGTTTGCAGGTTGAAGTACAAAAAACGCAACTTTTTCAGTAAAAATTTACAAAAAACGTCATATAATATATTGATAATCAATGTATTTTTGCCGCCGAAAGAAAATTATACGCCTATTAATCAATAAAAAAAATGAACCAGAAAAAACGATTTCTCAAAACGATTTCTCTTTTATTATTATTATATATTGTAACCATAAATATTTTTGGTCTGTCTCAAAATACCGGAAAGGAGTTTTATGTGGCATTCAACAAAAACAACCAAAACGCAAATATTACTTACACTTATAGTACAGCTTATCAAAAGTATATCTACAATGTTGAATTGTTGTTGCGGATAACCACTATTACTCAGTCTGAAATTAATCTTCATTTTGCAGCGAACCCTTTATTAGATACCACTTTTACGGTTCCGGCGGGGACAATTTACGATTTTCATCTCAATCTTGCCCGCGCTCAGGCTTCCTATTCGGGTGATAATACTTTGCAAAGTATGAGGTCAATTAGAGTAAAAGCTTCAACGCCGATTAATTTGGTCGCGGTAAGTTCTGCTGACCGTTCTGCTGAAGCCACTATTGTTTTTCCGGTTGAAAACTTGGGAAAAAATTACATTCACGTTGGGATGTCTCCCTATACATATAACAATGCTACGAACTGCAACGGATATACAATAATTGCTACTCAGGATAACACTATTGTTACACTTACTACTGATGGAACTTTTCCTGTAGGTCCGATAACCCTGAATAAGGGGGGAGTTTATGCTTACAACTATATCTCAACCTATCAGAATGCACACAATCCGATAAGAACAAAAATAAACGCTGATAAACCCGTAGCCTATTTTCAGAGCAACACACAAGGTGCTGTATATTTGTCAAATAACACACAGAGTTGGAATTTTATGTTTGAACAAATTCCTCCGGTGGAGCAATGGGGTACTCAATTTATTATGCCAACCAATGAACACGATGGCGGAATGGTGCGGGTGTACGGGCATATCTATCCTACAAAAGTTAATATCCTTTATTCGAACGGTCAAAGTTATACCGAAACGCTTACTAACTCGAATTCAACATCCGGAGCATACAGGGATATAAAGATTGATGCGAGTAACAGTAAACTTTTAAATGAAAAAGCGGTTTATATTACTTCCGACAATCCGATAAGTGTTTGCTTTTACCATTTATCAAGAATAGGTGGGCTACAAATACCGCAAACGTCTCAACCCGGCGTTGCCTGGTTGCCTCCCATAGAACAACGGACGGAGTCTGTATTTTTAAGTCCTCTTGATATTTCAAGCACTCATGTATTTACGCCCATGGATCATTATATGGCGATTATAGTGCCCCACGCGAGCCGTGCCAAGACAACCATATCTATTAACGGCGGCGCTCCACAAACGCTACCCGAAACTTTTTGGAAAGCGACAAATATTGGAGGTAGCGGATACTCTTTTGGACGATATGAGTTTGGTCAAAGTTATACGGCAGGGAAACCGCCGATTTATTTAAATAAGAATGCTGTAGTTGAAAATCCCGATGGCGTAATGGTACTGGGGTGGGGACAAGGTTCTTATACCAATTATTTTTACACTCCGGGCACCGGAGCGCGCAATCTTACCCTAAAATATTCCATCAGCGGAACGGTGAGCGGCTTGCCGAATAATGCGAATATTCCCGTATATTTTACCATAAATGGAGGCAATCAGCAGGTAACAAACACAGCTCCAGATGGAAATTATACTATTCCGAATGTGCCGGCGGGATCCAATGTAATTATTACAGGTTCCTTGCAACCCGGGTATGTTTCTACAGTATCCGACCTGCCGAGCACTTCTATTGTTGAATCTAATATAATAGGTAAAAATATAATATATAAAGTAAACAACACCATTGTTGTAGAATATACAAAGGTGTTTAACTGTCATCAAGATTCTGAAATAGATGTGTTGGCATTGATGGGACATCATGATTCTCACGGATCATACACTTTTGAAATGCTTGAACAGCCGAAATACGCTGATTCTATTACCGGCTTGAACAGCAGGCAGCATCTCCCCTACAACCCCCATATCAATTTTCAAGGAGAAGATAAATTGAAATTTACTTTTTCCTGCGACAGTAAGCCCGGAAAATTGGATACGGTTAAGTTATTTGTCTTTTCTGTAAATTGTCCCGACAATATTGTTTCTACTTCATGTAGCGATACTTCTAAAAAACATATTTGGGATCTCCGCTTAAGATCGAAAACCCGTATAGGGAGCAGCCCAAATTATTCCGATTATGTAAATGCCATGGATGTACCTTTGGTTGGTGATATTTATGGAACCGGTGAAATTAAAATACTTGCTGCTGTTGCCCGCGACCCCGGGTTGAATGCTACCGGATGGTTTTCGGAAGGGATTGCCATTTTTGATGGGAAAACGGGTGCATTTGAAAAAACAATTACAACGCTTCCCTTTCACACCGGATCGGGTACTCGAGCCATCGCTAAAATTAATGACAGAACAAAGATATTTATTGCCACGGGAAGTTTGAACAACCACAGTACTGACGACAACCGTTTGGTATGTTATGATTTGGAAACCGGAAATTTAGAATGGACTTCGGATGCATCTTATACACCCGAACCACACAATATTACGGCTAATATTTTAGTGGCAGATATGAACGCAGACGGTACCCCGGAAGTGATTGCCGGAAATAAAATATTTAATGCCGAAACCGGAAAATTACTGCTCGACATGAGTTCTATAAGCGGTTTTACATTCGGCTTGGGGGCAGGTTATAAGTTTCAATCAGATGATGCTTGCGAACACCTACCCTATTTTCCTGCCGTTGCAGATATGGCGAATGACGGAGTGCTGGAATTTGTAGCAGGATACAACATATATAAAATTTTTATTCCTGCTAATGCAAACGACACAAACGGATCAAAAATCTATTTACACAAAACGGTTAAACCCGCCCCCGATGGCAACTTGAACAATGTGGGTGATGGAGCTACGGCAATAGCAGACTTGGATGGAGATGGTTACTTAGATGTAATTGTTACCCGTTATTCCGGAACTGCCGGAGGACACGGCTATCCCTATCTGTACGCATGGAGCGGAAAAACAGGACAGATGTTTGGAAATGCCTTAAATATTTGCCAAAATTATCTTTCCGGAGATACAGTTTCTCATTACGGGCAAGGTCCTTCCATTCCGGTTATTGGAGATATTGACGGGTGCGGAATACCGGAAATTTGTGTTTCTACATCACACGGAATTCACGCTTTTAAATATAATTCCACTTCAAAAAAATTGGAAGAAATTGCAAAGTATGTAACCAACAATAAATCGGGTTCTGTTGCCATGACGATGTTCGACTTTGACCAATGCGGAAAACAGGAACTATTGTTTCATGACTTGGACAGAGGACATATTCTTAGTTTACAAGGTAATACATTTGTAGATTTGGTGGCAAACAGTTATCAGCTTAATTATTGTTTTACCCATACCCAAAATGAATATCCTGTTGTTGCAGATGTTACCGGAAATGGTCGGGCGAACATAATTATCTTCGGAAGTGAAGATAAAGTTACCGATGATACGAAATTTGGTAAGGGGTTTGTTTACATTTTTGAAGGTACGCCTGAACACCCCTGGGCACCCGCACGAGAAGTGTGGAACCAGTGGGCTTATAATGCGGTAAATGTAAACAACGACCTTACTATCCCTAAATATCAGGCAAATCCGGCTATTATGTACTTAAGCGGTGAATGCGGAAAAGTGCATCCCTACAATGGATTTTTACAACAACAAACGCTGCTGGATAACGATGGTTGCTTTGTGTGGTCTTTACCAAATCTGCAATGGACAGGAAATAGTTCCCATATTATTGCCGGAGATTCGATGGTTATTTCGGGAAAAGTTACCAACATGGGGAATATCGGTATGCCCGCGCCTATCTATGTTACAATCTACAAAGAGAGCGTAAAAGATGAAAATATCATTAAACTGGATTCAATTCATTCCGATTTACATGCAGGGGAAACGGTAAAATTTTCTTTTACAATCAAGAACATCAGTAATTTAAAACCATTAACCAAATTAATAGTTAACATAAATGACAAAAACGGAATTTACCCACACCAAGAAGTATGCGAGAATATTATAACTAAAGAATTTGCATTGGATTTTAGTTACAAAATCTGGAATTGGGCAGACTTAGCCTATATCAACGTATTGATTGACAATGAGAAAAAAAACAAAAGTCCCAGATTGAGCGATTACAGCAAGTTTATGCTGATGCAGGATTTGGGGGTACCGGAGCAAAATAACTACGGTACCGGAATAGCCACCGACAAAAACGGGAACATAGCATGCCACTACTTCCCGGAAGAACGTAAAAACGGCTGGTATGGGTATCAGAATTTTACGGACAGCAACCCTGCCGCATTTGATTCGGAAACGATTTACAGTAACATACTGGAAGTGGGGGGTACAACGACCGCAGCAGATACTATTCTTACCAACGCTTTGCCCTGGAATACTGGTGGCTGGGAACCGATAGGAAATTGGACTAACACTTTGACAACCAAACCCTTCGTAGGTATATTTGATGGTCAGGGTTTTGAAATCAACGGATTGTGGATTAACAGAACGGATAAGTATGCACCTGTTCAAGGATTGTTTGCTTATGTTAAGCATGCAACCATTCAAAACTTGGGGGTACACTTCCCCGACTCAATTATTTCCTCCACCGGTGCTGCCGGACTTGCAGGAATGGTAGATACTACAACCATTGCCAACTGTTACACAACCGGCACTATTAAAATTGCAGGAAGTGGAAACGCCGGAGGACTTGTGAGCAGATTTACATCCGGCATCATAAACAATAGTTATTCTTCTTGCGACCTTATTAACAATAACACTAATAATTCAAACAACTATGGAGGGCTTGTTGCGCTTGCGATAGACCAACTAAAAATAAGCAACAGTTATGCAACCGGAAATATCTCTTATGCCAAACAAGGCGGGGGATTAGTGGGCTCTCTTTATAATAATCTAATTAATCCTCTAAATCCACACCCGGACGACCATATCAATGCATCGCTGATAACTAATTGTTTTACCACAGTTAATGTTACGGGATTTGATGTAGGCGGACTTGTGGGAGATGGAATGGGAATAAAAATTATCAACAGTTATGCAACCGGAGATGTTACCGGAAGTAATTATGCAGGCGGAATTTCCGGAATTTTCTATGCAAACGGTTCCGAAATAAAGAACTGTTATGCAACCGGTTCGGTTACCGGAAGAGATTATGTTGGGGGGATTGTGGGGTATGGTATGTATGATGGAATAATATCCAACAGTTTTGCGCTTAATAGGATAATCACCGCAACATCATTAGGAACTAATGTGGGGCGTGTTGTCGGAAAAAAGCATTTGGGAGTTAATAATCCTACGGCTCTTTCCAACAACCATGCCTTTGAATGTATGCTAATATGGAAAAACGGAGTACAACAAGACACCCTTTCTCTACCACCTGCCCATAATAATGAGCACGGCGCAGATATTGAACTGTCTCAGGTAACCACAGATAGTGCCTACACGACCAGTCCGAATAGCTGGGACTTTACAAACACATGGATTCATTCACCCTACAGTACCAATTACAAAACGCTAACCGGCGATAAAGAAACCAACCTTCCCATTTTACGTGTATTTGATATTAATGCCAACAAAGGGTTCTTTGCCCATGCAGAGCAACCTTCGCACGCCGAATGTATGATTGTTGAAATAGTGTATTATGCAGATTTGGTATGGGGCACTGTTTTTCCGTTCTTTTTCTACGGTAATCAGGAGTTTGATAATCTGTTTCCCGTAACAGCAAGTTTATATGATATATCTTTGCTTCCATTAGGTCCTGAGCCAATTTTGGCTGCAAAACCCATATATACCACCACAGCAGTATATTACGATGGAACAGAGTTCGTTTCGGATACCCCCAAATTTCCGGGCTTTTTAGGATGCACATACAATCCGGGAGCACCCATAAACTGGAGTGTTCTGAATGTTACTCCTGCAGAAATAGATAATACCCCTTTGCAAATAGGAGAAAAACCGAAAACCCAAATTGGATTGTATAAATTTCCGAAAGTAAAACAAGGAGAATACATTTTGGTGCTAAAAAAAGAGGGCTATTTTCCACGATTTGCAAAAGTTAACATAGATAAAGGAGAAGTGCAGATGGAACACAGAGAACTAATTCCTGGTTATTTTATTGAAAATAAGCAAGTAAATGAATCAATTTTAGAAAAACTAATCACAAAAATTTCATACCATAGTAATCCTGTTTATCATCCTGCTTTTGATTTAAACGGCGATTTAAAAATTGACGCAACCGACCTCTCCATTTTGAAAGTATATATGGGATTCGGGTTGGAATTATATGAAGATACTTTAGAGTGTTTTCCCCAACTACAAATCAACGAATAATTTACAAAACAATGAATGTAAACCAAATTAATTATAACCAAAAATCTTATTTTATGAAAAAAGTTTTTTTAACGAAATCAAATGCACCTAGCATTTGTACACTACTATTAGTGTTTCTTTTCAGTTTATTCCCGCAGTTTTTAAAGGCACAACCAAATTATGCGGAAGAAGGTTACGTCTCGCAAGGGGTGTTTAAAACCTTGATTGGAACGCCCGATTCCCGTATTATGTCTTCAATCCACGAGACCGACTCTTCGGTAACGATGCAGCTATCTGCAGTGGGGTACATGAAAGCAAACATGCTCAGTTTCGCTTTCTTCTATGATCCGAACGAACTGCGGCTTTGTGACCAAAATTTTGAACCCATTGAAATCTTCAACGATTTGCAAGCCCATTCTGCGGTTCTTTCTCCCGAATTAACAGCGAAAAGCTGGAATCATTGGGGCTCGCACAAAGATGTGGGTTCATCTTTCATTCTTAACAACGTATCGGGACATCAATCTATGAGAGCGATATGGTACGACATGGCTTATAGCGGAATTAATCCCAATAATCTGTTTGTCGTTGACTCCGGCAGAGTGCAAAATATTCTGCATTGTACCTTTAAAAAACAAACAAGAGGAAAAGCTCTTGAAAATGACGCTATTGGAATTGGCGTCAAAACAACTTCAATCGGAAGTAATTTATACCAACCTAAATTTGGTTACGACGGACTATTTTTATGGTATAGACAAACTGCTGTTTCTAATGATAAAAGGATTATTAATCCTGAACTGTTTTTGTATCGTTCCGGCTCTTCTGTGAAAACAAAAGATGCCAGTGACGTGGGACCCTCTTTAGCCACACTTAACGGTACTTTTTATCAGGGAACCTTACCGGCTTCCGAAGCGATTTTAGATACCATAGGCACAGGACGTACAGGTACCGGAAGATTACATCATGACATCGTAAAACAATATGGATTCATCTACTCTCAATCTGATGTTAACCTTTCTATTGATGATTTTTCAGAATCGTTAATTATTGATAATGTGAATTTTCCTGTTCCAACTCCTGCTGAAATTTTAGCCCAAACCTTTACCCGCGGCACAAATGGAGAGCATGTGTTTAATATTGCCATGGTAGGCAACAATAATGGAAATCTTGATTCTTTACATTATTCAACGTTAATTACCGGCTTATTACCACAAAAAACCTACTATGCCTGGGCATATAAACACTATAGTTTTGAAACCACCGATACATATCAATCGGTAGGAAACAGAACTGTCTTTACTACAGATGGTTGTATTGCTTTGAATATCGGAACCGTATATACGGTTCTTGAACCCGTTTGCAACCAACCCACCGGAAAAATTCAAATGTTTGTAACCGGCGGAAGCGGCGCGTATGCGTTTAGCGTCAACGGCGGTGAGTTTAAAACATATACGGACGATATTATTGACGGATTGATGGCAGGAACTTATTCAATCACAGTAAGCGACATTATTCAATCATCATGTCCAACCGCTACTGTTGATAATATCGTTTTATATAATGCCACAACTGATTTACACATTGCTGTTACTCCAAGAAACGCAACATCATGTGAGTCTTTAACAGGTGCTTTGGAACTTTCGGTAACGGGCGGAGTAGCTCCTTATACATTTTCATTAAATGGGGCTATAGAAACGGTTACGAATAACGTAATCAACAATTTAAAAGCCGGTGTATATGTAGTGAGTGTTTCAGATAAAAACGAATGTGTGGCTTCAAGCGGAGAAGTACGTATTACTTCGGATGCGTCTAATCTATTGGTGGTTATTAACAACCAAGAAGATACGCAATGTAACGAAACCTCCGGAACTCTTACGTTTACCATTACCGGTTCTACCGATTTTAACTATCAATTAGATGGTTTCCCGTTAGGAAAATGTGTGAGCGATACAACGATTGAACTCACCGGTTTAACTGCCGGAGAGCACATTTTACGTGTTTGGGATAACTGTAAAGAAATAATTGAAACCATTACGATTTCTAACGGAATCAATGCGTTGGCATTTACAGCTATACCAAAAAATGAACTCGTAGATTGTTTTGGAAATTTAATAGAAGGAAATATTGTTCTGAATGTTACAAACGGCGATGCGAATTATAAATACAGCATTAACGGCTCTGAGTGGAAAAATTTCCCCAATAATTCTACAACCTGTACCATTCCTGACTTACATACCGGCACCTACCGCGTAGAAGTGATGGACAATAATGAGTGTAAATATGAAGTGAACGGAATCACTATTTCTCGTGAAACCTACACTCCGATCCATGTGGGAACCATATTTGCAGCGAATGAACCCTCTTGCAAAGATGATGATGGCGCAATTCAAGTGATTGCTACCGGTGGAAGCGGCGAATACGAATATAAAATTAATAACGGACAATTTAATTCCTATCCAAACGGTTTAATAAACAACTTAACTGCCGGAACTTACACTATTACGATACGCGACAAAAACTTTAAATCATGTCCTCCCGTAATTATCCCTGACGTGGTGTTACACAACAGCGTTACCAATCTAAGTCTTAGCATAACTGCAGACAATGCCACAACTTGCGAATCACTTACCGGAAAATTATATGTATCCGTAACCGGCGGAGAAGCACCTTATAGATTTACGTTAAACGGAAACGATCAACCCGTAATAAATGGCGAGATTCCGAATCTTAAAGCTGGGGTTTATGTAGTAAACGTAATCGATAAAAATGAATGTGAAGCTACCAGTGGTGTAGTGCGTATTACTTCCGACGAATCGAATCTGGCAGTAGTAATCACGAAACAAGAAAATACGGTATGTGGCTCAGCTACAGGTTCTGTAGTTTTTGAAGTAACAAGCTCCGATAGTTATAAATATCAAATAGACGGCTATCCCGAAAAACAGGGAACAACGGCTCCGGTTGTGATTACCGGTTTAGGTGCAGGTGTTCACTATTTGAGAGTTTGGGATAATTGTGCGGAAATAATTGAAGAGGTTGTTATCACAAACGGCGAGAATGGTTTAGCCTTTACGGCAACTCCCGTAAATGAAACGCTATCTTGCAACGGCTCTTTATCTGCCGGAACTATTACTATAAATGTAAGCAACGGCACGGCGGATTATAAATACCGTTACGATGGAGGCGAATGGAAAGATTTTCCAACTAATGCTACTACCTTTACAATCCCCAATCTGCACGCCGGAACTTACCGCGTAGAGGTTAAAGATGCCACCGAGTGTACGTATGAAGTAAACAGAGTAACCATCACTCGCGAAATTTATTCACCCATCAATGTGGGTACCATATTTGCAAACGTTGAACCGGCTTGTGGACAAAACACCGGTGAAATTCAAATATTTGCAACCGGCGGAAGCGGTGTGTATCAATACAGTTTAGACGGAACCCATTTTGAAAACCTTGCAGACGGAAAAATTACCGGATTACTCGCAGGAACATACACCATTACGGTTCGCGATGCTATCTTTAATTTATGTCCGGTGGTTACCATTCCTGATGTAGTGTTACACAACTCCAATTCAGATTTTATGGTGGATGTTACTCCGGTTAATGCTTCTGATTGTGAATCTCCTACAGGAAAACTACTGGTTTCAATAACCGGAGGAGAAGCACTTTACAGATTTTTCTTGAATGACAATGAAACACCCCTTATCAACGGCGAATTCCCGAACCTTAAAGCTGGGGTTTATACCGTGAAAGTTATCGATAAAAATAATTGTATTGCAACAAGCGGCGAAGTACGCATCAAAGCAAATAATGTTAACTTATTGGTAGCTATTAATCAACAAACGAATACCGAATGTGGCTCAAGCACAGGTGCTGTGAATTTTACCGTAACCGGCTCCACAAATTATTATTACCAATTAGATGGCTATCCTGAAATGACAGGCACGAGCGCTACTCCGAACCTTATCACCGGCTTAAGTGCGGGAATTCATATTCTTAAAGTTTGGGATAAATGTAATGAAAGAATTGACACCATCAATATTACTAACGGAACAAATGCGTTGGCATTTACTTATACGGTGAAAAATGAAGTTGTTTCCTGCAACGGAAGTTTAACCGGCGGAAGCATTGAATTGAATGTAACCAACGGCACGCCTAACTTTAAATACCGTTACAACGACGAATGGAAAAACTTCCCAACCGGAGAATCAACCGTTACTATTCCTAACTTACATGCCGGAACTTATCGCGTGGAAGTGATGGATGAAACCGGTTGTACCTACGAAGTGAACCAAATCACCATTTCTCGTGAAGTTTACACCCCCATTTACGTGAGTACCATATTTGCCGAAACCGAACCTACTTGTAAAAATAATGACGGCGAAATTTACGTGTTCGCAACCGGCGGTAGCGGTGAGTATGAATATAGTCTTGACGGAAATCATTTTGAGACACTTACAAATGGTTTGATAACCAATTTGTATGCAGGAACTTATGACATTACCATTCGCGATGCCCAAAACCAGAATTGTCCTTCTGTTACGAAATATAACTTCAAACTACCCAATAGTGATACCGATTTAGATGTAATGATGACTGCAACTAATGCACAAACTTGTACTTCTGAAGATGGTGCGTTGTATGTAACAGTAACCGGCGGAAAAGCACCTTACAACTATATGTTGAACGGCTTGCCCGAAACTGTAAACAATGGCGTAATTTCACCTAAAAAAGCCGGAGTTTATATGTTGGAAGTAACTGATAATGCAGGTTGTGTGGCTACTTCACGGGAAGTACGCATTGCCGCAGAAGACTCTCAAATTTTTGTAAATGTTGACCACAAAGAAGATACCGAATGTGGAAACAGCACAGGTTCTATTACATTTAGTGTAAACGGTTCTTCCGACTATACTTATCAATTAAACGGATATCCGGAAGTGAATATTAATCATAATAATCCGGTAACTATCACCGGTATTATTGCAGGCGAACACTATTTGCGCGTTTGGAACGATTGTGCGGAAGCAGAAGAAAAAATCACTATTTACAATGCAGAAGATGGATTGATATTTACTGCAACTCCTGTAAAAGAGATTGTTGCTTGCAATGGTGATGTTATTAGCGGAAGTATAAATTTGAATGTAATTAAAGGAACTGCTGATTTTAAATATCGCTATAAAGATGAACAATGGGTTCCCTTCCCAACGGGATTACAATCAATTACAATAACCGACTTGACCAGTGGTGTTTACTGCATAGAAGTAATGGATGCTACGAATTGTGTATATCAGGTGAATAATGTTGTTATTTCACATGAAACCTCTTTTGGCACACCTATTATGCCTCCGGTGGCTACTTCTCCACAAATGTTCTGTAGTGGTGCTACTGTTGAAAATTTACAAGCAAACGGCATAGGAGTTAAGTGGTACACAACTGCTGAAGGCGGAAATACTTTATTATCAACAGACCCCTTAACTCCCGGTGCTGTTTACTATGCAGCTCAAACGCTGGGAACTTGCGAAAGTAGTATGAGAACTGCCGTAAAAGTTATTATTAACGACCAAGTGGTAGTAGAAACTCCAACTATTACTTCACCTCAAGAATTTTGCAACCCCGCTGATGAATTAACACTTGCAGCTATTGCAACAAACGGAAATACCAATATTGTTTGGTACGAAAATGCAACAGGCGGTGATAAATTACCATCGAATACTAAATTAGAAGAAAGAACTTATTATGCTGCACTTGAATTAGGTGCATGTCAAAGTTCATCAAGAAAAGCGGTAGAAGTATCATTTACTTCCGACCATCCGGATGCAGTTGAGATAACCTCTCCACAAAAATTCTGTGAAGGTGCTTTAATTGCTAATATTGCGGTTCCGAATAACAAAATTGTATGGTATGCCAATGAAGAAGACCAAACAAGACTTCCACTTGACTATCTGTTGGAAGGTGGTAAAACCTACTATGCTGCTCAAGTTGCAGGAGAATGTGAAAGTGAAGTGCGCACTCCCGTAGAAATCCAATTCTCTACTCCCGATGCACCTGTTGCAACCTCGGTTCAGGTAATTTGTGAAAAAATAACTTTAGCCGACTTGGCAGTAACCGGATACGGAATTGTATGGTACGATGCCGAAGAAAATGGTAATGTGTTGCCTTTGAACACAACTTTAGTGGTTGGAAAATCATACTGGGCAGTACAAACTTTTGAAAATTGCGAAAGCTATATGACAAAAGTAACCATTACAGACGAATGCTTTGTGGTTTACGGTACGATGTTCCCATTTGTGCATACAGATGATGAGAATTTTAACAGCCAATTCCCGGTTACCGTTAAATTATATGCTGTTCCCCCGAAAGATGGAAAAGACCCGTTTGAAACCATTATGAATAGCAATTCCTTACATTCAACGAATGCAACTTATTATGATGGCTCCGTGCATATTGATAAAACTCCTCTCAAACCCGGAAAAGTTGGAAATACAAACAACCCGGGATTGAAAATTGATTGGGAAAGTATTGGAAGAGAGGTTGGAACTATTGACAGTACGTATGTTACGCAAGGTCAAACTCCGCAAACTCCGGTAGGTATGTATAAATTCGAAAATGTAGTACCGGGTGAATATATTTTGGAAATCTCAAGACCGGGATTCATTACACGCTGGGGTAAAGTAACCGTTGATGTAAGCGGTAAAACTTTAGGACATAGAGAGTTGATTGCAGGCGATGTGAATGGAGACTTCCAGGTAGATGCTTCCGATATTTCAATCAATGTTGAGAATTATAACCCGACATTTGACCTGAATGGCGATGATAGCGTAAATTCTGCAGATATCCTAATCATACAGTATAACATCAGAGCTAACATTGGTACTTATGTTGAAACATTGCAGTGGGCAAGTGAATATGAATAATGTTGAATTGCAGTAATGGAAAAAACAATGTTAGTTATGAAAACACCTATTGTAAACAATAAAACTATTAGTAATTTCTGGTTCTTACTAGTAGTCGTATTTCTCATGGCTGTGCCCTATTCCTTAGGGGCACAGCCGGAGGAATACATTACGGATCAGGGTGTTCTTTTAGGAACCTCCGATTCAAGAATGTTTGTTACCGTAGTAGAAGCAGATACCCACGTTGAACTGCAACTCTCTTTAGTAGGACCTATTGAAGCAAGAGCGTTTATGTTCCCGTTTTTATACAATCCTGCTACGTTAAAATTAACCGACAAAACCTTGGTAAAGGATATTCAGGATGGAGAATTTCCAAGTAAAATCGTATCTCCTGTTATCTATACTACTCCGGAGTTTGCAAGCCGGTTTCCCTTATACCAAAGTTATGCCAATTTTCATCAACCCATCGCCAACGGCGGCGCATTGGGTATGAAAATGTTAGCTACAAATGTAGGTGATGTTTCGGGAAATCCCGTATCGGTAAAACTATCAGCCGGGGAAATTTTTCACATCTTCAGTATCTATTTTAAAAAAGTGAACCCCGGAACACCACTTACTACTTCCGATTTCGGATATTATGTACAAACTGCCACCGTGCCTATGCTGCCTATGGAAAGTCAGGCATGGCTTTTCGGTCCTTTTCATGTGAGATTTGCGCCGGGGCAATCCTGGGAAAACTTTAATCTTAAACCGCAACTCTTTACCTACAGAACTCCCTCTTCGGTTACTACCAAAAACCCAACCAACCTCTTCGCGTTCACGGCTACATTAAACGCATCATTTTCAAGAGGCGTTTTTCAACCTGCCAATAATATTGTGGTGTCAGAATTTAAAAACCTGTATGCTAATCCAACCCACCGTATAAACTGGGATAATGTGAATAAATGCGGTTTTATTTATTCTAAAGTAGATGCTACGATATTGGTTAACGGTTTTTCAAAAAAACTAAATATTGATGGAGCCGATTATGATTTTCCGAATAATTCGGAAATTGCCACAGGAATGTTTGTTCGTAATGGTAAAACATTTAATATTAAACAATCGGGTAACAGCTCAGCGGAGCAGGGGGTTTCATTTTCTCAAAATATAACCGATTTAACACACAATTCAACCTATTTTGCGTGGTCGTTTATTCAGTATAGTTTTGAAACTTCAGGAGATTATTTGAAGGTTGGAGATAAGATTACTTTCGAAACGCTCGCTGATCCTATCGGCTGTCCTTCATCGCTTGCTTATGAGGGCGGACCCTATACGGTAACCTCTCTTGCCGGTTTGTGCTGGACAAGCAACATGGCGAACCGACATTATGCGAATGGCGACCCCATTCCTTTTGCAAGGGCATACAATTGTTCCATTTGTCAAGATTCAACAATCCTCGCTTCTACATTCGGATTGTTGTATGATTGGCATTCGGCTGTGCGCTCTACAGTGCGTTCAGCACAGGGCATTTGTCCTGTTGGCTGGCACGTTCCAACAAAAGAGGAGTTGGCTTTACTGCATAATTATCAGGTAAGAGATTTAAAAAGCGAACACTATTGGATTGTTCCGGGAGGCACAAATGCAACCGGATTTAACGCACTCCCTGCAGGAAAATACAACAGCGCAACCAGCAGATTTGAAGATATGTACGGTTTTACAGGCTATTGGGCAAGCGATGCCGACACCGGCTTAAATGCTCCTTTCTACTCCATAAGTTACTATTGCAGTGAAGTGGGATGTGAAGAAACGCTGAAAACTAACGGATTAAGTGTTCGGTGTGTGATGGATTATTAATAGATAACTCGTTAAAAAAAGATCTCCGATAAAATAAAAAAAGATCTCCGATGAAATTTAAAAAGATAACGAGCATTTCCTAAAACGATAGGCTCCTTTTACTAAAAAGGGAAAATAGAAAATAATTAATCGGCGTGGAATTTAAAAAATTCATGTTAATTTGCACTTCATATTTTCACGCTTTGGCTAATGAAACTTCTAAATTCCCTTTTTCTTGCAGTAACTTTGTTGATTTCTATTTCATTACAAGCTCAAGTAAACTACCAAATTCACGAAATTAGCGGGCAAAAAATCACTGTTTCGTTTACTTTTGAACATGTAATAGCTGAAGATATTCGTACGGAAGAGGGTTATTTCTCCCGAATATTTCTTGAAGGCTGCGGAAATAGCAGAGAGATTGGGAACCCCGAATTGCCTGTTTTTGTAAGTATGTTTGAAATTCCTATTTGCGAAAATGTTGAAATAAATATCTCCGGAAACAATGCGGTTGTGTATAATGCCAAAAATCTTGGGGTTAATTATCCTGTTTTTCCGGCGCAACCCTCCCGCTCCAAATCTCAAGATAATCCGGAGCCATTTACGCAAAACAAAAACACATATCAAACCGATGATTTTTTTGCGTTGCCTTTAGCGCAATTTGAAAAAATAGGAATGATGCGAAATGTAAATGTA
>Ga0209628_10000444_pt1 | contig 25088 bp, 19 predicted proteins | sample TergutCu122P4_FD_187285 | JGI IMG/M metagenome (GOLD analysis project Ga0209628, IMG submission 187285) | Cubitermes ugandensis P4 segment gut microbial communities from Kakamega Forest, Kenya - Cu122 P4 (SPAdes) (version 2) | ecosystem: Host-associated > Arthropoda: Insects > Digestive system...
CAAGAGAGGAAAGTGCGCTGTGAAGGAAAGCGCGCACGGCATGGGCGGGCTGTGGGGCATCCCATAGCATGAAAAGGTGTATGCCCCTCCCGCCGCTTGAACGGAACGGGATTGGGCGCATGCCCAACGAAACCAAGTGGGCTATTACATCGTTCGCGGCTTTCTGCATTTCCGCCCATGACGTTTCGCCCTTGTGTGAATCAAGATCGAGTAACGCCAATCGGACGGTCGATTCCCCTTCCTTAATCGGACAGCATCCGCGCGGATCGCCGCCGTTGAGGTGTTGGCGCAGCCGCTCGGGGGTGAGCATCTCTCCTTTAGCCCAACGAACCCCCCCCCTTACCGTTCTTGGTTGCCGTTACGTCAGTGCGCACCCTTGAGACGATAGGGTCAAGCACTGACGCATCCAGCGTAACGGGGGCATCGTTGCTTACAAGAGGGGCAACCTGTACGCTATCGACTGTTGTTAGGTCTTCTCCGCGCGCCTCGGTTGCCCCCGAGGCGTTTCTTTTTTCAGACATTCGACTTCCTCCGCTGCTCGTCCATCCAGTCGTTCATATCCTCCCACTGCCTGCCAGGGCCACGCACCCCCCCGTCCGGATAAAGGAAAGTCAAATCCTTCTTCTCCACCATTCCTTGCGGGGTGACGGGATAGACGCAGGCGGGGAAACCTGGATACCCAACCAGAGGCGACGGTTCTTTGCCCTGTATTGCCCAGGCAATGACAAGCGTTTTTGCTTTCTGGTATTGCGCCCACGCTTCGCGCGGGCTGCCTGGGGTCTTCGTTTCACTCGTGAAGGGGGACGACAACAGGTAGGTATCTGCCGCCGCTGGTACAAACGTATAGGCCATATCCGTCTCCTTATGCCGCGTCGCGGGCTTTGATTTTGTCGTTGAGCCATGCCGTGACATCTGCCGCTAACCAGCCGACAGCCTTCCCGCCAAGGCTCACAGGCTTCGGGAAATCTCCCGCGTTGATGCGTTTGTAAAGGGTGGTGTTTGACAGCCCTACTTGTTGGAGAACTTCGCGCTTGCGCCAAACCGTGCGAGCGGGTGGTGGGGTCGTTGCTTGCTTCATTTGGAATTTCCTTTTCTATGGTCTCCACGGGTTCGGGGAGATGCCGACAGGTACTTTATGATTCTTTTTTTTCATTACGCGCACCCCCCATAAAACCCACCAACCACGCGGTTTATGATATTCAAGTAATAAAAAAGGGCTTCATCCGAAGCCCTTTTTTATTGTCGCGCCGCCGGGGTCACCCCGCCGTGCGGAGCGGTATCACGTCCGCCCCGCGCTTCAACCGGTCAAGGTAGTCTGCCCACACTTGCATCATCTCGCGCCGTTCCTTTAGGTACTTGGTACGGTTGTATGCAGTGCCCAGCGCGTCAGGTACTTTATGCGCCAATTGATGTTCAATCACCTCGGGCCGAAAGTGTAGTTCCTCCGCCAGCAGGGTACGCGCCATTGCCCGGAAACCGTGACCGGTCACCTCAGTCTGTGTGTCATAGCCCATGCCCTGCAATGCTCGGTTGATCGTACCGTCACTGATTGATCGGCCTGAACGTACCCCAGGGAACACGAAAACGTCACGCCCTGATATTGGCTCGATGTCGCGCAAGATCGCCACCGCCTGGTGTGCCAGAGGGACAAGATGCTCAGTTTTGGTCTTGCTGGTCGTGTACCGCCATTCGGCTTTATCAAGGTCGATCTCTGCCCACTTCGCCCCGCGTAGCTCCCCCGGCCTGACGAATACCAATGGGGCAAGCGCCAAGGCGGCGCGGACAACGTGCGACCCCGCGTACTGGTCGATTGCCCGGAGAAGTTCGCCAGCCTTCACGGGGTCTGTAATGGCCGCCATGTGTTTTTTTCGGACTGGTGGAAGCGCCCCCCGCAAGTCCGGGCACGGGTCACGATCTGCGCGCCCTGTCGCAATGGCGTATCGCATCACCATCGAGACGTTTTCCTTCGCACGGTGCGCGGTCTCGACTACCCCACGGGCTTCTATGCGTCGAAGGACATCAAGAACCATTGGAGCGGTTATGTCAGATACCGGCACGGTTCCAATCCACGGGAACACGTCGTTTTCAAGCCGTGCGATGACCTTGCTTGTGTGGCTTTCCGCTTTGTCGGTTTTCCACCTGCTGATCCACTCCCGCGCCACCGCTTCAAAACTGTTGGCGCTCGCGGCAACGGTAGCGGCCTTGGTCGCTTTCTTCACTTCGCCAGGGTCTTGCCCGTTGGCGAGCAGCTTTCGGGCTTGCTCACGGCGCTCGCGGGCATCCTTGAGACTCACGGCAGGGTATGCGCCAAATGAGAGCGTTTTCCGCTTGCCGCCGAAACGGTAGTCAAGCCTCCACAGCTTGCCGCCGGTCATCGTAACGTACAGGTATAGCCCGCCGCCGTCCGCCAGCTTGATGGGCTTGTCTGTGGCCTTTGCAGTCCTTACTGCGGTATCCGATAGCGCCATGATGGTTCCCCTTTTCGTTGTATACCGTCACGGCATACGGTACACCGTCAAGTGTACCGTCAAATGCCCCGGATGAAACGGTATTAAGTGGAACTAAACGGGACAACAAAAAAGCCCGAAACCTTGTAGTTATCGGGCTTTTCGGATGAATCGGAGCTGCTTGGAACAAGTGAATGGTGGCCAGTCTCGGAATCGAACCAAGGACACGCGGATTTTCAGTCCGCTGCTCTACCAACTGAGCTAACTGGCCGGAAGAGGGCGAATTATAGCGGCGGGGGCGCTGAAGTCAATGGCAAAGGAGATAGAGCGCCCCCAAAAAAACCGGCCCCGTTTGAGGCGGGGCCGGTTTCACTGCATGACGGGCTTGTGGCCGGACGGATTTACATGTCCATGCCCATGCCGCCCATTCCACCCATGCCGCCCATCGGGGGCATGGCGGGCTTGTCTTCGACCTGCTCGGCCACCATGCAGTCGGTGGTGAGCATCAGGCCCGCGATGGAGGCGGCGTTTTGCAGCGCGGTGCGCGCAACCTTGGTGGGGTCGAGCACGCCCTGTTCAACCATGTCGCCGTATTCGCCAGTGGTGGCGTTGTAGCCGAAGTTGCCACTGCCTTCAATGACCTTGTTGACGACGACGGAGGGCTCGTCACCCGCGTTGGCGACGATTTCGCGCAGGGGCTGTTCCAGAGCGCGCAGGACGATCTTGATGCCGGCGTCCTGGTCGGAGTTGTCGCCCTTGAGCGCGGCAACCTTGGCGCGGGCGCGCAGCAGCGCAACACCGCCGCCGGGGACGATGCCTTCTTCCACAGCAGCGCGCGTGGCGTGCAGGGCATCTTCGACGCGAGCCTTCTTTTCCTTCATTTCGACTTCGGTCGCAGCGCCAACCTTGATGACGGCTACGCCGCCTGCGAGCTTGGCAACGCGCTCTTGCAGCTTTTCGCGATCGTAATCGGAGGTGGCTTCTTCGATCTGGGTGCGGATCTGCTTGACGCGGGCTTCGATGCGGGAGGTTTCGCCAGCGCCGTCGATGATGATGGTGTTTTCCTTGCCGACTTCGATACGCTTGGCCTGGCCGAGGTCTTGCAGGGTGGCTTTTTCGAGGGTGAGGCCGACTTCCTCGGCGATGACCTGACCGCCGGTGAGGACGGCGATGTCTTCGAGCATGGCCTTGCGGCGGTCGCCAAAACCAGGCGCCTTGACGGCAGCGGTCTTGAGAATGCCACGGATGTTATTCACGACGAGGGTGGCAAGGGCTTCGCCTTCGACATCTTCGGCGATGATGAGCAGCGGACGGCCCGCCTTGGCAACCTGTTCCAGCACCGGCAGGAGATCGCGGATGTTGGAAATCTTCTTGTCGAAGAGCAGAACGAAGGGGTTGTCAAGGATGGCAACCTGCTTGTCCGGGTTGTTGATGAAGTAGGGCGAGAGGTAGCCGCGGTCGAACTGCATGCCTTCGACGACATCGAGTTCGTTGTTCAGGCTCTTGCCGTCTTCAACGGTGATGACGCCTTCCTTGCCGACCTTTTCCATCGCCTGGGCAATGATGTTGCCGACGTCGGCGTCCGAGTTGGCGGAGATGGTGCCAACCTGGGCGATTTCCTTGTTGGACTGGCAGGGCTTGGAAATCTTCTTCAGTTCTTCGACGGTGACGACGACCGCCTTGTCGATGCCGCGCTTGAGATCCATCGGGTTCATGCCGGCGGCGACGTATTTCATGCCTTCGCGCACGATGGATTGAGCCAGCACGGTGGCGGTGGTGGTGCCGTCACCGGCGACGTCAGACGTCTTGGAGGCGACTTCCTTCACCATCTGCGCGCCCATGTTTTCGAACTTGTCCTTGAGTTCGATTTCCTTGGCGACGGAGACGCCGTCCTTGGTGACGGTGGGCGCGCCGAAAGAGCGATCCAGCACGACGTTGCGGCCCTTGGGGCCGAGGGTGACCTTGACGGCGTTGGCGAGGATGTTGACGCCGGCGATCATGCGCTCGCGAGCGGAATCGCCAAATTTGACTTCTTTAGCAGCCATTTAAGACTCCAGGAAAATTCGGTTGGGTAAATTGGAAGGGTCAGCAGCCGCTCAGGCTTCGACCACGCCCATGATGTCTTCTTCGCGCATGACGAGCAGTTCCTCGCCATCGACCTTGACGGTTTGCCCGGCGTATTTGCCGAACAGGACACGGTCGCCAGCCTTGACGGCCATCGGACGAACCTTGCCGTCATCGAGGATCTTGCCGTTGCCGACGGCCAGTATCTCGCCCTGGTCAGGCTTTTCGCCCGCAGAATCCGGAATGACGATACCGCTGGCAGTCTTGCGCTCGGCTTCCAGACGTTTGACGATCACGCGATCGTGCAGGGGACGGATTTTCATTGGTTGAACTCCTCTCTTTTAGAATCAGCAAGGCGAGCATCACGCTCGCCGGAAAATGGGTCAGACCCGATGTCGATCGGGCGTTAGCACTCATGTGCAACGAGTGCTAATAATAGGGACGGGGTGAAGAGTTTTCAAGTCCGTATGATGGAAAGAATTTGAGAAATCTCTGATCGGAAGGCCGGAGTGTGAGAAAAAGACGGCGCGCAGTATCAAAGAGCGCCCTTTTCCCGGAAAAACAGGGCATGCTTTCGGATGCCCCTGGGTTTTTCTGCCGTTGTCTCAAGACAAGGTTTGTCTCCTGACGGCTCCGCTTCGATGAGTCTGTTTTCCTGGTTGTTTCCCCTGTCTGCTTCGCCGCCTGCCCCTGACAATCAGGCGGGATTGCAGCGCGTCGCGACCCTGGTGGACAAAATAATCGCCGTAACGCCGGGTTTCGCCGCCCGGCTGGCCGCGCCGGTTGCGCATGCGCGCGCGTTCTGCGCCCGGTTGGTGGACAGCCTGCCGCCTGCGGTGACGATCGACCGGCAGAGTTTCGCCAGCGACTCGCTGGTGCACGCCCTGTTTGCCTCTGCCGACGACATCGGCGACATGCTGGCCGCCAGTGCGCCGGTGCGGACCTATCTCGCCGAGTCCCAATCCTGGCAGGAAGACAGCTTCATCGCCCTGATGGCGGCGCGGCGGGTAGATAAAAAGGTGCTGGGCGTCGCCTTGCAGGGCGAGATCATCACGACCGACGTTCCGCAAACGCTGCTCCAGTTCTCCAACCAGACGATCATCCTGCCTGCCGGGAATCCTGCTTCGGCCCGTGACGCTTTCCTGGAGGCGGCTTTCGATAGTCTGCTGCTCACTTTCGCCGAACACCTTGCGCGTTCGCGGGAAACTTACAGGTCGCTTCAGACCGAACGCGAAATGGAACGAGTCCGCCAGCGCAGCCAGGGCGCAGCCTTCCCGGAGCGACGCATTGCCGCGCTGGACGAGCGTTTGCAACAGCAATTCCTGCGCCTGCAACCCGAGAAAATCATTGCCGAGCTGGCCGATTTTCTGATGCACCCCGAGCAGGCGTTGAGTCTCGATCCAACGCGGCTATGGGTGACGCGCAGGGGCGTCATTCAGGAAGACGCCTGTCATGACGCGGATGCGGAGTCGATTCTTTTCATGGAGCTCAAATCGCGGGATCGCCGCCGCCACCTCGTTCTGCCCGTGCGCGTCCGCTGCGATGAGGCCCGGAAGGCGCTGGCGCACGAAAAGGAAACACGGGCATTGCGTGAGTATATGCTGTTGCTTTGACCACAGAAGGCTTACCGCTCGATGAGTGGAAAACTTTCTAAAACGCCACCGACACCCCAAAGTGCAGCCTGGGGCGGCTTTTTCCCTCTCCCCATGCCAGATCGACCGCCAGTGGGCCGGCAGGACTCAGCCAGCGCATGCCAAAACCATATCCTGTTCTGACGCTGAAATCCTTTGCCGTGTCGGCGGCATCGCCCGAATCGACGAATCCGGCCAGCCCGATCGAGGGCTGGAACCAATGCACGAGTTCCACGCTGCTCGTGGCGAGGATGCGCCCCCCGACGACGGCGGAGCCTTCTTTCACGCCCAGGCTGCGATAGGCGTAGCCGCGCACCGATTGCGTTCCGCCCGCGCGGAACAGAAAGTCCTGCGGCACGCCGTCCCTGGTATCCGCAAAGGTGTAGCCGCCCTCGACGCGCAGGATCAGGACGTTGTCTTCCCCCCAGGTGGAGTAATGCTGGATCCGTCCATAGGCGCGCCCGAAGTCCCTGGCCTGCGGCGACAGGCCAAGGCCGCCGCCAAGCTGGAGTTCGAGCACGTAACCCCGGCGCGGGTTGAGAACGCTGTCGACCGCGCGCCATGTCCGCCCCACATTCAGGGTGAGGGTGTTGTAACTGCTTTTTTCGGCGTCTTCGGGCTGGATTTCTTCGTGCTGCACCCGCGTGGTGATCTGGGTTTCGATGTGGCCGCGCTTGATGGTGCGCGCCACGCCCACCGCCTGGGTGAAGACCTTGAGTCCTTCCAGGTCGCTACGATCCAGACCCACGCCGAAGCTGTCGCGATAGCGGCCCTGGTTCGGCGGCAGGAAAAGATCGGTGTAGAACGATTGCCGTTTCTGCTCCAGCCGCAGGCCGCTGGCGAGTTCCCATCCTTTTTCGAACAGGTTGAGGTGACGGTATGTACTCTCTACCCGAAAGCCGGTGTTGCTCGACGCGCCGATGCCGAATCCGAGGCGGCGCGGGGATGCTTCGGTGACGGCAACCCGGACGGGCACGGCGGCAGCCTGTTGCGGATCGGGGTCGATGCTGACGACCACAACCGCCAGTTGCGGCGCGCTTTGCAGGGATTCCTGGAAGGCCAGAAGATCGCGGCGGCGGTAAATGGCGCCTTCCTTGAGCGTGTTGTAGCGGGCGACGAAATCGGACGGCAACTCGTGCAGGCCGGTGACTTCGAGCGCGCCAAGACGAAAGGTCGGGCCGGTATCGACGACGATTCTGAGCCACACCTTGGCGGCATCGGGATCGACGTCGGCTTTTGATGAAACGAGTTTCGCCGCCGCGTAACGTTCGTCGCGCAGGGCATCGAGCAGGGTTTGTTTTGCCGACTCCCAGTCCGCTTGCCGAAACGGTGCGCCTGGCGGCATGGTCCAGTCGCGCCGTAGCTGTTCGTGGAGCGGCTCGTCGGCGTCGCCGCTGGCCTCGCCCTGGAACTGGATGTCGACTTCCGCAACAGAAGCGCGTTGCCCGGGTTCGACGACGAGACGCCAGCGCGCGGCGTCCGTCCGGTCGACGCGGACTTCGGGGGTGAAATAGCCTTCGGTGGCGAGCAGGGCGGCCACTTCCCGGCGGGCGCGGCGCGTCAGCGCGGAACGATCCGGCCCTTCTGCGGGGATCGTGCTGGCGTCCATGCGCAGCAGGAAAACGTATTGTTTGAGCAGCGCCTGAATTTCCTGCGGCGCATCCAGTTCAACCGAGTCAACCGAGGCGGCTTCGTCTGCAAACGCGTTGAAGCAGAAAAACAGACAGGCAAGGAGCCATGATCCTTTCCGGTACGCGCGCGAGGGGCAGGTTTCGGAGGTCATGGCTTCAGGGCATAGCGCGGTTTCAGGCGTCGGGATCGAGATGGTAGGACGTCACCCGTTCGACTTCGGCGCGCGAACCGAGGATCACCGGCACGCGCTGATGCAGACGTTCCGGAACGATGTCGAGGATGCGCACGCGCCCGGTCGTCGCGGCGCCGCCTGCCTGCTCGATCAGCATCGCCATCGGGTTGGCTTCGTACATCAGCCGCAGCTTGCCGCCCTTTGCGCGGCATTTTTCGTCGAGCGGGTACATGAAGATGCCGCCACGGGTCAGCACGCGGTGGACATCGGCCACCATCGAGGCAATCCAGCGCATGTTGAAATCACTGCCGCGCGGCCCAATCTTGCCTTGCTGCAATTCGGCGATGTAACGCTGAACGGGCACTTCCCAATAACGGGCGTTGGATGCGTTGATTGCGTATTCGCGCGTCTCGGCGGGGATGGTCACGAATGGCGAGGTGTAGAGGAAATCACCCGTCTCAGGGTCGAGCGTGAAGCCATGTACCCCGCCTCCCACGGTCAGCATCAGTTGGGTCGAAGGGCCGTAGGCAGCATATCCGGCAGCAACCTGATCGCGCCCCGGCTGGAGAAAATCCGCCTCGGCGGGGTTTTTATCCTTTGCCTGCGGGTTGCGCAGCACCGAAAAAATGGTGCCGATGGTCACATTGACGTCGATGTTCGAGGAGCCATCGAGCGGGTCGAACAGCAGCAGGTAATCTCCCTTCGGGCATTCGGCGGGAATCTGGCAGACGGTTTCGACCTCCTCCGAGGCCATTGCCGCCAGCGTGCCGCTCCATTCGCCGACCTGGAGCAGGACTTCATTGGCGATGACGTCGAGTTTTTTCTGCGCTTCGCCCTGTACGTTTTCGGTTCCCGCTTCGCCGAGCGCGCCGACCAGCGCGCCTCTCGACACCGTGGCCCCGATTGCCTTGGCTGCTTGGGCGACGACTTCGAGCAGCAGTCTCAGATCTGCCGATACACGACCGGCGCGCTGCTCGCCAACGAGAAACTGGGTCAAGCTGATACGTTGCGGCATGAAAACCCCCGGAAACAGGATAAGGAAAGATATGGACTGAATTATCCCGCTTTCGGCGCGGCCACGCATCCATTGAACACCCCCGGATGCAACGCGGACAGATAAAACCGTCAACACGACCGGCATGGGCAGAGTATGATATTTGCCCCTTGGGGCATTCCGCGTGCCCGTATTTCATGTTTCCTGCAAATCGTAAATCTCCGATGTCCATGCATGTGATGGTGCTCGGCGCCGGTATCACCGGCGTCACTACGGCCTGGTTCCTGCGCCGCGCGGGTTTTCGCGTCAGCGTGATCGAGCGCCAGGAGGGGGCCGCGCAGGAAACCAGTTTTGCCAATGGCGGCCAGATTTCGGTGAGTCATCCAGAACCCTGGGCCAATCCTTCTGCTCCGTTCATTGCCTTGCGCTGGATAGGCCGTGCGGGCGCGCCGCTCAAGCTGCGTCCGAGGCTGGACGTAGAGCAATGGCAGTGGATGGCCAGTTTTCTGCGCGAATGTCTGCCGTGGCGTTCGCGCCGCAACACCGCCGTCATTGCCGCGCTGGCAGTGCATAGTCTTGCCGAATTGCAGCGGTTGAGGGAGGCTGCCGGTATCAGCGATGCTTACGACGCTCAGAAGCGGGGCATCCTGCATCTGTTTTTCGAGGAGGACTCGTTTGCGCGCGCCAAAAAACGCATCAGCGATCTGTCCGCCTTGGGCATCGTACTGCGTTCATGCACCGCCTTGCAGTGCGCAGGAATCGAGCCGGCGCTTGCCGCATGCGTTCCCCGGCTGGCGGGCGGTCTTTATGCGCCCGATGATGAATCCGGCGATACGATGCGTTTCTGTCAGGCGCTGGCCCGGGTTCTGGCTGACGACGGGGTGCGCTTTCATTACGGCTCAACGATCGAGCGCCTGCACGTTGCCGATGGGCAACGCATCGTTGGGGTCGAAATCTGCCGCGCCGGAAGTCGCGACAGGCTGTCCGCCGACGCGTTCGTCATCTGCCTGGGAAGTCATGGGCGGCGATTGTTGCGCCCGATCGGCGAACATCTGCCCATTTATCCGCTCAAGGGCTATTCGATCACTGCGCCGGTGCGCGATGCCGCGTGCGCGCCCCAGGTGAGCCTCACCGACGAATCACGCCGCATCGTGTGCTCGCGCCTCGGGGAGCAGCTACGCATCGCGGGGACGGCCGAGTTGGGCGGTTACAGCCTTGAGATTGATTCTGCCCGCATCGACTCCATGCTGGAGTGGGCCGAGACGCGCTTGCCCGGCGCCATCGACCGCAAGCGCGTCTCGGCTTGGGCTGGACTGCGCCCGAGCATGCCCGGCGGCGTGCCCGTCATCGGGCGTAGCAGGCATCACGAGAATCTTTGGTTCAACACTGGGCACGGAACGCTGGGCTGGACGCTTGCCTGCGGGTCGGCGTCGCTTCTCGTGGCGTTGATGAGCGGGAAAAAGCCGCCGGTTGCGTTTCCGTTCCAGGGCGGGTGAGGAAGGCGGTTCAGGAAGTTTTATCCGCCTGCGGCGCGGCGCAACCACATGCATCATGGTCGCAGGGCAGGGGCGTTCCGTTTTCCGGCAGCGTTTCGGTTTCGGTGTCGAAGCCGGTCTTTTTCAGATAAAAAGCCAGCATCGAGTCCATCGTGTCGAGGTGGTTGTCGAACCACGGCGGCAGTTCTTCGAGCAGGCGACGCCCCAGAAAGAGGTCGCCCTTTTCGACGCGCTGGCGCACTTCATGCGCCACGGCCAGTACGCGATCATGTTCTTCACGGTGGCAGGCGATGGGAGGAAACTTTATCGCTTCCATCCAGCGGTTTTCCTGGTCGAAATGCGCGATGGTGTGTGCGATGAAGGTATCGAACCGTTCGAGGAAGTTTGCGTCTTCCGGCCCGGCCGCAACGAGCGCATTACAGAATTCGACGAATTCCCGGTGCGTCTCGTCCATGCGGGAGACGCCCAATGCGTAACGCTCGCCCCATTCCATTGTCATCGGCTTTCCTTTATTTGACGACTTTCAGGTGTGAGCCACGCGGAGGAGCAGGCGGCGGCGGGCTTTCGTCCGGCGGTTCCGCGTCCACCCCGGCGGAGCTGTTTTCCAGTGCGTCCAATACCTCGAACGCCATGCCTTGCCCGTTTTCGCGCGCATAGATCGACATGACGCACCCGATCGGCACGACAATCTGATGCGCCACGCCATTGAAGCGCGCCTGAAATGTCACCTGTTCGTTGTCGATCTTGAGTTGATGGGTCGCCTCGGGCCCGACGTTGAGCACGATCTGACCTTCACGGACATAACCGGACGGCACGCGCGTGTGCTGGTCGACCTGCACTGCGAGGTAGGGGGTAAAACCCTGATCGACGCACCATTCGTAAATGGCGCGTATCAGGTAAGGCTTGGTGGATACCATGTGAGAGGTTTCCCCTGACCGCTATCGCCGCATGACCTTTTCGGAAGGCGTCAGGGCGTCGATGAATCCCTGACGGCTGAAGATGCGTTCCGCGTATTTCATCATGGGCGAGGCCGCCTTGGGCAACTCGATGCCGTAGAGTTCGAGCCGCCACAGCAACGGGGCAATGGCCACGTCGAGCATGGAAAACTCGTCTCCGAGCATGAATTTCTGCTTGGTAAACATTGGCGCAAGCTGGATGAGCTGGTCGCGTACATGCGCACGCTTTTTTTCGACGCCAGCCTGGTTCTCTTCGAGCGCCGGGATATGCTCGAACATCTCGCGCTCAAAGGTGTGCAGCAACTGGCGCGCGCGCGCGCGCATGATCGGGTCGGGCGGCATCAGTTGCGGATGCGGAAAACGCTCGTCGATGTATTCGTTGATGATGTTCGCTTCGTAGAGCACGAGTTCGCGATCGACCAGCACCGGCACACGGTTGTAGGGGTTGATAACGGCGATGTCTTCAGGTTTGTTGTAGAGGTCGACATCAATGATTTCAAAATCCATGCCCTTTTCGTAGAGCACGATCCGGCAGCGGTGACTGAATGGGTCTGTCGTGCCGGAATATAGATTCATCATGGTTGGGCTGCTCCGGGAGGTCAGAAATGAAACCGCACCGCCTGAAGCGGTGCGTAAAAGTTTTGGAAAGGTAAACTAAAACATGCGGGGCCGGAAACCCCGCATGTCACGTTCGTGGTCAATGAATGTCTTTCCAGTAGGTTTTCCCGAGCTTATGGGTAAGCACGTAGAAACCGGCAAGGAAAATCAGAACGAAAATACCGATCTTCTTCCTGCTTTCCGCAACGGGTTCGCCCATCCATACCAGGAAGGAGACGAGATCGGCCACCGCTTCATCGTATGCGCTCGCCGGCATGCTTTCCTGCATTTCCCACAGCGCATGCGGCATGCCCACATTGGGGAAAACAGTATTGTTCCAGCCTGTCGGGCGTTTTTCGTCCTTGTGGAAGCTGCGCAGGTAAGTGTAGAGGTAGTCGGCTCCCGAGGCGGTTTCCGACGCCTTGGCGCGCGCGATCAGGGAGAGATCGGGCGGCGCGGTGCCGAACCAGGCTTCGGCATCGTCGCGGGTCATGGCCACGGTCATCAGGTCGCCGATTTTCCCGCCAGTGAAGATCAGGTTGTCGGTGATCGTCTTTTCGTCGAAGCCGATTTTCTTCAACTCACTGTAACGTACCGCCGAGGCGCTATGGCAGTTCAGACAGTAGTTGACGAACAGTCTCGCGCCATGCTGGAGCTTTTGCTGGTCGGTGCTGACCGGAGCCTTGTCCATGTGGATATCCCCACCGGAAGCCATTGCCAGGGCTGGCGCGAAAAGAACAACGGCAGCAAGGCGCTTGAGAAGGTTGATTGCATGCGTTTTCATTTGAACGTCACCCTTTCCGGAACTGGCTTGCATTTGTCGATCTTCGACCAGTACGGCATCGTCAGGAAGAAGAGGAAGTAGTAGATGGTAAACACCTGGGTGAGGATGGCGCCCGAGAGCAGGTAGTTCAGCGGGTTGAAGCTTTCGGACGGGGTGTAGCCGAAGAAGTAGTAGCTCGGAACCTTGGTCCCCAGGAAGCCGAGGATCAGGAAGCTGAACACGAAGATGGCGAGCAGGGTCTTGAAGATCGGGCCGCGGTAACGGATGGATTTCACCGGACTGCGATCGAGCCAGGGCAGGAAAGCCAGAATCACCACGCCGCCGCCCATGGCCACCACGCCCCAGAACTTGGCGTCGATCCAGAAGAAATTCCAGACCATCGCGCGCAGCATCGAGTAGAACGGCGTGAAGTACCACACCGGAGCAAGGTGCGCCGGAGTCTTCATGGGATCCGCAGGCAGGAAGTTGTTGTACTCCAGGAAGTAACCGCCCCCTTCCGGCCAGAAGAAGATGACCCCGAAAAAGAACATCAGGAGGATCACGTTGGCGGGCAGATCGTGGCCGATCGTGTATTGCGGATGGAAGGGCACGCCGTCGAGCGGAATGCCTTTTTCGTCCTTGAATTTCTTGATTTCCACGCCATCCGGGTTGTTTGAGCCGACTTCATGCAGCGCCAGGATGTGCGCGACGACCAGCCCGAGCAGGGCCAGCGGCACGGCCGCGACGTGCAACGCGAAGAAGCGGTTCAGCGTCGCGTCGGAAACCACGAAATCGCCGCGGATGAGCAGCGAGAGGTCGGGGCCGACGAAAGGAATGGCCGAGAAGAGATTGATGATGACCTGCGCGCCCCAGTAGGACATTTGCCCCCAAGGCAGCAGATAGCCCATGAAGGCTTCCGCCATCAGCGCGAGGAAGATCAGAACGCCGAAAATCCAGATCAGTTCGCGCGGCTTGCGGTACGAACCGTAGAGTATGCCCCGGAACATGTGCAGATAGACGACGATGAAAAAGGCCGACGCGCCGGTCGAGTGCATGTACCGGATGAACCAGCCGCCGGAGACTTCGCGCATGATGTACTCGACGCTGGCGAAAGCGATCGGAATGCCTGAGGCGTTGAGCGCGCCGTTTGGCTGGTAGTTCATGGTCAGGAAAATCCCGGTCACGAACTGGATGATGAGCACCACGAGGGCCATGGAGCCGAAGAAGTACCAGAAGTTGAAGTTCTTCGGCGCATAGTATTCGGACAGGTGCGCCTTCCAGAGGGAAGTCAGCGGAAAACGGGCATCCGTCCACTCCAGCAGGTTGCCGAGGCGTGAGCCGTCCGACTGATATTTGGGGAAAGTATTCGAGCCCATGCTTTAAGCCCCCTTGGAATCATTGGAATCCTCGCCGATGAGGATTTCGGTATCGGAAAGATACTTGTATGGCGGGATTTCGAGATTGGTCGGCGCCGGCTGGCTCTTGAACACCCGCCCGGCGAGATCGAACATTGAACCGTGGCACGGACATAAAAACCCGCCTACCCAGTCCGATGTCATGCCTTCGACGTTACCGGCCTTGAGCTTGTCAGACGGCGAGCAACCAAGGTGGGTGCAGATGCCGACGGCGACGAGGAATTCATCCTTGATCGCGCGCGAGGCATTCTTGGCGTAGCCGGGCTGATCGGATTTTTCGGAATCCGGATCGCTGAGATGTTCCGCAACGGTTTTCAGCGATTCGAGCATTTCCTGCGTGCGACGCAGAACCCATACCGGCTTGCCGCGCCACTTCACGACGACCTTTTCGCCGGGAGCGAGCTTGCTGATGTCCACGACAACCGGCGCGCCAGCGGCTTTTGCCCGCTCCGATGGCGCCAGGCTGGTAACGAACGGCACTGCGGCAGCCACCACGCCCGCGCCGCCGACCACGGTAGTCGCCAGCAGGAGGTTCCTGCGTTCACTGTTGTGAGCTTTCTTATGATCACTCATGATCTTTTTCCTTTGTCCTAGGGGACAAAACATGGGGATACTGACAAATTATATCCGTCAAACGACTTTGACGGGAGTAGTGCGTGTTATTGCAGTGCACAGGGAAGCATCCCGCCATCCATGCCGATAACTGCGCTCGACATATGTTCAGCCGGTTTGATTCCCTACAACTGCGGATTCAGCTTCTCGCTACCCGCGTGCAATTTGTTGAGCGCGTTCAGGTAGGCCTTGACCGAAGCGACGATGATGTCTGTATCCGCCCCCTGCCCGTTGGCGATGCGCCCGCCGCACGCAAGCCGCACGGTGACTTCGCCCTGGGCGTCGGTGCCGGTGGTGATGGCATTGACCGAATAGAGCAATAATTTACTGCCGCTCTCGGCAATGGTTTCGATGGCCTTGAACGCGGCGTCCACGGGGCCGGAACCCGTGGCGCGGCTGCGGATTTCCTTGCCGCCTGCCGAGAGGGTGATTTCAGCTTGCGGGGTCTCTCCCGTCTCCGAATGAAAGCGCGTCGAGATCAGGCGGAAATGTTCCCGGTCGGGCGCGACCATCTCATCACTCATCAGGGCATGGAGATCTTCATCGAAGATTTCATGCTTCTTGTCGGCCAATTCCTTGAAACGGCCGAAGGCGGCGTTGAGTTGTTCTTCGGAACCGACTTCGATGCCGATTTCCTGCAAGCGGGCGCGAAAGGCGTTACGGCCCGAGTGTTTGCCCAATACCAGCTTGTTCTTGACCCAGCCGACATCTTCGGCGCGCATGATTTCGTAGGTTTCGCGGCTCTTGAGCACGCCATCCTGGTGAATGCCCGCTTCATGCGCGAAGGCGTTCGCGCCGACAATGGCCTTGTTGGGCTGCACCGGGTAGCCGGTGATCTGCGAGATGAGCCTCGATGCGGGCACGATCTGGGTCGTGTCGATGCGAGTCTCCACCGGGAAGATGTCGGCGCGGGTACGTACCGCCATGACGATTTCTTCGAGCGAGGCATTGCCCGCGCGCTCCCCCAGTCCGTTGATCGTGCATTCCACCTGCCGCGCGCCCGCCACGACGGCCGCGAGCGAGTTGGCGACGGCCAGCCCGAGATCGTTGTGACAATGCACCGACCAGATCACCTTGTCCGCGTTGGGCACGCGCTCGATCAGGGTGCGCAGGGTCGCGGCATATTGATCGGGGATGTTATAGCCGACGGTGTCGGGCACGTTGAGGGTGCTGGCTCCGGCGCGGATGGCCGCCTCGAAGATGCGCACGAGGAAATCAATGTCGGAGCGCCCGGCGTCCTCGGCGGAGAATTCGACGTCATCCGTGTATTGGCGCGCCAATCCAATCGCCTTGACCGCCTGTTCGACCACCTGGTCGGGAGTCATCCGGAGCTTTTTCTCCATGTGGATGGGGCTGGTAGCGATGAACGTGTGGATTCTCTTGCGCGCCGCCGGGGCGACGGCTTCGCCGGCACGGATGATGTCCTGTTCGTTGGCGCGGGACAGTCCGCACACGACGGATTCACGGATCGCTCCGGCAACGGCGCGCACGGCCTCGAAATCGCCGGGAGATGCCGCCGGAAAACCTGCCTCGATCACGTCGACGCGCATCCGCTCCAGTTGCCGGGCGACGCGCAGTTTTTCTTCCTGCGTCATCGAGGCGCCCGGACTTTGTTCTCCGTCGCGCAGGGTGGTATCGAAAATGATCAGTGAGTCTTTCATGATGTTGTTCCTGTGAAACCGTGCGAGAAGAATCAGAGTCGCCGGGGCGGCGATCAGCATAACAGCAAGCCGGTCGCTTTGCGCACTGTTTATTCGCCTTGCCCGCCATGGTCAGGCGGCCAATTGTCACAAAGACATAAGTTACAGCTTCACAAGGCCCTACTCATCGCCAAATTCACAACTGCCTTGCATATCAAAAGTTTGCTGCTGAGAACCTTTTTTGACGGTCAGCACGGCATCAAGATAAAAAGGAGCGCAAGAAACCTTTTTATTGTCGCAATCTCTCTCTTTGGACTTTATTTCTGCTACATAATCATCATTTTTATATAGGGCTGAGTAAAGCTCTCCATCTTGCAACATGTTGCGCAAAACCATTTGGTTGTTGTTTATGTTTATAACTGATCGGGCTGAACAATCTTTCAAATCAGCAGGAAGACCTTTCTCATCATAAGGTAAACAGACGCCTATTTGGACAAAGTGCATGATATTTGGACTCTTTGTACCTTTCAGCTGAAAGGTACAAGCTCCACTCGTATCAACCTTTGTTAACGGGTAAAGTTTCAGTGCTTCCGCTTCGAGCCTGGCAGCATGAGTACAACCTACTGAAAGCAGAGCCAGAACAACCAGAGTTTTACGCATCATTTCATTTCTCCTTAAGGTTGCGGCAAGTTATTGACCCATACATCAAGATATGGCGCTGGATCCGTGACATCAGCACGTCTTTTATATGGAAGACTGCTCGCATTCGTTAAACTTGCGCTTGAGGCCGCGTTCGTATAAATCTCGATGTGAAGCATTGGCTGGGGATATGTGAGTAGCCTTCCCACTTCTGCAAGTTTTTGCCCTTTTTTTATTGTCCCAGTAAAGCTGCCTGGTTTTATTTCACCATAGCGAACAAGCAAATTACCGTGCTTGACTTCAATTGCATCTGTTCCGCTATAAAAAGAATAAGGCCCCCGCACTAAAACTCCGTCTGCGACAGCGTAAATTGGTGTCCCGACCATCGGCGCGTAAAGATCACACCCAGCATGCCTTCTTCCATTTGATCGGTTTGATCCGAACGCACGAGGAGCCATGTGCCAGTTAGGAGGTATAAATGAAAACGGGAAGCTGAAATCAGCGTTAGCAGTCGCGGCCGATTGCGCAGGCAAAGCCGCCCCATCGGCAATACTCCTGTCAATTTTTTCCACGTGCTGCCGTTAGCATCAACCCGCCCGTCTGGCATCCTCATGAAGTGAGCTTGAAACTTTTTGATTGCGGTAATCGTTTTGGGGCCGCAATTTTTGTCGACCCTTCCCTGATAGATTTTTTTGCTCTTGAGCAGGGTTTGTACCTTTTCTACATCCGCCGGGGCGTTCATACCCCCTTGCCCTACCGATCCATTGATTTGCTGCACAGCCATGAAATAATTCTCTCCGAGCAAAGTAGATGATGGTTTCGATTATCACCAGACAGCGTACGCAGATATGATAACGCATCTGAATTTTAAAATGTCAACGGCAAATAGAAAACTTCGCTTTTAGCGCGACTTGAAACAAAAAACCGCGCGGGCTGAATCCTCAACCCGCGCGGTTTTTTGATGCTCAACAAGCTCAGGAGGTCATTCCTTCTTGTTTTCCTTGACGTTCCAAGTGCCGGTGACAGCCGCGCCCATGGATCCGTCAGCTTTCTGTTCCTTGACCTCGACCTTGATCTTGGCATAGGACAGGCTGATTGACTCCGTCACCTGGGTCTCGGCGTTCCCGCCCGACAGAGATACGCCAGTGACGATGACATCACTCATCGTGACTTTCATGTATTCCTGCGAACCGTCGCCAACCTTGCAGCACGACAGTTCCACTTTCGGAATATGGTTGCCGCCGGCGCAATACATGAACAAATTCGGGGACGATTTGTCAACGTAATGCGAAAAGGAAAGGGAGTCGAAATTGGCCTTGCCAACGCCAGAACCGCCTCCGGTAAACGACGACGAAGACTGCGAAACCCCGTAACTGAAGCTCAGCACGTCGATCCAACCCTTGTGCTTGGAGTCCTGACTCTCGCCATCAATACCATCGAGCTTGATGTAAATGTCTTGCTTTGACGACATGTTGTACCTACCTTTAAGAAGAAAAGTTGAAAACAGGTCATCTGCTCGTCATCATCCTGAACGGGCATGATTGAGCTCACGACCAATGGAAAATCTGAATAGAACATGCATATTCTAGACAGGACAACAGATGCTGTCAATGTAGAGGAATAATCGTGAGTGGATGATGAGTGCTTATTTATTATTCATGAGTACGTGTCGAACGCAATCTTTGCCATTATTCATGGCGAGCCGGTGAAACGAGCGTTTGAGGAGCCGCAGGCTCCTCTGAGCCGTGAGAAATCCCCAGCCGAAAGGACTGGGGCGACTCTAAATATCCGTCCTTATAAGCTGCCGCATTTCATGATTTCCGCATTATTGCCTGCCTGCTTCAACGGCAACCTCTGCCAATATCATCTCCAGGTCGCCAGCCCCGCGGTAGCCGACGATGCGCGCGCCATCGGCAAAGAACAGAACGGGGGTGCCGGTCATGCGCAATTTCTTGCCCAGTTCCACGTTGCGGTCAATGACGGCGCTGTCGCATTTGCGCGCTTCCGGCGTCTTGCCGTCGACGATCCAGGCTGTCCAGGTCGCGGCCTTGTTCTCGGCGCACCAGATATGGCGCGATTTGGTCATGGAGTCTTCTGAAAGAACCGGGTAGAGGAACGTGTAGATAGTGACATCCTTTACCTTTTGCAGTTCTTTGCCCAGGTATTTGCAATAACCGCAATTGGGGTCTTCAAACGTTACGATGACCCGCTGTCCCTTGCCGTTGACGCGCTTGATCGCCTGTTCCAGGGGCAGGGACTTGAAATCAATGCGGGCGAGTTTGTCGAGACGTTCGCCGGTCAAATTCTGCCGCGTTTTGGCGTCGATGATATTGCCGAGGATGAAGAAACTCACTGCGCTGTCGGTGTAGAACAACTCGCCGTTGTTGAGCACGATTTCATAAAGCCCGCCTTGCGGAATGCGGGTCACCGATTCCACCACCGATTCGGGCACGCCGAGGAAATCCATAATGCCTTTGCGTACCTTGTCTTCATTGGCTTTGCGCGCTTTGTCCTCATTGGCATGTGCCGCCGATATGCCTTTGCGCGCCTTGGCTGTCTGGGCATGCGCCTCCGGAATGGCGGATACGGCAGCTATCACGAGAAATACTGCACAAAGCGAGCGGAATGTAAAAGTCATGAAGATCTCCGGAGGGAAGGATTGGGGTTTGTACTATTTATGTTTTATATGTTAGCGCATGACGTTGATAGAAACTCCGCCAAATGCCTCCCCGTATGTGACTCCGACACACTCATGATCATTTCCGGCGGGCCTTCGGCGACGAGCCGACCGCCGTTTTCGCCGCCTTCGGGGCCGAGGTCGATGAGCCAGTCGGCTTCGGCGATGACGTCGAGATCGTGTTCGATCACGAGCACGGTATGCCCGGCTTCGGTCAGGCGATGCAGGACGCGGATGAGCTTTTCGACATCGGCCATGTGCAGGCCCACCGTGGGTTCGTCGAGCACGTAGAGCGTGTGCCGATGGGGAGGCAGCGGCATCCCGTCGACCTCGACCGGAACCGGGCGAACCTTGGCGAGTTCCGTCACCAGTTTGATGCGTTGCGCTTCGCCGCCGGAGAGGGTTGGACTGGGTTGGCCCAGGGTGAGGTAGCCGAGGCCGACTTCCTGCAGGAGTTGGAGGGGGTGGGCAATCGACGGGTGGGCGGCGAAGAATTCCGCCGCTTCATCGACTTCCATCGCCAGAACGTCGGCCGCCGATTTGCCCCGCCAGCGCACGAGCAGGGTTTCCGGGTTGAAGCGCGCGCCGTTGCAGACTTCGCACAGGGTTTTGACGTCGGGCAGAAAATTCATTTCCACCGTGGTCTGGCCCGCGCCATCGCAGTTAGGGCAACGGCCCGCGCCGGTGTTGAAGGAAAAGCGCGCCGCGTTCCAGCCGTGGCTGCGCGCTTCCAGGGTGTCGGCGAAAAGTTTGCGGATTGCGTCCCAGAAACCGACGTAGGTGGCCGGACAGGAGCGCGGAGTCTTGCCGATGGGGGTCTGGTCGACTTCCAGGACTCGGCCTACGCGCTGCCAGCCCGAAATCTCCCGGCAACCTGCGATGCTGGCAGGGGCGGGGAAGTCTTGCACGGCCGCGCCGCGCCGCCGGGCGCGGGCGGCGTCCGGGTCGCCGAGCAGGGCGCGCAGATTGGCATGAAGAACGTCGCGGGCCAGGGTCGATTTGCCGGAGCCGGAAACGCCGGTCACCACCGTGAGACGGGCCAGCGGAATGCGTGCAGCAATTTCCCGGAGGTTGTGCAGACAGGCGCCCGTGACCTGCAACGCAGGATGGGTTTCATCAACCGGGCGGCGGGGCCGCATCGGGTGCGCCATCGGGGTGCGTAACCGCTGGCCGGTGATGGAGGCGGGCGCTTTGATGATGTCGGCCAGCGCGCCCGTAGCCACGATTTCACCGCCGCGCGTGCCCGCGCCGGGGCCGAGGTCGATGATATGGTCGGCGCGCTGGATGGTTTCGATGTCGTGTTCGACGACGACGAGCGTGTTGCCCCGGTCGCGCAGGGCTTCGAGCGTATCGAGCAGCAGGCGATTGTCGCGCGGGTGCAGGCCGATCGTGGGTTCGTCGAGCACGTAGCAGACGCCGCGCAGGTTGGAGCCAAGCTGCGCGGCCAGCCGGATGCGTTGCGCTTCGCCGCCGGAGAGAGTGGGCGCGGAGCGGTCGAGGGCGAGGTAGCCAAGGCCGACGCGCTGGAGAAATTCGAGTCGGCCACGGATTTCGTTCAACAGGTCGCGGGCGATGCCCATTTCGCGTTCGTCGGGTTCGAGTTCTTCAAAAAACGTCGCCGCGCGTTCGACGGTCAGGTTGGTCAGTTCAAACAGGGGTTTTTCCCGGAAACGTACTGCACGGGCCACGGAGTTGAGCCGCGCGCCTGCGCAGGCCGGGCATGTTTCGTCGTGGCGTATCAGCCCTTCGACGTTGCCGAGATCGAGTTGATCGGGGTCTTCGATGCGCGCCGCCGTTTTCAGCCCGGTTCCGAAGCATTTCGGACACCAGCCGTGGCGGGCGTTCCAGGAAAAGAGTTTCGGGTCGGGTTCGGGAAAACTCGTGTTGCAGGAAGGGCAGGCGCGCAGGGTGGAAAACACGACCGGCACTGCGCCTGTCTCGCCCAGTTTGAGCACTTTCAGCACGCCCTTGCCGTGTTCGAGGGCATTGCGCACAAAATCGCGGAGCAGGGGTTCATTTTCCGGGCGCACGACGGCCATGCCGAGGGGAAGCTCGATGTCGTGCTCCTTGTAGCGGTCGAGCCGCGGCCATTTGGCCGTGGGCAGGTAGAGACCGTCGACCCGGAGTTGCTCGATCCCTTTGCTTTTGGCCCATTTGGCGAGGTCGTTGTAGAGCCCTTTTCTCCCGATCACCAAGGGGGCGAGCACTTCGATGGAGGCATCGCGGAAGTCCCGCATGAGTTGGGCGACGATGGCTTCAAAGCTCTGCGGTTTGACCGCTATCCGGCAATCCGGGCAGTACTGGATGCCGAGTTTGGCGTAGAGCAGGCGTAGAAACGGGGCAATTTCGGTGAGCGTGGCAACGGTGCTTTTGTAGCCGCCCCGGCTGGTGCGTTGTTCGATGGCGACCGCCGGGGGAATGCCGGTGAGGCTGTCGACGTCGGGTCGGCGCGCGGGTTGCACGAACTGCCGCGCGTAGGCGTTGAGGGATTCGAGATAGCGGCGCTGGCCTTCGCCGAAAACGATGTCGAAGGCGAGCGTGGATTTGCCCGAACCGGACAGGCCCGTCACCACGGTGAGGCGCTGACGCGGGATGCGCGTGCTGATGTTTTTGAGGTTGTGTTCGCGGGCGTGGAAGATGTCGATGGTCTGCGCGGCCTGGATGCGCCAGGGGGCCGGTGGTTCGGCGACGCGCCGGGTGGCGTTGCGGTTGCTCTCGATCGCGGCGGCGTGTTCACGCAGGGCCGCGCCCGTGTGAGAGGAGGGATGGTCGGTCAGCGTGTGCGGCGCGCCCTCGGCCACGAGTTGGCCACCGTCCTCGCCGCCCTCGGGGCCGAGGTCGATGATCCAATCGGCGGCGGCAATGAGGTCGAGATTGTGTTCGATGACGATCAGCGAATGCCCGTCGGCAAGGAGTTTGTCGAATGCCTTGAGCAGAACCGCGACATCCTCGAAGTGCAGGCCGGTGGTCGGTTCGTCGAACAGGAAAAGCAGGCCGGGGGCGCTGTTTTCCACAGGGGTATCCACAGGGTTTTTCGCAGACTTACCCACAGGTTTGCGTTTCTGAGCGACTCCGGCCAGATGCCCGGCAAGTTTGAGGCGTTGCGCTTCGCCGCCCGAGAGAGTCGGCACGGGCTGGCCGAGGCGCAGGTAGTCGAGTCCGACTTCGGAGAGCGGCGCAAGCGCGGCCAGCACGCCGGGTTCTTCGGCGAAGCATTGCAGGGCTTCACTCACGGTCATGTCCAGCACGTCGGCGACGGATTTTTCGCGCCAGCGTAATTCGAGCACTTCCGGGCGATAGCGTTTTCCTTCGCAGTCCGGGCAGCGCAGCCAGACATCCGAGAGGAACTGCATTTCGACATGCTCGAAACCCGATCCCGAACAGGTTGGACAGCGGCCATGTCCGGCGTTGAAGCTGAACGCGCCCGGCCCATAGCCGCGCTGTTTGGCTTCCGGCAGGGCGGCGAACAACTGGCGGATGGAGTCCCACGCGCCGACAACGCTCACGGGATTGGAGCGCGAGCTTTTGCCGATAGGGGATTGGTCGACCATGACAACGCCGGAGAGCGATTCCAGCCCTTCGATGTTCTCGAACGTCCCGGCAGGCGCGTCAACAGTCTGGCCGAAATGCCGCGCCAGCGCCGGGTAGAGCACATCGCCGATCAGCGTGGATTTGCCGGAGCCGGACACGCCCGTGAGGCACACCAGCCGCTGTAGCGGAAAAGCCACCGTGAGGCCGCGCAGATTGTGTTCACGCGCGCCGGTGAGGGTCAGCCGGGGCGTGTGTGCGTCCACAAACCGCGCGCGGCGGATGCCTGTGACGCTTTTTTCTCCCGAAAGCCACGGCCCGGTGATGGAACGGCGGTTGGCGGCGATTTCCGGCGGCGTGCCGCGCGCGACGATCTCGCCGCCGCGCTCGCCCGCACCGGGACCGATTTCGAGCAGTTCATCGGCGGCAAGCATCACCTGGGGATCGTGTTCGACGACGACCAGGGTGTTTCCGGCATCGCGCAGCCGCGTCATCGTTCTGATGATGCGGCCGATGTCGCGCGGGTGCAGTCCGATCGAAGGTTCGTCTAGCACGAAAAGGGTGTTGACGAGCGAAGCTCCCAGCGCGCCGGTCAGGTTGATCCGCTGCACCTCGCCGCCGGAGAGCGTGCGCGACTGGCGATCGAGGGTCAGGTAGCCAAGGCCCACATCGGCGAGGTAATCGAGCCGACTGCGAATCTCGTTGAGTACCAGCGAAGCGGCTTCATCGGAGAGCGCAGGCAGGGTCAGATCGGCGAACCGTTCGCGCAACCTCGCCACCGGCAGCGCCATCAGTTCATGAATGGCCAATCCCCGCTCATCGGCGTCGTTCAGCGGAAGCCGCCGCAGCAGGGCATCGGGTTTGAGCCGCGCGCCGTGGCAGGCCGGGCATTCGGTGTAACTGCGATAGCGCGACAGCAGCACCCGGATGTGCATCTTGTAGGATTTGGTTTCCAGCCAGTCGAAGAAATGCCGCACTCCGTACCAGTAACGCGGCCAGGAGGTCGCCCAGCTTTTCCATTTTTCATCGCCTTCGAGCACCCAGCGGCGGTGCTCAGGCGGCAGGTCGCGGAAGGGAATGTGAACGTCGACGCCATGCTGCGGAGCCATGCGCATCAGGTCGTCCTGACATTCGCGGAAACTCTGCGTCTGCCAGGGTTTGATCGCGCCTTCAGCCAGGGTTTTCGATTCATCGGGCGCGGCCAGGCTGAAATCCACCCCGATCACCCGTCCGAAACCCCGGCAGGTGTCGCAGGCGCCGATAGGGGAATTGAACGAAAAGAGCGCCGGTGTCGGATCGTTATAACTGATGTCGCATTCGGCACAGTGTAACCCGGTGGAATATGACCATGCTTCGCTCTCATCGCCTTCCCCGGCGAAAACCGTGAGTCGTCCCTGTCCACGTTGCAGCGCGGCTTCCAGCGCCTCGGCAACGCGGCCCGGATCGGCTGAAGCAAACCGGAAACGATCCTGCACGACTTGCAGCACGTCCCCCTCCGCGCCCGCCTGGCGCGCGTGAACGCGGGTATAACCCTGGGCGGCAAGCAGCGCGGCCACTTCCTCGGCGGTGAAATTTCCGGGAACCGTGAGAGGAAAACAGATTGCCAATCGGGGATCATTTGCCTTGTCGGCGCGTTTGGCGAGATCGGCGGCGATACTCGCCGGGGTGTCGCGCTGTACCGGCTTGCCGCAACCCCGGCAATGCAGACGGGCGGCGCGGGCGTAAAGCAGCTTGAAGTAATCGGCCAGCTCGGTCATGGTGCCCACGGTGGAGCGCGAGGTGCGCACCTGCCCGGATTGGTCGATAGCAATGGCGGGCGGCACGC
>Ga0209628_10000445_pt1 | contig 25083 bp, 15 predicted proteins | sample TergutCu122P4_FD_187285 | JGI IMG/M metagenome (GOLD analysis project Ga0209628, IMG submission 187285) | Cubitermes ugandensis P4 segment gut microbial communities from Kakamega Forest, Kenya - Cu122 P4 (SPAdes) (version 2) | ecosystem: Host-associated > Arthropoda: Insects > Digestive system...
TAGGCACTCGGATTCGGATCGTTCGACACCAGGTTTTTGAGGGTGACTTTGCGCATCACGGTCGGCGTCAGTTCCACGGTGTTGGTCACGGTCACGTCAAGGCCCGCCGCGGTCAGCGTATCCTGCGACGGCGAGATGCTCGACGCCACGTACTTGTAGCTGCCCGGGTTCAACGTCACCGGCACGCTCGGCTCCGTGATGGTGCACTGCTTGCCGATTTCGGCTTCGACGGTCGCGCTCTGACCTTCGATCAGGTCGAAGACGGCCGGGGTCGTGTTCGCGCAGTCCGTATGGATGGTGAACTTGGTGTTGGCGTCGTGCGCCAGCGATTTGTAGATGCCGTTCACTTCCTTGGTCACTTCGACGATCGCTTTGCTGATGCCCGGTTTGCCGGCTTCGATCCGGTTTTCTACGGTGACGATCAGGTTGTCGTTGCCCGGTACGGTGAAGCCCGACGGCACGATCAGTGCGGTATAGCCATCAACGCCGCCGATGCTGATCTGGTCTTCGGTCACGGTACAGTAGGTGTTTTCCATCGCCTGGAAGGTGGCGCTGCCACCCGCCGCCAGGGTCATCGGCGGCGTTCTGGTCACGGGAGCGCCACCGACGCCATCGTTACAGGTCACATGGATGGTGAATGTGTTGGTCGGCGTCGGCGTGGCACCGGTCACGGTCTTCTTCACGGTCACGGTGTGCATCCCCACCGGCGCCATGGTGTGGGTCGCCGTTTCGGTCATCGCCGTGCCGGGCACCGTGAACGGGCTGGCCGGGTTGTAGAGGGTGCCGGCCGTACCCACGGTGAGATCCCACTTGTCTTTGGCCGCATTGGTGATCGGCGGACGGCTGGTCGTGCCCATGGTGCACAGCGATCCGGCCGGAACGTTGTAGTTCCGGGTGTTGTTGATCAACTGCGACACGGTCCAGACGTAATCATTGCCCGCGTTGCAGCTCATCGTCAGCACGAACGGCTGGGTTGTGTCGTAGCCCGGCGGCGTGAACGGCGATCCCGTGGTATAGGTGACCGCGTTGGTCACGCTCACCTGGGTATGGACGCCGGTGGTCACCATGTTTTCTACGGTGATCTTGGTGCCCGGCACGATGTTCGGCGCGGTGCCGGTATCGGCCAGCAGGGTCACGGTGCCGGTGCCGTTGGCTTCATAGTGGTACGGCGGGTTCGCTTCCGGAATGGTCGCTGCCGGTTCGGTAACGTTGCACTGTTTCCCGACTTCGCCTTGTACGGTGCCTTTCCAGCCGTCTTGCAGGTTGAAGTTCGCCTGCACTGTGCTCGCGCAATCGACGTTGATGACAAAGACGTTGCCGTCTTTGTGGCCGGTGCTCTTGTTGGCGCCGGCGACTTTCTTGGTCACTTCCAGGGTCGCCGTGGTGATCGTCCCGGAACCGATCCGGTTGGTCACCGCCGCCGTCATGTTGTCCTTGACGGTGAATTCCGACGGGTTGATCGCGGCGGTGCTGTTGTAGCCGCTCTTGACCGCATTGGCCGCGCCGGAGCCATACGTGGGCGCCGCTTCGGTCAGGACACACGAGGAGTCCACCGGAACTTTGAGGGTGTCCGATTCGCCTTTGGCAAGGCTCATCACTTTCGCGTAGGCGCCGCCGCAGTTCAGGGTGATCGTAAACTTGCCGCCGGCGTTGTAGCCGCCCACCGGATCGTTCACGGTCTTGGTGACGGTGACCCAACGGAAATCCGTACCCAACGGATGGGTGATGACTTCGTTCACGTTGGCGTTCACGACAAACGAACCGGTATTCGGGCTGTAGGTCGGCGACTGCCACTGGTAGTCGGTGTTGATGATTTGCGGCCGGTCGTTCTGACCGGTCAGCGCAGTCATGGTGCAGTTGGCGCCGCTCTTGATGCCATAGCTGGCGATTTCGTTGACGAACAGTCTCGCCGTTTCGCTGATGGCGCCGCAGTTGACGCTCACCTGGAAGGCGCCGTCGTGGGCGTACGCGCTGGGCGTCGGGTCATCGGCAACTACGTTCTTCAGGGTCACCTGGTATTGGGCGCCTGTGGTCACGGTGTTGGTCACGTACACGGTGCGCGCCGACGGCAGGCTCGGGATGTACGTCGGCAGGATGGTCGGACTATAGACATAGGGCTGGATGGCCTGGTTCGCCGTCGGCAACGTCGGTTCGCTGATGTTGCAGGCGTCACCAAGCCCGGCTTCAACCAACGCGCTCTGCCCTCCTTTGAGGGTGAAGTTCGCGGTCGGAACATTCGTGCCGGTACAGTCAACACGGATGCCGAATTCGTTGGTCTTGATGTGCCCGGCGTTAATGTCGTTGCCATCACCACCGATGATCTTGTTCACGGTCAACACGCCCTTCTGCAGGTTAGGCTGGTTGACAATCCGGTTGGTGATCCGTACGGTCTGGTCTTCTCCGCCCATCGGGAACTCCGCCGGCGCAATCACAAAGGCATTGGTGTGGCCCGCTCCGATGATGCTCGCTCCCGGTTCGTCTTCGCTGATCTTGCAGGTGGCGTCTTTCGATACGATGAAGGCGCCTTGCTCACCATCGCCAAGTTGCAGCGAGGTCGGCGACGGCGTGCCACCTGTACAGGTTGCGCGTACGGTGAATTTCGCTCCAGGCTGCAAGCCCGTTCCACTCACACTCTTGATTACGGTGATGGTGCGGCTGTCGCCACCACTTCCAAACTGGATATCCGCTGTCTTGGCAGGCGTACAGGTGAGGCCCGCGATTTGCGCGGTCACGGTGGCTTTTGTAGCACCAGGCGGTATGGCCATCGGACTGGTGTAGGTTACAGAACACGACCCCGTAGTGTTTGTTGGGCACGACGTGGGCGACAGGCTGCCATAGGCCGAACCCGGCAGCGAGAAGCTCACATTCGTATTGGTGAGAAAGAGGTTACCGTTGGCGTCTTTCAGCGTCACGGTCACGGTCGAGGTGTTGTTGACAACGCCCGCATCCACCGATGACGGATTCGCATCCAGCGTCGTTTGGGTGCAGTCAACCGGACCGTAGAACACGCGGTACTGCGGGCTGCCGCTGATGGCGGCGCCGTTAAATTTGGCTTCGATCTTGAATCCGGGCGGTGTGGAGGTCGTCGGGCTTGGCGTCGAGCTCGTCCAGGTGACGACGCACGTGCCCGCCGCGCTGGTCGTACACGCGCCTGTGGCCGAATTGAAGGTTCCCGTACCCGTTCCGGCCAGTGCGCCGCCGTCAATGGTCAGTACGATGTCCACGCCCGGCAAGGTGGCACCGCCCGCGCCTTTCGCGGTCACGGTCGCCGTATAAGACGCGCCCGTCGAAATCGGCCCGGCCGGGGTCACCTCCAAAGTGGAATCCGTGTTCGTCGTTTTGGGAATGATTTCGTGCGTCGCCACCTCTCTGACGCCGGGGCTGACTACGGTGAACGGACTGGTCGGGTTGTAGGTGTCGGTGTAGGCGTAGTTAACGGCGTTGGTCAGTGTCGGCCAATCCGTCGTGTTCATCGTGCAGCTTGAATTCGCCAGCACCGGATAGGTTGATTCCTCGTTTTCCTTCATCGTCGATGTCTGGTTGAAGCCGGGGGTCGGCGTACAGGTCATCGTCAGCGTGAACGTGTCGTTCGCATCATAGCCCGCTTCGGTCCTCGAACCGATCGTCGTGTTGGTCAGCGTGACCGGATAGTAGGTGCCCGTGGTGACGAGCATGTTCTCAACGGTCGCGTTGATGCCCACCGCAGGCGGCGTCGCCGCCGGCAGGATCGCCTTCGACGGCGTGATCTTCGCTTCATACTGATAGCCCGCACCCGCCGTCGGAACCGTCGGCTCAGTGATCGAACACCATTTCCCGACTTCGCCTTCCACCGTCGCGTACTGGTCTTTCTTCAACTGGAAGTCAGCCACCGGCGTAGTGTCGCAAGCGACGCGGATACCGAACACATTGCTTGCAATGTGCGCCGCTGTATTGCCGCTGACGGTCTTGGTCACTTTCACGATCGACGTAATGATCGTTCCGGAGGTAATCCGGTTGGTCACCAGGACTTCCTGGTCGTCCGTCGCGGTAAAGCCCGCCGGCGAGATCACAGCGGTATTGCTGTAATTGGGTCTGAGCGTACCCACCGGCACGGATTCTTGTATCGTACACACGGCGTTCAACGGCGCTTGTACGGGATTGGCCTCGTTGCTCTCGCCATCGGCCAGGTGCAACATTGTCGGCGTTCCGTCACAAGTCACGAGAACGTCAAATTTCGTGCTTGGCGCGTAACCCGCCGCTTTGTCAGGCCCGCCCACGGTCTTTCTGACGATGACGTTACGGTAGCTTCTGTCTGACAGCTTGAGGGTGTCTGTCTTGGTTCCTGCCGCCGGCACGGTCGGTATGTTCGCGGTGATGGTAACCGGGCACGTCGTTGCCGGCGCCGCCGGTGTACAAGGCATCGCGTTCGGAGCAGTGTAGGTCACCGTACACTCCCCTGTCGTGCCCACCGTTGGGCAGGTCAATGGCGCAATGCTGCCGTTGGCCGGCGCCAGCGCCGTAAAGTTCACCGTGGTCGGAACGTCGATAAGATTATCATAGGCGTCTTTCAGCGTCGCCTTGATGGTCGAAGTGCTGCTCCCGTTCGTATTCAGTTCTTTGGGATCAGCATCAATGCCCCAATGGCTCGAATCCACCGGCCCCGCTTTGAATTTAATGACTGGCGAGCCGGTCACTGGCGTACTGGGAATCGAGGCCGTGACGTTCGCCGTTCCTGTTTTTGTACTGGTGATGTCAACGGAACAACTGCTGGCGCCCTGCTGAATATTGCAAGTTCCCGCGCTGAATGCTCCCACTCCCGGCGCACTGGGATTATTGGTGAAGGTTACAGTGGTCGTGCCCACGGAGGTGGTGACTGTGCCGTTCGAGTCTTTCAGCATCACAGTCAGAGTCGCTTTGTCTGTATTGTTCGCCACGATGTCCACCAGCGGAACCGGCGAGGTAACCGTCAACTCGGACTTATTTGAAGCCTGGTTGACAAACTGCCGACTCTGCGGGCTGCACACGTTCATGGAATTGCAGGTAGCCACATCGAGAGCGTGAGCTGGCGGAGTGGGCGCCTCAGCGCCTATATCATCTCCGTTCAGCGTAGCATTAATCCGGAATGTTCCGGGCGCCGCGCTTGTCCAGGTCATGGTACAAGTACCCGACGGACCCGTCGTGCATGTGCCGGTAGCCGGGTCAAAGGTTCCGACACCCGCTCCCGTCAGCGTACCGCCGCCCGCTTCAACTTTCACCACAATAGCCGTATTAGACTGAGCTGCCTTTGTCGCATCTTTCGCCGTCACAGTAACTGTATAAGACGCGCCCGTATAGATCGGCCCAGGCCCTTCAACCTTTAACTCGGAATCCTTCGCCGTCGCCGCCTTGTAGGTGTTGGTGTACAGGCAAACGATACCCGCGCCTTGCCCGGTCTGCGAGGACGGGATGGTGACGACGCCGTTGGCCGCCACGGTGACGCCCTGTATCTGGTTGCCGTTGAAAGCGTCCGTACACGCGACGTCCACGATCCACTTGGACGGATCCAGAGCCTGACCGCCGGAGGTGGTAGGCAGCGTCTGCGTGATGGTGACGGTCGAACCCCAGACGGAGTGAACGTCGTAAACGGTTTCATCCTTGCGCACGTTCGGCGTGTCCACGATCAGCGTGGCCGTATCGCTGGAGTAAGGCCCAGCGTTTCCGGCGACAGGAATCTTGTAGGTGTAGGTACCCGCTATGTTCGACACCACGGCGATGTTGAGCATGGCCGACGACTGGAGCGTTTGGTAGTCTTCCACTTCGCCATCGACCACCCAGGGTTTGTTGCTGGTGTCGCCCACGGCCAGCTGGCCTGCGCCCGTGGTGTTGGCGGCGCCCTGCCCTTGCAAGCCGGGAGTTGTGCTGAAACGGAAGCGCGAAATGATGGGGGTGGTCGCTCCCTGCGTGACGCGCGTTTTGAAGTCGAAAAGTATTTCGCCGGTGCCGGCGGTGTCTCGCAGGTCGGTGTATTCCTGCGCCATGACAAAGCCGACGCCGAGGTTGTCGGAGATGTTCAGGTAGCCTTTGTCGGCAAGCGACCCTTTGACGACAACCTTGCCTTCATAGGTGCGGGAGTTGACCAGGGCAAGACCTTGCAGTGGCAACCACTCGCCGCCGCGCTTGACGTAGACGCCGTCGTCCGACGGGTGCGCGTTGGTGGTCGGGTCGGCCACGCCGTCCTCTTGCGTGCCCACGGTGTCGCCCAGCCACAGGCTCTTGTTGAAGGTGTTGTGCGCCGGGCCGCCTTGCGCGCGCAGCACCCGGTAGCCGGAACTCGCGGGGGGGGTGCCGATGCCGGTCGTGCTTGCCGCATCGCCATAGCTGGATACGACGCTGAGGCCGAAGTCGATATGCCCGACTTCCATGTCGGTGGTGACCTTCACCTTGCCGTAAATTTGCGCTTTACTGAGATCGTTAACCGCCGGATCGCTGCCAGCCGGCCGCACGCCGCGGCAGAGGCCGGAGGTGGTGACTTCTCGCGTGACGCCGTTGTCGTCGTAGCAGAACGCCGAAGAAATATTTCGCGTGCCGCCCACACCCGCCCAGCTTTGCGTAGCGTTGAGGCCGTTGATCTGCGGCTGCCGAACACGAATGTAGAAGACGGCGTCGGTCGAATCGAGGATGAAACTGTAGTCGCCATTACCACTGGTCGTACGGGAACCTCTGTAAACAGGCACTCCGTTTTCTTCTTTGTAAATATCAACCGTCACACCGGCTACGCCTGTTCCCGTGCCATCCCCCTTCGGATCATTACGCACCACACCGGCGATCACCGGCGCTGTCTGGCAAGTCGCCAAGTCGAACTGCCCGCCACCCGGATTACCCGGTACAGCCGTAGACTGCCCCGAAAGCACGTCGATCTTATAAAGAGAGGTGGTAGCCGTGTTAACGCCGTTCCTCACATACAAGGCGCCATTAAGGAAAGCCATCCCCCATAAATCCGTGCCCGGCGGTATCGTCCCGGTAATCGGCGTCACAATGTTATATTTCCACGTCCCATTAAGGTCTCCACCAGGGACAATTCGAACCAGCTTCTTATTTGCGTTACCCACCAATATGTAGGCATTTCCCTCGGCATCTACCGCCATATCCGAAGCAACATACGCATCCGCCATTGAGGTGCTGGGCAATTTATCGGCCGCTGATGCGGGCCCGATGTCGTTACCGCTCCGGATGGTTTCACCGGTTCTCGGGTTATACAACATCATGCGGAAGTTATTGCCCAGGGTCGAATCTTCGCCACCTGAAAAGAAAATTCTGCCCGTTCTCTGCTCAACCTCGCCGCCCGACCAATATTGATAACCGGTTCCATCCGTATTTGAGGGCGCCAGCATCAAAGTCCATTGCGACTCACCGTTTACAACGACGCCAATGCGAGACTTGCCGCCAGTAGTAGCATTTCCGTTTTCTTGCCACCACCAGTGGTACATGACCAGCTTCTGATTCGGATCCGGGTTGCCGTTTTCATCCAACGGAATACCCTCCGCATTCTTTCCATACCGGTACCCCAAGGCAATGGTCGACGGCTGGCTCGGGTAGTAACCCGTTCCCGAAAACCCTTGCGGTCTGTACATCATCGTTGACGCCGCCGATGTGGCGGGGTTGTCAATCCTATAAACATCGTTTGTGTCCGCCGAATACAGCGAATTGCAGTCGTAGTTCGCTACGGCCAGAGGCGAACTGGCAGAGGTTCCTGTCGTTATATTTCCCGATATATTTTGTTGAGCAAACGCGCTGCCCGCAAGACCAACTGCCAGCAATCCGGTTGCCAGCAACGCCGTGAGTTTGGACATACTTCGGCTCTGGGAATCATCCCCACGCCATTCTCTCGTCTCTGTCCGGGAATCGGAACCGGGCAAGCCGCCGCCTTCCCGTTGCAATGAACTTTTCAATGAACCCTCTCCTCTCGCCTTAGCGAAAACCGAGAAAAAGCCTGAAAAAATGGGGTTAAAACCAGCGCGCATCTTCATCACAAACTCCTGACTGCAAGACGAAAAACCCCGAACCCGGCGCCCTGCGCTCGCGTTTGAGGCATTCAAACAAACACGGACTCCCTTTCGGGGAACCATCCATTCTGATTTCCATAAAAAACAGTAACCACCTCACCGGTTGAAACGGCCTGGCTAGTGCGCAGAAACAACCACGCCGCCCAGGCCTTATTTCCCCGGAACTATCCTCGTTGCTTTTTTTGAAGCGCGCTTCCCTGATGTGCCTCAGCGCCCTTTACTTCTCTTTACGCTCACGTTGTCCGCATCACCCTTTGAGCAGCGCCTCTTTCGGCCCGTTACCCAAAATTTCCGGAGGGTACGCATTCGTGGCATATTTCCGACGGAATATTGCTACCAAAGACTTATGCCGTCAATACAAAGTAACGGAAATTTTATAAATTCGTTTGTAAAAAGCAGAGTACAAAACACTTTTTTTAACAATCAAGTCTCCATCTGGCGACACAAAAAATAAGTTTTTCATAGGGAAGTCTCCGTAAAGAGACAAAATTGTTAAATCAAAGAATCTATTAAACACAACAGAATGAATATAAAACGAAATACACAAAACAGACCATTTGGTTATTGTGCAGTTTTTATTAACTATGATTTATGCCAAATTATGTGTGTCATTTCATATTTTTTTCTTTTTTATTTAATTTACTGCTTACAAAAAATGCTGTTCCTCTCTTGCGCATTCCAACGAATCGCTTTATATCGACAATTTTAAAAGATAAACAAATAAATAAAATGAAACATTTTCTTCGGCATTTTTATAATTTATTTACTCTGTCAAGTTTCCGCAAAAAGCGATACCAGGCGCGTCGCCGCTCAATGAATTATGGCTATCGCTTACTATGTGCGGAATATTCTTATAGGCGTAATCAGCCCTAAAAGGCCGAGGCTTTTTGCGCTCCGCGCAACGCCCGAAATCGGGGTCATATGTAGCGCTGATCACGTAAACAACTGCAACCCATCATGAACCTATGATGAAAGAGATGTTATCGGCAGCCACAGCGCCATTGGGAGCGCCCTGCCTCTGTAGGACCAAGCGCCCATCAGCGCGCAAAACCGTAGCTTTTGGGCTCCCCACCCCACAGACTCAACGCTCCTCAACGAAATTCAAGGCCCTCTTCTTGCAGGAGAGGGCGGTAAATGACGTCATCGTTGCTGCCGGCGCATGTTGATTTTCCCTCTCCCCTCGCGGAAGAGGGTGGCCGAAGACCGGGAGAGTGGCTTGCAAACACCCTGATCGTCATTGTCCTTATTTCATTCCCGCAAGCGCCGTTTTTTTGCGATAATGCCGCCTCAGCCCAGCCGGGATGGCGGAATTGGTAGACGCAGCGGACTCAAAATCCGCCGGTAGCGATACTGTGAGGGTTCGAGTCCCTCTCCCGGCACCACAGAATCATCCGAAGCCGTCCGATAAAATCCATCGGGCGGCTTTTTTCATGGAGAAAAGACAACTTCGTCTGCTAGACTGCCTTTCGGTTAACAGGTACAGATATTGCCCGTAGAATCGTGGGAGACCCATGAAACGTTTTATGCAGCCAGGCAGGCGCTTATTCAGGCAGGAGCCTAACGATTCATTCCGTTCTCTGAGCTGTTCTTGACGCTGATCAATGGTCATACCTCGCTGCACCATGATCTATCGGTTGATGCAATCCCTTTTCTGTGCGCCAAGCACATCACTGACTTCATTGATAGTAAAAAGCGCATCTTGAAGGAACGCCGCAAAAATCACCATCGAAGACCCGGAAGCCGCCGCGCTCGCGCTGGCTTGGCTGCAAACCAACGGCGCAACGAAGCCCCATTAATATGAACGTAACGACGAAAAAGGATAAATCATGGCTCAAGATCAAAACAGGATTTCCATACGTCTGCAATCGTACAAAGGCTCAAGAAATAGCGGACAACTGCTTGGGCGCCTTGATGATCTGTTGCCTTTCATCTTTCTCACGCATGAAGAGCGCAAGAGCCAAAACTTGGCAACGGTGTTGAAAGACAAGCGACAGCGCTTCTTTACGGCAGAGTTTGATCCACTGCACCGGGACATGATAGGCAGGTACGAGGATGCCGACCCGGAGGAAAAGCTTGAGGACAAACATCATGATCGAAAAATAGGCTTTGTCCAAACCAAAGACCGGATGTTGAATCCTATTTGGCTTGCGCCGGGAGAACGGGACAGATAAGGCAAGCGCCCTCCCGGTACTACGCTGCTCAGGTATGGCATAATCAGAAAAGCAAAAATCTTTCCGGCTTTGCCGGGGACGTGACCATGCCCTCATTCTCGCGCCAACTTGTCGCCCAACTCAATCTGGCGGCGTTACGCCACAACCTTGACCGCGTTCGTCAGTGTGTTCGAGGCGCGCAGATCATGGCTGTCGTTAAAGCTGATGCCTATGGGCACGGGTTGTTTCGGCTGCTTCCGGCGTTGGGTGGGGCGGGAGGGTTGGCGCTGCTGGAGTTGGACGCGGCCATCGCGCTGCGGCGACAACATTACACGCGGCGCTTGTTGCTGTTGGAAGGTTTTTTCTCCGAAGAGGATTTGCAGGAAATTTCCCGCCATCGCATCGCAACGGTCGTACACAGCCCCGAACAGGTCGCCATTCTTGAGCGCTCCAAGTTGAAGCGGTCGCTGGAAGTGTTTCTGAAGATCAATACCGGGATGAACCGTTTGGGTGTGAAGCCCGGCGATGTCGCCGGGTTGTGCGAGCGCTTGAACGCCTCTCCAGCGGTCGCAGCGCTGCGCTTGATGACGCACTTGGGGCAAGCGGAAACGCGAGCGGGCGCCGAAGCGCCGCTGGCGGTTTTCAAGGAGGCGTGCCGGGGGTTGCCGTATCCGCACTCGATCGCCAATTCGGCCGGCGTGTTGCGTTACGACGATGTTGGCGGTGATATTGTGCGCCCGGGGCTGATGCTTTACGGTGTGTCGCCGTTGCCAGACAGGACGGCGGCTTCGCTCGATTTGCGCCCGGTGATGTCGCTGCGTTCGGAGTTGATTTCGGTGCAGGATGTGGCTGCCGGTCAATACGTCGGATACAGCAATGTGTTTCGAACAACGCGACCAACGCGCATCGGCGTTGTAGCCTGCGGTTATGCGGACGGTTATCCGGTGACGGCGCGCAACGGCACGCCGGTGCGCGTGGCGGGAAAACGAGCCGCGCTCGCCGGACGGGTGTCGATGGATATGATTACGGTTGACATTACCGATATTCCGGAAGCGCGTGTCGGCAGCCCGGTGCTGTTGTGGGGCGAAGATTTGCCGGTTGAGGAAGTGGCGCGCTGCGCCAACACGATTCCTTATCAACTGCTGTGCGGCATCACCAAACGCGTGCGTTTCGTCACGACGGAAGTTGGTCGGATCGACTTCGAGTTATAGAAGTCGGTGAAAAAATTCAAAAGATAAAGAGGAGTTGACGTGTATATCGTAGTCACGGGTGCAGCAGGGTTTATCGGCGCCAATCTGGTAAAGGCGCTGAATGCGCGCGGCGAAACCGGAATCATCGCCGTCGATCATCTGGCGCGCGCCGACAAATTCAAAAATCTGGTTGACTGCGACATCGCTGATTATTTCGACCGCGACGAATTTCTCGATCGCCTTGAACAGGGCGATTTCGACGATGACATCAGCGCAGTTCTGCATCAGGGCGCGTGTTCAGACACGATGGAAACCGACGGACGTTACATGATGAGCAACAACTACCGGTATTCGATGGCCCTACTTGAATATTGCCAGAACAACGATGTCCCGCTGATTTACGCATCGAGCGCATCCGTTTACGGGGCGGGTAAAACATTCGTCGAAGATCGCGCTCATGAAGCGCCGTTGAATGTTTACGGATACTCGAAGTTTCTTTTCGATCAGGCGGTGCGACGTGTCTTGCCGGAACAAACGGCCCCGATTGTCGGCTTGCGCTATTTCAATGTTTACGGCGCGCGCGAGCAACACAAAGGCCGAATGGCGTCGGTGGTCTGGCACTTCTTCAATCAGTACCGGCAAGACGGAAAAATAAAGTTGTTTGAAGGTTCGGACGGTTACGCCGCAGGTGAGCAGCAGCGCGATTTTGTGTCGGTCGAAGATGTGGTGATGGTCAATCTGTATTTTCTCGATCATCCGCAGCATTCGGGAATTTTCAACCTCGGCTCCGGTTGCGCCGAGAGTTTCAACGCAGTGGCGCTGGCGACGCTGAACGCGTTGGCGAAGCGCGACGGGAAAGCGGCGCGCAGTTTGAAGGATTGGGTCGCGGCAGGCGCGATCGAATATGTGCCGTTTCCGCCGCAACTGGCGGGCAAATATCAGAGTTATACCCAGGCCGATCTGGGGAAATTGCGAGCAGCCGGATACAAGGAAAAAATGTTCGACGTAGCAACGGGGGTGGCGCGCTATATCGAAATACTGGCGAGCGCTGGGTAAATAACGCGGCAACTTGACGATTGTTTTTTGTGAAGGCTTTTTGCGGGAGCTCTTTATCTTTTTTTACAATAATGACAACAAAGGATTTATTTTGACGTTATCATTTTCAGGCGGTTAAGGGAGGAAAGAGGCCGGATGATCGGCGTGATTCGATTTTTTGATTTGACTGAAAGGATTTCCCTATGAAGAAACTGATTCTCGGTATTGTTTTCGCGCTGTTTTCGCTGTGCGCTTTTGCCGCCGTCGATATCAATACAGCCAGCAAGGAAGAGCTGCAAACGCTGTCCGGCATCGGGCCGGAGAAAGCTCAGGCCATTGTCGATTACCGTGCTCAACACGGTCCGTTCAAATCCACCCATGATCTGCATAAAGTCAAGGGAATCGGCAAGAAAACAGTCGCGAAGCTGGGCGACAGCATTACGGCTTCCGGCAGCAGCGGTGAGACCAAAGTAAAGGCAAAGAAAGAGAAGGAGAAAGTACATTCAGAGAAAGGACATTCAGCTCATCACCCGGCGGCGGCGAAGAGCGCGCCTGCGCCTTCAGCACCATCGGGGGAAAAAGCGCAATAAGGCCTTTTTTGAGAAAGCGTCTGGATTCGGGCCGGTGTTTCCGGCCCGTTTCTTTTGTGCAAAGAGTACAAAAAGGGATTCTCACGCGGAGAATGCGAAGAAAGACCGCTAACCACGAAAAACACAAAAGCCACGAAATGTGGGGCAGGCTTCAAACCCGCCCCCTGTGCATTTCTATGTCTTCGCGTGAGAATTTTTTGTGCTCTTTGCGTTCTTTGCGGTTAAATCATGTTTTTGATTCTCGCCCTGCGACTTCGCGCAGGGTGACGCGCTTCGCTTGTCCAGACTACACCCTCAGATCAACGCAGCGCAACGATATGTTGATAAACCATTTGCGGCGTTAATTCGCGCATACATTTGAAGTGTTTTCGGGGGCATTCGCGCTTGAAGCAGGGGCTGCATTCGATGTCGATGCGGGCGATGCGGGCGTGCGGCGACAGCGGCGGCGTGTACGTCGGCGATGACGAACCAAACAACGCGACCAGAGGAATGCCCAGCGCAGCAGCGATATGCATCAGCCCCGAATCGTTGCTGACGACGACGCGAGCGGCTGAGATGAGATCGACGGCAGCGCCCAGGTCGGTACGACCGACGAGGTCGTGCAAGGGCGGACGTAAAACATGGTCGCCCGGCGCATCGCTGTCGGGTGTATTTGAACGAACGGCGGCGACGATTTGATTGGTGATCGGGCGGTCCTTCGGCGAGCCGACAAGCCAGACGGCGAAGCCCTCACCCATCAAGCGCAGCGCCAGTTCGGCAAAGTGTTCGGGCGGCCAGCGCTTGGCCGGGCCGTATTCAGCGCCGGGACAGAAGACAGCGACCGGCGCCGGGCTGACGGAAAGGTGCAGCGCATCACGTACGGCGCGCTGAGAATCTTGTTGCGGCGCCAATGCCGGCATCGGTGTTTTGATTTTGTCCGGCGTAGCGTCGGCAGGATAGGCGAGCGCCGCGAAACGATCAACGAGGCGCGGAAACATTTCGGGGCGCAAGGTGCGACGGTCGTTCAGTAATCCGAAGCGCGCTTCACCGATGTAGCCGATTCGCTGCGGGATGCGGGCAAAGTATGGAATGAGCGCCGACTTCCAACTGTTGGGCAAGACGAACGCGTGGGTGTAGCCGACAACGGCGAGGTCTTTTGCCAGCGCTTTGCGCCGCCGCCAGTTAAGGGGGCCGTGCGGCAACGGATTTTCGATGACGCGGTGGACGTAGCGCATGCGCGCATAAACCGGCGCGCACCAGGAGGGCGCAAAAACGTCGATAACGCAGCGCGGGTAACGCTCCTTCAGCAACGCTGTCAACGGTTCCGCCAGCACCGCATCGCCAACCCAAGACGGAGCGATGATGAGAATGCGCGGATCAGGTGAAATCATGGGTAAGCGGCTTCGCGAATCGAGCGGCACGGAAGAATTCGGCAACGTTTTTTCTTGCCGAAAACGCCCTGCAGGCTATCGTTAGAGCGGTAATGGTACGCTTTTTTCTCTTTCCTCTCGCGGGAAAGGGAGCCCCGACAAGCCCCCGTCCATCTCCGACGAACACCCCTTTTGAAAAGGGGGCAAGGCAAGAGAGAAAGGGCATCACTTTACCCCTCTCCCGGCCCCTCTTCCACCAAGGGGAGGGGGAGGGAGAAATGTGCTGCGCGCATTCACAGGAATGTGTTCACTTCAATCGAAACCGCGCTAACATCAGACGTAAGTGAGCCACTCGGCTTTCGATGGGTCGCGTCCTTGCACAACATCGAAAAAGCGCGCTTGCAGTTTTTCGGTGACCGGGCCACGATGGCCGACGCCGATTTGACGGCGGTCGAGTTCGCGGATCGGCGTGATCTCGGCGGCGCTGCCGGTGAAGAACGCTTCGTCGGCGCAATAGATTTCGTCGCGGGTGATGCGGCGTTCTTTGACTTCCATTTTCATTTCGCGAGCAAGCCGGATAACGGTATCGCGGGTGATGCCGTTCAGCGCGCTGGACGACAAGTCGGGAGTATGCAGCGCGCCGTTGCTGACGATGAAAATATTTTCGCCAGGCCCTTCGGAAACGAAACCAGCAGGGTCAAGCAGCAGCGCCTCATCGTAACCTTCGGCGGTGACTTCCTGATTGGCGAGAATCGAATTGAGGTAATTGGCGCAGGCTTTGGCGCCGGCCATGTGAATGTTGACGTGGTGGCGAGTGAATGAACTGGTCTTGACGCGGATGCCCTTCGCCAAACCTTCTTCGCCGAGGTACGAGCCCCACGCCCAGGCGGCGACGATCACATGCACCGGGTTGGAACTGGCGGCAACGCCCATCGCGTTCGAGCCGTAAAACGCCAGCGGTCGAATGTAGCCGGACTTCAATTTGTTGTCGCGTACCGCGGCGACATGCGCGGCGTCGATCTCATCTTTGGAAAACGGCATCTTCATGTTGAAGATGTGCGCCGACCGGAAAAGACGATCGGTGTGTTCGCGCAAACGGAAAATGGCCGGGCCTTTCGCGGTCTCGTAACAGCGCACGCCTTCAAAAACGCCCATTCCGTAATGCAGCGTGTGGGTAAGCACATGCGTCGTGGCGTCGCGCCACGGCACCATTTTCCCGTCGTACCAAATCCAACCGTCGCGGTCGGACATCGCCATAGCCATGTTGTTCTCCTTGGGGGTGAAGGAAAGATTTTAACGGAAGCGGCGGAAGGCCGGAAGAGCAGGCAGGCGAAGAAGGGCAGCGCGCCGATTATGCTTTTAGACTAACGAGGCTGTGTTTTAAAATGTCGCAGCCAGCGCTTCTCGACACCGCGGGCGCCGAGAACAACGCCGCAGACAATGATGAGGTAGATCAGGCCAGCCGCCATAAACGGTATGTAAGGCTCATAATAGGTGGCGTACAGGTTCCGGGCAACACCGGTGATGTCGACAATGGTGATGACGCTGATGATGGCGGAGCCTTGCAGCAGGAAAATGATTTCATTGCTGTACATACCGAGCGCGCGGCGGAAAGCGCTAGGAAGAACGATGCGGCGCAGCATCAGCCAACGCGACATCCCCATCGCTTTGGCGGCTTCAATCTCGCCATGCGGGGTGGTTTCGATGGCGCCGCGGACGATTTCGCAAGTGTAAGCGCCGGTATTGAGCGTCAAAGTCAGCAGCGCCCAGCACCAGGCTTCCTGAAGAATAGGCCACCAGAAAGATTCTTCGATACCGGGAAGGTTGCCGACCTGAATCCCGATACCGTAGTAAAAAATATACGCCTGTATCAGCAACGGCGTGCCGCGAAAGCAATAGCTGTAAGCAGCAACCGGCCAGCGCAGCCAGGCACGCTTCGAGGTGGCGAGTACGATGCCGCACGGAATGGCGATCAGCAGTCCCAGCGCCAGCGCGCTGGTGACCAGCCACAGTGTCGTCCAGGCGCCTTCGACGAACATCAGCCAGTTGTCGGTGAGAATCGGCAGCTTGTCGCTGAGGAAGGTGTGCCAATTCATGCCGTCAGCCGGTTTTCAAAACCGCGGTTGAAGCGCTTTTTGATAACGCGCAATACGAGGATCGACACGCTGGTGAAGAGCAGAAAAATAACGGCGACGAGCAGATAGAAAAACAGCGGCGCGTGCGTCGCTTTACCGGAAAGATCAGCGCGGCGCACCATGTCGGACAAGCCGATGATCGACACCAGCGCCGTCGTTTTCAGCAGTACCAGCCAGTTGTTGCCAATACCGGCCATCGCGTGACGCAACATCTGCGGAAAAACAATGCGGCGAAAACACTGGCGGCGCGACATTCCGAAAGCCAGCGCCGCTTCTGTTTGCCCATACGGAACGGCGAGGATCGCGGCGCGAAACGTCTCCGCCATGTAAGCACCAAAAATCATGCCGAGTGTGATGCAGCCGGCGATGAACGGGTTGATGTCCCATTGCGGAAGATGGTAAGCATCGGTGAGATCGTTGGCGAGTTGCTGACCACCGTAGAACAGGAAGAACATCAGCACCAGATCGGGGATGCCGCGGAACAGCGTGGTATATACCGTCGCCGGATAGTACAACCAGCCGCGCTGCGACAACCGCATTGAGGCGACCGGAAAACCGATCGCCAACGCCAGCGCCAACGACAGCAACGCAACTTGCAGCGAAATCCAGGCGCCGCCCAGAATGTTGAGCAAGTGAGCGGCGAAATCAGCGGGCATGGCGATCAACGCGAAAAAACTTATTTCTTCTCCACCGTTTTTTTCTCCGAGCCCTCTGGTGTTATCCGGTAAATGTCGCGGCCAAAATATTGCTGACTCAATTTTTGATATTCGCCGGAAGCGCGAATCGCCTTGATCGCAGCGCTGAATTCGTCCGCCAGTTTTTTCTCGTTCAAGCGAACAGCAATGGCGATGCCTTCGCCGAAATATTTGGGATCGGTGACCGGGTCAAGGCACAACTCGTAGCCTTTACCTTCCGGGCGGCTCAGGAAACCTTCTTCAAGCACCAGGCTGTCGGCGAACAGAAGATCGACGCGGTTGGCCTGCATGTCGAGATTGGCGTCGGTCTGGGCGTTATAGCGCTTGATCTTGACCACGTTCTTCAATTTTTCGGTGGCGTAAGTATCGAAAATGCTGGCGCGCAGCACGCCGAGAGTTTTGCCTTTCATTTCATGGGAAGCGCCGACCTTGCAGACGAAACGCCCCGGATTCTGATAATACGGCTCGCTGAAAGCGACGCTTTTCTTGCGCTCCGGCGTTGCGTTCATTGAAGCGATGATGGCGTCGATCTTGCGCGTGCGCAGCGCAGGGATCAGTCCATCCCATTCGGTCTGAACGATCTCACACTTGACCTTCATTTCTTTGCACAACAGTTTGGCGATGTCGATATCGAAACCCGTCATTTCGCCTTTGGCGTTGATTTCGCTGAACGGCGGGTAAGTGCCGTCGGTGGAGACGCGCAAAACGCGCTCCTGCGCGCTGGCCATCGTAAAGCCGCACAACAGTACGGCAGCGGCGAGAAAAGACAGAAATTTTTTCATGAAAAGCTCCTTAAAAAAGAAAAAGCAGAAAAACAAAGAATCATTTTAGTGTGTTGGATAAAAATTGTCGGAAGCGCTCGGATGTCGGTGCGGTAAACAGCGTTTGCGGTTTGCCCTGCTCTTCGATCAACCCTTGATGCAGGAAAACAACGTACGACGACACCTCACGCGCGAAAGCCATTTCATGCGTGACGACAATCATCGTCGAACCTTCGGCGGCAAGGTCTTTCATCACTTTCAGCACATCGCCGACCAGTTCGGGATCAAGCGCCGATGTCGGTTCGTCGAACAACAGCGCTTCCGGCTCCATCGCCAGCGCCCGCGCGATGGCGGCGCGTTGCTGCTGGCCGCCGGAAATATGCGCGGGATAATAATGGCGGCGCTCGTACAAGCCAACCTTGTGCAGCAGTTTTTCGGCGCGGGCAATCGCTTCGGCGCGCGGCACTTTCAGCACATGAATCGGCGCCTCGATCAAATTGTCGAGAATGGTCATGTGCGACCACAGGTTGAAATTCTGAAACACCATCGACAAACGGGTGCGCAGCCGTTCGACCTGCGACGGATCGGCGGCAACACGCTCACCGCCCCGGTTGTGCGTCAGCGTCAATGTTTCGCCGTCCAGCGTGACATCACCCTGATCAGGCATTTCCAGAAGATTGAGGCAGCGCAGAAAAGTACTTTTCCCCGAGCCGGAAGCGCCGAGGATCGAGATCACATCGCCCTTGTACGCCGCCAGCGAAATGCCTTTCAACACTTCGTTGTTGCCGAAGCGTTTGTGAATATTGCGAGCTTCCAGCATGGGCACGGCAAGAGTCATGAGAGCGGATTAAAGCGGTCGGCGGCAAGGCGGCTAGTTTACACGATGGCCGTAACGAAGCCGTCAGGAAAGCAGACGTTTGACAAAAAACTGTAACCATCATCATACGGATAGGCATATCATTGCACTCATCATTGCGAACATCATTGTGAAGAAAGCAGACATGAGTCATCCAACCTCAGAAATCGTTTCGCGCATGTTTGAGCGCGATGTCGCACATGTTGTCGTTTTAACCGGCGCCGGCATTTCCGCCGAATCAGGCATTCGCACTTTTCGCGCGGCGGATGGATTATGGGAAGATCATCGCGTTGAAGATGTCGCATCTCCAGAAGGATTCGCTCGCAATCCGGAACTGGTGCTGCGTTTTTATAATGAACGGCGGCGACAACTGCACGATCCGGTAATCCAACCCAACGCGGCGCATCTGGCGCTGGCGCGGCTTGAAGAGGTGTTTGGCGAACGGTTTTTGCTCGTCACTCAGAATGTCGATGATCTGCACGAACGTGCCGGCAGCAAACGTGTCATCCATATGCACGGTGAGCTGTTCAAGGCGCGTTGCGTCCGTTCTGATCGCGTCGTCGAATGGCGAGGGGATTTGACGATGGCAGATCGTTGCACTTGTTGCGCGTCGTCAGCGCCGCTGCGGCCGCACATCGTCTGGTTCGGCGAAATGCCGCTGGAGATGGATCGTATCTATCGGGCGTTGGCTGAGGCCGATCTTTTTTTGTCGATCGGAACTTCCGGTCATGTTTATCCGGCGGCGGGCTTCGTTGAAGAAGCGCGTCGGCATGGTGCCCGAACCGTCGAACTCAATCTCGAACCGAGTCAGAATGTCTCGCGCTTCGATGAAACCATCCATGCGCCGGCAACGCTGGCCGTGCCGGCGTATGTGGAGCGTTTGTGGTCAATGAAATAGATGCCGCCTCAAAATGATCGCAACGTCGTAAAAATACGCTTATAACATTCCTCGGCAGACGCAAGCGGGGCGAAACCAAAAAAACCACTCAAAGAGTAGGGTGATTCTGTGCCCTGCGTCTATAGATAAATGCGCGCAGGATGATACGTTTACGTCCAACCGGGTCGCGTGTGGTCGCGATTACACAAAAATGTAAAAAAACGAAAAATCTATCAAAAAACATTTGATGTTAAGAAAATATCTTCTTTTAAGAACAAAACAGGCGTAGCATTTTCATAATACGGTGCTAAATAGAGCATCTGTAGCTACAAACAAAATCCACAGACATTTTTCTGGGCATCATACTTATTTCATCGTTTTCTTCGGAGAGGATGCATCATGTTTACCTCAGTTTTTAGTCGTTTTTTCAGTCGTTTTTTCGCCGCACTTGCTCTAGCGCTCGGCTTCTTCGTCGTTAACATTCCGCCCGCGCTGGCTGTGACGGGAGATATGCTGTACCTGACGACCGACGAATCGAGCGGCGCCTACGTCAGTATTGGAACGCCCATCATCAACAACGGTTGGACGGCTTTCCAGGCCGAAGCCTCGGCGGAGGGCATGACGCCCATCGACGGGCGGGGCAAGCTTTCGAGCGCAACCGCTGCCCTGCCGATCACGGCGAACACCAAGCTGCTGGTGGTCGTCACGTTCAACGGCATCATCAACGCCGCCCGTTTGGCCGAACTGACAAACGCGATGCAAACCCGCCCCGACACGGCCATCGTGATCTTTTCCGACGGTTGTTGCCAGGTGGCAAGCAATCTGCAAAAACTCACCCAGGTCGCCAGCGGCATACGGCCCACGAGCTGGCCCGCGTTTGCATTGAGCGCGACCAACTACCAGCCTCAATACAGCGCGATCCTGAACATATATTCGCTCTACGCATCGACCTTCTCCGATGCCGGCCTGAGCCAGATCAACGGCGAGTTCTACACCCCCATCAACAATGTGCTGCCCGATTATGCCCTCTACACGCAAACAGCTTTGACGACGGCGCCGCCGCCCACCACGCCGATCAACAATGTGGTGGGTCTGTTCATTCCGCAAACAGCTTCCAACAACGGCCAGGGCGCATGCCTGTTTTTGACCAGCGACGCCTCCGAGTTCGGCAGCGGCGCCAACTTTGCCGGGCAACACACCGTGATCGCCAAGGCGTTCACCGCCGCGGCGCTGGACCTCAACGGCGCGTGCAAACAGCCGGTGGTCGGCGTGCCCGATCTCTGGGTTTCCCTGTCCATGGCGGAGTTGCATGGCCCGTCCGCAGGCACCCCCACCCCTTCCGCCATCACGCTCACCGTCGGCAACCTCCACCCGCCCGGCGTGATCGCTTCCGCAGACGGAAAAGTCGAGGTCACCCTGCCCACCGGCCTGCAACTGGTGCCCGGCACCCTGCCCGCCGGCTGCACAGCCACCACGTCCGTTTTGTTGACCTGCACCCTGCCTGGTCTCGATGCGGGCGACAGCAAGGACTTTCCGTTTGAGGTCATCGCCACAGCCCCCGTCACCAATGCGTCCATCCTGGCCGAAGTGTCGAACGTGACGGGCGAAATCAACACGGCCAACAACACCTACGCGCTGACAGACGTCTCCACCCCGGCGACCACCCCTGACCTTTATGCCCATCTGACGGGCGTCACCGAACTGGGCGTCGGCATTCCTTCCACCGTCACACTCACCGTCGCCAACAGCAGCGACCCCGAGGCCACCGACGCCCTGGACGGGCAAGTCGAAGTGATCCTGCCCGCCGACCTGCAACTGAGCGGCAACCCCACCGGCTGTCCGGGTACCGTCACCCTCACCGCCACCGGCTTCATTTGCAAGCTGAACCCTCTGAGCCGGGGGGCCAGCACACCGGCCATTTCATTTGAGGTTGTCGCCCCCGATCCCATCATGACCGAGACCTCCATCACCGCCGTGATCTCGCAGGTCACCGGCGAAACGAACCTCGCCAACAACACCGCAATGCTGCACGACATCGTCACCCCCGGACCCGACCTCGTGGTCGCGGTATCGGGACCGGACACGCTGCCGGTGGGCACTCCTTCCAACATGACGCTCACCGTCATCAACCTCGATGAGCCGGGTATCTTCCCCTCCGCGGATGGAGAAGTGGTTGATGTCGTCCTGCCCGGCAATTTGACTCTGGTCGTCAGTTCCCTGCCCACCGGCTGTGCGGCCACCACGGCCGGCTTTCACTGCACCCTTGCCGCCATGAATCCAGGCGACAGCGTGACCTTCCCCTTCCAGGTCATCGCCACCGCACCCATGACCGATGCGCCGATCCAGGCGACGGTGACATGGGGGCTGACCAAGCAAGCCGACCACCGGGCCACCAAGCTCATCTCAGCAGCGACGCGCGCCATTGCCACCGCTGTGCCAGCGCTGGGCGATCTGACGCTGGCGCTGCTGGCGCTGGTGTTGGCCACGGCAGGGATCAGGTATCGGAGAACGGAGGGAACCGGCAAAGGTTCATGACACAGACACACAGGGAGACCCGGGATCAGGTATCGGAGAACGGAGGGAACCGGCAAAGCGTAGCGCGCCGCCATTCGCATTCGGAGCGTTAAGCATAACAAGGGCGGGTTTTAAACCCGCCCTTGTTATTTGGAGCTTGAGGTTTAGCGAAGACGAGGACTTCGCGCTTCGCTACGCTCAGGCCTTCCTTGTGCTCCGTCCGGAAGCGCGTTGGGTGCGCGTGAATGCGCGACGCTCGCTAGCGGTACGCTCGAACTTGCGGGCGATGTTGCCACACACGAGATCGCACAGCGCGTAAATCGAAGGGTCAGCAATGCGGTAATAAATACTGGTGCCGCGCCCCTCGCGTTCGACCAGTCCTTGTTGCGTCAGGAAAGACAGGTGTCGCGAAGCGTTGGCCGCCGTGAAGCCGCACAGTTCAGCGAGTTCGCCGACGCTGTGATCGCCATTACGCAGCAGGTTCAGCAATTGCAAGCGCGCAGGCTCGGACAGGGCCTGGAAATAGGCCGCGACTTCTTTCAGGGCTTCCGGAGGCAATCCTTTCATACGGATACAAGAACGAGTAGCGGAGGAGGAATCATTTTGCATAGGATAAATAATGTCCGGGCAGTGGTCAAATCAAGCGCTTGACTATTTAACTAATTACGTAAATAATAGCACAAAACTACGCTTTGTGTTCACCATGTCTTCTTTACGCTCTTCTCTTTCTTCGCTGATCCCGCCTTGCCGCGCCGGTGGGTTCCGCTATGCCCCCTATTTGATAACAGTCGCTACGCTACTGCTGACGGGCGTACCGCCAGCGCTGGCCGCAGCGGACGCAGCCCCCGGAGCAGCGTTGGCGACAGCGCCGGTGACTTCCGGCGGTCATGTCGAACGTACCGGTTTCGACGGTGTGGTCGAGGCGGTGCGCCAGACGGAGGTGGCGGCCCAGGTGCAAGGCGCGGTGATGGCGCTGCCGGTCAAGGCCGGCGACAAGGTGCGCGCCGGACAGGTACTGGTGCGGCTGGATGCTCGCGCCGCTGAGCAAACGGCAGCGGCAAGCGCGGCGCAGGTTGAAGCGACGCAAGCGGCGCGCGACGCCGCCGCCCGCGAGTACGAACGGCAGCAGCAGTTGTTTGCCAAACACTACATCAGCCAGGCTGCGTTGGATCGCGCTGAGGCGCAATACAAGGCTAAGCAAGCCGAAACCGCCGCGCGGCTGGCCAGCGCCAGCGCCGCGCGCGCGCAGTCCGGCTTTTACGCCATCCATGCGCCCTATGACGCCATCGTGGCGGACGTGAACGCCGTGCTGGGCGATATGGCGATGCCCGGCCGCCCGCTGTTGACGGTCTATGACCCAACGGCACTGCGCGTGCGCGTGATGGTGCCCGAGAGCGCAGTTTCTGCCGCGATAACGCCTCAACAGATTGAAATTCGCTTAGCGGGCGGAAACACCCTCTCCCCCACCCCTCTCCCGCCAGCGGGAGAGGGAGACAAAATGGCCGCAGCAATGTCAACGACACTGCGACCGGTCGCATTGCAATGGTTGCCCGCCACCGATCCCAATACACACACGCGCGAATTGCGGTTGATGTTGCCTGTCGATTTAGCGAATGCACGCCCGGGGCAATTCGCCCGGGTCGAGCTTCCGATGAGCGAGAGCGCCAGCGACAATGCTTCGCAGCGTCTGTATGTCCCAGCGGCGGCGATCGTGCGCCGCGCCGAGTTGACGGCGGTCTACGTGGTCGGACAAGACGGCAAGCCGCTGCTGCGCCAGGTGCGTCTTGGCCCAGCGGCAGGAGACCGGGTGGAAGTGCTGGCCGGCCTGAACGCCAACGAACGGGTGGCGTTGGACCCGCAGGCCGCCGCCCGCGTGCGCTGAAGGGGCGAGCATGAACACGTCCGAACGCCTCGGTATTTCAGGTCGTATCGCCTCTTACTTCGATCAGGCGCGTATCACGCCATTGTTGGTGTTGGTCGTGTTGTTGATGGGTGCGTTCGCGGTGCTGGTGACGCCGCGCGAGGAAGAGCCGCAGATCAACGTGACGATGGCCAACGTGGTGATCCCGTTTCCGGGCGCTTCGGCGCGGGACGTGGAGCAGATGGTGGCCACGCCGGCCGAGCAGGTGCTTTCGCAGATCGCCGGCGTCGAGCATGTGATGTCGGTGTCGCGCCCCGGCATGGCGATGGTGACGGTGCAGTTCAAGGTCGGCGTGCCGCGCACCGAGGCGCTGGTGCGCCTGTGGGACACGGTCAATTCCAACGCCGACTGGCTGCCGCGCGGCCTGGGGGTGGGTCAGCCGCTGGTCAAGCCCAAGGGCATCGACGACGTGCCGATCGTCAGCCTGACGCTGTATGCTACCGATCCGGCCGCCGGGCCTTACGATCTGGAGCGCGTCGCCCACAGTCTGGAGGTCGATCTCAAGCGGGTGCGCGGCACGCGCGAGGTGCGCACCATCGGCGGGCCGGGCCGCGCGGTGCGGGTGGAGATGGATCCGGCGCGTTTGACCAGCGCCGGGCTGACGGTAGCCGATTTGCGCCAAGCCTTGCAAGGCGCCAACCAGAGCGCGCCGGCCGGTGAATTGCTGGGGGGTGATCGCAGCATCACGATCGACGCCGGGGCTTTTCTGCGCGATGCCGATGAGGTGGGCCAGTTGATGGTCGGCAACCGCAATGGCCGCCCGGTGTTTTTGCGCGACGTGGCCGAGGTGCGCGACGGCCCGCTGCCGGCGGCGCGCTACGTGTGGCACGGCGTTGCCGGCAAGGACGGCGGCGAATATCCGGCCGTGACCCTGTCGATTACCAAGAAGCCGGGCGAGAACGCGATCGACGTCGCCAATGCCGTGATGCAGCGCGTCGATGCGTTGCGCAACACGGTGATTCCGCAGGGCATGCAGGTGGCCGAAACGC
>Ga0209628_10000446_pt1 | contig 25044 bp, 26 predicted proteins | sample TergutCu122P4_FD_187285 | JGI IMG/M metagenome (GOLD analysis project Ga0209628, IMG submission 187285) | Cubitermes ugandensis P4 segment gut microbial communities from Kakamega Forest, Kenya - Cu122 P4 (SPAdes) (version 2) | ecosystem: Host-associated > Arthropoda: Insects > Digestive system...
AAGCGAGAAACCTATTTAGGTTTCTCGCTTTGCTCGAAATGACGAATAATTTTGTTGAGAAAGGAGGAGCGGCGGTTTCACCGCCGCTCCTCCTTTTACCCTTTTAAGCCAGCCCGTCATTCCAAACGTAGTGAGGAACCTAATCCTCTTATAACTCTTTCAATTTCTTTATCGTTTCTAACGGATTGGCAGCATTAAAAATAAAGCTGCCTGTTACCAAAATATCTGCTCCGGCATCGACTAATGCTTTTCCGGTTTCCATATTGATGCCTCCATCGACTTCAATCCATGTATTCAGGTTTTTCCGGAGAATCATATTTTTTAGTCGCGATACTTTTTCGATGGAATGATTGATGAATTTTTGTCCTCCAAATCCGGGATTAACGCTCATCAATAAAACCATGTCTATATCTTGGATAATATCTTCCAGTAATTCTATGGGAGTGTGAGGATTAAGCGTTACACCTGCTTTCATGCCCGATTCTTTGATTTCCCAAATAACGCGGTGCAGATGCGTGCAAGCCTCATAATGCACATTCATCATGTATGCTCCCAACTTTTTTACTTCAGGAATAAATTTCTGCGGCTCTACAATCATCAGGTGAGCATCCAACGGCTTGGTGCAAATCTTTGCAGCTTGTTCCAAAACCGGAAATCCGAAAGAGATATTAGGGACAAAAACACCGTCCATAATATCCAAATGTAACATATCTGCATCACTTTGGTTTATCATCATCAGATTTTCTTCCAGATGAAGAAAATCAGCAGCTAAAAGTGAAGGTGCTATTTTGCAAGGCATAATTTTGTTTGTTATTAAACTTTGCAAAAGTAATAATATTTTCTGACATGATACACAATCACCACAGGTTAAAACCTGCGGTTATTCACATATCGCTCTACGAGCGAAACTGTCCGTAGGACAGCATTTGAATAACCGTAGGTTTTAACCTATGGTGATAGAGTAGGTTATATTTTTTGTAAAACAATCGCAGAACGAGCAGGCAGATACAGTTTCAGCCACTCTTTTTTCTCATTTTTGTAAAGTGGATCGGATTGAGTGAAATGATTTTGTGATTCATCTACCAATCCAAAACCGCCAAATGCAGGATTATCCGTATTTAAAACCACTTCGTATTCACCGGGGTTAGGCGTCAGGATTCCATAACCGGTAAATGATTGGGTAGGATTGAAATTGAATACAAAAATCAAATCTTTGCGTTGAAAAGCTAATACTTGGTCTCCGCTATTATCCCACAGCTTGATTATAGGTGTATCTTGAAAGTTTTTAATGTCGCGAATGAAATGAATCATGGCTTTATCAAATTTTCCTAAATACTCGTATTTCAAATTTTTATCATCTGCAAGTTTCCACTGACGACGAGCATATTTATACGACCATCCATTGCCTTGGCGGGGAAAATCAATCCATTCGGGGTGCCCGAATTCATTACCCATAAAATTCAAATAACCGCCATTGATTGTCGATGCCGTGATTAAACGAATCATTTTGTGCAAAGCCATTCCGCGGTCGACTACCATGTTTTGATCTCCTTTTTGCATGTGCCAATACATTGCAGCATCAATCAGCCAAAATATCAGCGTTTTATCACCAACTAATGCTTGGTCGTGGCTTTCCGCATAACTGATTGTTTTTTCATCGGCTCTGCGGTTGGTTGTTTCCCACCAAATTCCGGTAGTGCTCCATTCTTGGTCTTTCTTTTCTTTCAGCGTTTTAATCCAGTAATCAGGAATATTCATTGCCATGCGATAATCAAAACCATAGCCGCCATCTTCTATTTTGGCAGCCAAACCGGGCATTCCGCTTACTTCTTCGGCAATGGTAATGGCATGTTTGTTTACTTCGTGGATTAATTTGTTTGCTAATGTTAAATAAACAATCGCCTCGCTATCTTGATGTCCGTTGTAGTAATCTCCATAATTGGAAAAACTTTCTCCCAAACCATGACTGTAATAAAGCATGGAAGTTACGCCATCAAAACGAAATCCATCAAATTTGTATTCCTCTTGCCAAAATTTACAGTTGGAAAGCAGAAAGTGCAATACTTCGCTTTTGCCATAGTCGAAACAAAGAGAATCCCAAGCCTTGTGATTTCGTCTTTCCTGTTCTGCATGAAAATATTGAGAGAGAGAACCGTCGAATCGTCCAAGTCCCTCAGTTTCGTTTTTAACTGCATGAGAATGAACAATATCCATAATGACAGCAATACCCATTTCGTGGGCGGTATCAATCAATTCTTTTAATTCTTCGGGCGTTCCGAAACGCGAAGATGCAGCAAAAAAATTAGAAACGTGATAACCAAACGAACCATAGTAAGGATGCTCCTGTATGGCCATGATTTGTATCGCATTGTAGCCATCGGCCGATATACGCGGCAAAACATTCTCCCTGAACTCTTTATATGTACCGACTTTTTCTTCTTCCGCTGCCATACCGATATGGCATTCATAGATGAGCAGAGGTGAAGTATTAGGTTTGAAGTTCTTTTTCTTGAATTGATAAGATTTTTCAGGATTCCAAACCTGTGCGCTGAATATATAAGTTTTATCGTCTTGAACCACTCTTTGCACCCAAGCCGGAATACGTTCGCCCGAACCGTTTTCCCAATGCACCAACAGTTTATACAAGTCTTCATGATGTAGTGCATCTTCCGGTAAAGTGATTTCCCAAACACCGTTTTCCAACCGGTGGAGCCTGTATTCGTCGGTTTCTTGCCAATTATTGAAAGTTCCTATTAAATATAGGCAAGTGGCATTGGGAGCCCATTCTCTGAAGACCCAACCATTTTTTACTTTGTGAAGACCGAAATATAAATATCCGGAGGCAAAATCACTTAAACTAATTTTTCCGTTTTGGGTCAATTGCTTTTCTTTTTCAAGACAGTAGTTATATCGACCCTCAATTGCGTTTTCGTATGGTTCTAACCATCTGTCGTTTTTTATCAGATTGAGCATAATTATTTTATTTCTTAATTTTTAACTTTAACAATTATTTTTCTAACAGGCCCTTCTCCCACACATGGAGCGTGTCCGTCTTCGGGAAAGAAGATGACAAATTCTCCGGGTTGAAGAGTAAAGTATGTTGTTGGAACGTCGTCATAAAATTCGATGTCTTTTTCCTCATTGAAAGGAGCATTGAGAGATTTGCATTGAGCGCGGTCTTTCCATCCAAAAGATTCTGCACAAGAAACCGGTATTTGGATGTCGATGTATTTATTATGAACTTCTAATTTGGCGGCATCTTTTGTTTTCAGATTGGTATCATTAACCACAACAAACAAAACATCTCCGTTTAGTTCGGTCTTCCCTGCTTCCAATTTTGAGAAATCTAATGATTTCAAATAATCAAACGCCTGCTTGAAATAAGGATTCAAACTCTCAACACGAACTGAATTTTTTAACGAATCTATAATCATAATATCAATGTTTTTGAATCTTTAATATACATACAAAAGACAACCTTCTCATTATCATGGATTTGGTATTAATCTTTTTATAGTTTCTCCTATATTCCTCGAAAATTCTTCAAGGGTAATGCCATTACAGGCTTTCACTACCTCTTCAAAACTCATTTTAGGCCTACCGTAAGGAATTGCCTCTTCACAAACCATACTAGGAACATTTGTAAAATATTCCAATTCTTCTTCTGTAATAAAAATTTCTTCCATTTGATTTTGTTTTTTCTACCTTTGCAAAGATAGAAAATGTATTGCTCCGAAAAAAGGTTATAGTAAATAAATATAGAATTTACCGCAAGCTTTTTTCAAAATATTACAATGCAATGCTATATATTTAAAAACATTTATTACATTTGGGGCATAAATTTTAAACAAATAGTATATGGCATAAACATAATAGTACATTACACATATTTTAGTGAAAAAGTGTTGCTTTGATTTTGGGTTTTTACGGTCTCTCTACAAATTTTAAAATTCCCTTAAAATCATGCGAATGCATTCACGCCTTAGGGCGTGGCATTGTTCGTATGTTTGGGAATTTAGGTAGTAGAGAACCTCGTAAAAACAAATAATATTGAGTTTTGTCCGCGCCTTTTTATATGTGTAAAGAAAGAATATAGGACAAAAAATAATTATTTATTGTCTGATTTTATACATTTATTAAAAATGAAAAAGTTAATATTTTTTATAGTAATAACAACTTGTTTATTTGCAGCCTGCGAAAGCAACAACGAAGAAATAATATCTCAAAATCAATATCCCGGAATTGTCGAGGAAATTTTTGAGCCAAACGAATACAATACAGATATGAAAAATTTTGCATTAGCGGTAAGTAATGCAATGAATAAGAGCGAAGATTTTAGAAAACTTATCAAGCGAGAAGTTTTAGCCAAATTTGATGGTGATTACAATGTTCTTTTGAGTCATATTATGAACAAATCCATTTTGCCTATCGAAGGGATACAACTACGAAGTAGTGACAATTACACCGTGAAAGATCTATTGGAAGATTTTTATGTGTCCAATTCGAACATTTCTTCCGGATTACGAGCAAGTGGAATTTCTGTCATTGAAGAACTATCGGCTAAATATCCTTTATTGGAAGTATCAGTTCCTGTACATGCCGATGAATGGGAATCAGATTACATTCCGGTAGTTACTTTTATCCCAAGCGAATACGAAGATGGAGTAACACAGTCTGTTACAGGGTATAACCCCAATGGCAGTATAACCATAGTAGATGCTATTAGCCCTCCAAAACTGCCATTGGTAGTTGTAAAAGAAAATGAAAAATTAAAACTTCGTGAACTTAATCCGGAGATTCCTTGGTTAGGTGATGATTATAACTCTCCTCCTCCTGCTCCAACAAATTTAACAGCTTCAGCAACAGCATACGGTGTAGCTCTTAGCTGGACAAAACCTTCTCCCACAGAAGGTACAATTGGGTATTATATCTGCAGGAAAGGGACTTCCGATCAAAATTTTGTAGAGATATTAATTGTTAATGGTGTTAATAATATAGCCTGTTATGACAATACAGCCAAAGCAGGCGAAAGTTATTGGTATCATGTTAAAGCTTATAACTATGCAGGTCAGTCAGAATCTTCCAATACAGTTTCTGCAGTAGGAGTTATTCCGGCAAACCTACTAACCTTTGATGTAAATCCAAGAACAGAAGAATTAGTGGAGTTAAACTGGACTGTAGAAAGTGCTAATTATGTTAAAATACGATTAGACAGGTATGTAGTTGGAAACGATAATGGTTACAAATTGCATAAAGAATTTGACAAGGGTGTCTATGATTATTTTGAGGATAATATGAATTTGTTAGCCGGAAAGAAAATACAATACAGAATACAAACAATTTCATCTGCCGGTTCACCTTCTAATCCTAAATACGATTTTCTTTATATGCCTTACAGAAATCCAACTTATGCATCTCCGGTCAAAATAAAGAAAATTAAGTGTAGCAATAACGTAGAAGGATTCTTAATGGGAACTCCGGAAATCTTAATAACTGTATTGGGAGTAGACAGCAACGGTAAAACGACGGAAATAACGAGTTTTTATTCTGACATGAAGGATTTTGCACAATCTTATAACCATTTGATTTTTAATTGGCAACCCAGAGACAACTGGTATCAGAGATATACATTTTATGCCACAGAAGAAGACCCCGGTCCTGATGTAAAAATCAAAATTTCTGCTAATATAGGGGTGAAGAAGATAAGTGCAGGTGTGATGGAGATTGAACCTAAAGCAGGAATAGAAACCGAATTCAAATTTTCAGCACCCGAAGACATGGGTTCTGCTGATTTGAGTTTTTATGACCCTATTAATACGACTCTCAAATTTGAGAAACATGGCTATTGGTGTTTAGTAACTTTGGGTCAATGAGTTAATTAAATATTTCAAATATGAGATCAATTAGAAAAATTTTATTGTTGATAATATGTGGAGTTCCGGTATTGTCATATTCTCAAGAGCACAAAGTTAAAGTCAGCGTGCAAAGTGGTATAATGTATGGTGGAGCCATCTATAACAATGAATTGGCTGCGGCAGAAATTGTAGAAAACGGTTGTGGAAATTGGAATGTTGGTGCAGATATTAGTTGTTTTTTTACGAAACGTTTTTTTGCAGGCGTTCATTTTAATCACGGTAATGTATTTTACACGTCCAATGCACGAGATCATTTAAGTGATAATTTTTATCGAGAAAACTTTGCATACTACGGTAATATGATAATCAATAATGCAGGTTTGTTTGCCGGATATTGTTTGCCTATATCCCAATCAGTCAATATAACGGGGCAAGTCGGTTTTGCATGGTTTTTTCAACTTGACAATTATCCTGTAATTGAGTATTTTCCTGATAAGCAATTTGAAAATGGTTATAAAGAACGATATTCGCATAACATATCTTATTTTTCTTCAGCTTCTTTTCCTGTGAAGTTCGCTTTAGAATTTAGTCCTTTTAAAAGGATGAATATCGGTTTGGCAAGAAACATTGAAATCGGATATGCTTGTGGATGGTATATCGAACCGGATTTCGGTTTCTTTACTGGTGTTTATCATGGGCCGCAACTTAGTGTATCATTTTAATTAAATATTTAAAAATATTTCCTAAATTTAGGGCATAAATTTTAAACAATTATTGAAAATGAAGAAATGTTTTTTTATAAAACTGTGTCTAATGCTTTTCTGCATGTTTCATTATTCTTGTTCTTGTGACAACCATGATGTTTTGAGCATGAAAGATTATACTCCCTTAAAACTCAATTTTGGTAGATTTTATGTTTATGAGGAGCAAAACAATGAACGATATACAATCATTCGTTTAGAACTGGCAGAGAATGATTTTGATGCTTGTGATAATCAGATTTTTTATTTCGATATATATAACAGAGCAGGAGTTGATTCGTTAGGTGGTAGCGTAAGCGGAAATATAAGTAAAGAAATAAAGTTTTACGGAGATATTTTGACTGGTTATAAAGATTCTGTAACGGGACTTTCTCAAGGAGCATATTATCACGAGATTAAAAAACATAACATTGTCTATGAAGAGTTAATACAGGGAACTAGTTTACGGATATGGGACTCAAGACACGAATATTATCCCTATGATGATAAAACAGGATATAGAATAGATGGATGGGTTAATTATAAGGATAAAAACTATTCTCATATAAATACAATTGAATTCCAAGGCGAAATCATAAGAATTGAAAATCAGTAATAAAATATTAAAAACCAGCATTTTAAACTTGAAAATGTCCGCAATGGTTTATTTGCCGTTGCGGTCATTTTTCATTAGAAGTTCGCTTTAGAATTTAGTCCTTTTAAAAGGATGAATATCGGTTTATCAGGAAACATTGAAACCGGATATGCTTGCGGAGGGTATATCGAACCTTTAGCGTCTCGTTTTAATTATCTTTAGCCACGAATTGTACAAGTAAATAATGTCAATTCGTGGCTAATTTTAATACTATTTCAGCCATTCATCAAACCACCTGAAAAATTCTCTTTGAAAAAGGATGCCGTTTTGCGGTCGCATAATCCAGTGATTTTCATTGGGATAAATCAACATGCGCGAAGGAATTCCGCGAAGTTGCGCGGCATTGAATGCCATCATTCCTTGAGAGGCTAAAATCCGGAAATCCAATTCTCCGTGCGAAATCATAATCGGAGTATTCCAGTTTTGCACAAATCTGTGAGGTGAATTGGCATACGATTTTTGAGCGACTGCATTGTTTTTATCCCAAAACGGCCCGCCCAAATCCCAATCTGCAAACCACATTTCTTCGGTTTCGAGATATTGCGATTCCAAATTGAATATTCCTGCATGAGAAAAGAATGCCTTGAAACGATTGTTGTGATTTCCGGCTAACCAATAAACCGAAAAACCACCGTAGCTGGCACCCGTACAGCCTATTTTTGTTTCGTCGACAAAAGACTCTTTAGACATTGCATCGATAGCAGAAAAATAGTCGCTCATATTTTGTCCGCCATAGTCTCCGCTGATTTGTTCCAACCATTCCTGACCAAATCCGGGTAATCCCCGGCGATTGGGAGCAACAATGATGTAGCCGTTAGCTGCCATCATTTGTAGATTCCAACGATATGACCAAAACTGACTGACGGTACTTTGTGGTCCGCCTTGACAATATAATATGGCCGGATATTTTTTGCTGGCATCGAAATTGGGAGGATAAACAATCCAAGTCAACATTCGCTTGTTGTCTGTTGTATTAATCCAACGCTCTTCAACCTTTCCCATAGTGAGTTGATCGAGAATATGCTTGTTTTCAGTTGTTAACTGCTTTTCTTCTTTGGTGGCAATGTCGACAGAAAATATTTCTCTGGGAGAAGATAAAGATTGTCTCAAAGCATATAATTTTCCGTTTGAATAAGCAACCGATACATAATCGTGCTGACCGGAAGTTAATGTTGTAATATTTTTGAATAAATCCACACCGAAAAGTTGTGTTTTAGCCTCTACGCAAGAAACAAAATATAGGTTTTGCGAGTTGGAATCCCAGCAAAAATCGTCCGCATTATAATCAAAATTTTCTGTCAGATAAGTTTTTTCATTCGATTGCAAATCCATTACAAACAAGCGATTTTTGTCGGATTCGTAACCGTCTCTTTCCATGCTTAACCAAGCTATTTTTTGACCGTCGGGAGAAAACGCGGGGTTGGTATCATAACCCATCATGCCTTCCGTGAGATTGACGGTTGTTTTTGCTTCAATATCGTATAGATAAATATCCGAATTGGTAGAACGTGCATAATCAACTCCGGTTTTCTTTTTGCTGGAATAAGCGATTTTTTGGCCATCAGGATGCCAGTCAAATTGCTCGATTCCGCCAAAAGGTTTCATCGGAGCCTCGTAAGGTTCTCCTTCTAAAATATCTGTAATATTTTGTAACTCATTGTTTTTATAATCAGCTACAAAAATATGCGGGATAGTTTCTACCCATTCGTTCCAATGTTTATACATGAGATTATTGACGATTCGGCCGGTTGCTTTGGGCAAATCGGGATAGATGTCGCTGGTGCGGTTTCCGGATTTAACTTCGGCTACAAATGCTATTTTTTGTTCGTTCGGAGAAAATTTGAAACCATCGATTCCCTGTTCGAAAGAAGAAATTTGTTTGACCTTGCTCCCGTCGGCATTCATTACGAAAATCTGCGTGTTTCCGTTTTCATCGGCTTTGAGGAATGCGATTTTTTTTCCGTTTTCAAGCCAAACGGCATTTGCCTCGCTTTTAGGTGTTTTTGTAATTTGCTTGTTATCAGAACCATCCGCGTTCATGATAAAAAGTTCCGTATTGGTTTTATTTTCTTCTATACCAACGTATGTAACAGCATACAAGACTTTTTCGCCATCGGAAGATAATACAGGAGAGCCAACTCTACCAAAACTGTATAAAACTTCCGGAGTCATGATTCCGTCGATAATTATTATGTTGCTTTTTCCGATTAAATTTTCAGTGTTTTCATTATTTTTCGTTGACTGACAACAACTTGTTAAACCGAATACGGCCATAATTAAAAAGATAAATAAATTTGTTTTCATGACGAATACTAATTATGGAAACGCAAATATAGCGTTTTTATAGATATTTTGATTGGTCGAAATCCGCACAATAGCATAAATAACCTAATTTGTAAAGGTCAAAAACGAATAGATTCGGATTTTTGCCGACTAAATTTCTGTACATCAATTTCCTCGAAGGGATAAAGAAATACTTGCACAACTTATTCAAATGCCATTTTTTTAGCTTTTTTTCCACTCTCAGTATTTTGCAAGAATTGATAAAAACAGGGTCGTTATTATACAAAGCATTGATTTTATGGTAACTTCTCAATCCTTCTTCAATTTTTGATAAAAATCTTTCGGAACTTTCCAATCCTAAATGATAAAGGGGATTATCAATGTGGTTGATTGTTATATTTTTTTTCTTTAATTCGATTCCGAATAAAGTATCTTCATTGCCGTAGCCTTGCAGCCTTTCATCAAACTTTACTGTGTCAAATATATCCTTGTCAACCAAAAAGTTACAAGTCATAAAGCTATTGTTGGGATTCTTCGAACGTATTTTTGCAGGGACAGATTCTTTGTTACTGCCGACTTTCCAATGCAATAAATATTTTTTATCCTTGGGTTTTTCGGGAAAATATAAATGTCCTCCTGAACAGATACTTCCCGGAGTACAATATGTCAGGTAATCTTTGATGTAATCTTTTTTAGAAACTTTTGTGTCGCAATCCATGAAAAGAACGTAAGGATAGCGGGCTGTTTTGAACAATAAATTACGATTTCCGGTTCTTCCAAGATTTATTTCGGATTGCAAGTAATGAACATTAGAAAGTGTTGATAATAAATTGTTTTCTTTCCTAAAATTCTCGGCTGAAGCATCATCCGAAATAAGTATTTCGTATTCGATATTTAAATCTTTGGCCTCATCATGCAAAGATTTTACAAGCTCGGAGGCATCATAATTATATACCGGAATACAAATAGAAAGCATAATTATTCGTTCGATTTTTCAATTAGAGATTCAAAGATACTAACAAATTGTTTTGCTTGTTCTTTTCTGGAAAATTGTTGAGCGATTTGTCGGTTTATTTTTTGATGCGTATAGCCGTTTTGTTTCCATTCGGCATATTTTTCCAAGATGAAGTTTTCTACTTGTTTAACATTATCGGCAGCAATTCCCGATTGGGTTTCTTTGACGCTTTTCTCAAGACAATCCTCATCGTTCCTAATACACAAAATAGGCTTTTCGACTGCTAAATATTCGAAATATTTGGTTGTCATAATTCCTCGTGAACCTGACTGATGCTTGTTTGTAAGCAGTAATAAAACAGACGCATCGTGCAAAATATCCGGAATCGACGAAGAACTTACTCTATCAAAACAATCTACAAATTTTTCTATTTGGTATTCTTTTGCTAATTTTTCGACAATTACTTTTGTTTTATCATCCGTATAGAATTGTATTCTACAAGATTCATCGGTAATGAGTCCTTTTTTCGATAAATTGCCGATTGCCTCAAACAACAATGTCGGGTCTTCCAATTCCGTACTCATTATTCTTCCCGTGTATACAATATTAAATGTTTGAGCCTGCTTTATTTTCGGAAAAAAGAATTCCGGAGCATAACCATTATATATTAAACAAACATGGTCGTTATATTTTTTCAATGTTTCTACATGAAATTCAGATACCGTAGTTATATAATCAGATTTTGGAATGGTTTTATTCCGTTGTCTTAAAATTTTCCAAGTTATTATGTTTGAAAAAGCATCATTCAGCCATTTGAAACGAGATAATTTCTTGCTTATATGTTCATTATTAGGAAATTGCTCGACAATATCTCTTAAATCCATAACGATTGGCAGCTTATTTCGCTTACTCAACCGATAAGCCGCTTTCATGGGGAAAGTCCGGTAAGCACTTGAGAGAATAAGTGATATATCGTGCTTTTTTATTTGTTTTTGAGCCGCCTTCTTGATAACAAAATCTTTATAATCGAAAAAAAAGTCGGCAAGAAAAACGAAAGTATATCTTATTTTTTGAATCAGTTTATTCTTTGATTGATAGTAATTTACATGAGTTGCATCTTTATCTTTTGCCAACTCATTATAAATTTGCTCATGATGGAATTCCGTAACGATTACCGGTTCCCACCCATAGAGAGGAAGGTATTTACATAAATATCCCATTCTCGGAGCAAAGGCCGGTGGAAATGTATCGCAGATTATCAGTACTTTTTTCATTCGGTTGATAAAGAAAATATCGACGGTAAAATTAACTAAAATAACATACAAACAGTGCTCTTAGTGCAAAATTCAGTATAAATAATGCGCCAATTGTTAAATAAAGTTATTTTGCAGAAAATTATGTTTGAAAATTATGTTTTATAACATAAAATCAATTACCTTTGTACTGTGTTTTTCATGGTATTAGATTTAAGGTTAAATGAAGATTGTGGTTGTCGTGAGACAGCCTTTTCTTTTTTAAATACTTTCCAAACAACTTTTCCGATATTAGTTTGCCTACAAAAATTATAAAATTAAAAAATCCGGAACGGATTAAATCTCGGTAGCCCGATGTGAAACGTCGGGTAATAACAACGAAACGAGTATCCTCGTAAGCGGTGAAACCTCGAAATATTTGTTTGATCGACGCATAAATATTTCGAGGCTTCGCCACTCATGGCGTGGTTCGCTTATTTCGCCACCCGACGTTTCACATCGGGCTACCGAAATTTAATCCGTTCCGGATTTTAACTCCATTATTTTGTAAGTAAGTCGATATTACTTTAACATTATTGCGTATATTTGCGATGGGCACAATGCGCAGGCGACAGTTCGCTGTGCAGGAGATTTTTTAGTGAACTTTGGACAACGACGTAAAAAATGAAATTTGCCAAATTGGGACAGAAAACTTTAAAATTTTTAATAGACAACCTAAAATAAAGAGTGAAAATATGCAGAAATTAATCATAGCAATTTTGACAGTTCTGTTTTTTGCAAATAAAATAAATGCTCAATTGTTTGTATCAAAAGAGTTTTATCCCGGAATAAAAACTGTGAAAAAAAAATCTTACGATGACTCAGGAGGTGACAGTTATTGGAGTATTGCAAAACTTGACACTTTGGGAAGAACAATAGAGATAGAAAGTTATCTCAAAAAGGTGTCTTTTGGAAGAGCTAATTTTGTTTACAATTCCAATAATGACCATTTATATTGTATGATAACTTTTGACACTGATAATCCCAATAGCATTGACACGCTTTCAAGTTACAAGTACATATATCAAGAGAACAGAATTGTTTACCAAAAAGATACTCGCAGAAATCTTCGCGATTCGACAGTGATACAACTAATAGAAAACAAAGGCGATACAATTTTAATTTACCAATATAAATCATACTTCTATAAATCATATAAATCTCACTATTCTTCTCGACCGGAGGAAACAAATACAACAGACGTTCTTGAACGAAGATATACATTGAAATATCAAAATGATTTATTGGTTATGTCTGAAAAATTTGACCTCAATAGAAATGAAAAAGAAATCACATATTTTGAGTATTATCCCAATGGAAGGCTAAAACGAAGAAAAATAGAAAGAGAACCTGTATCGGAACTCAAAAAACATTATGTAGGAGGTACAGGTAATGATGATGAGTTCTATAAATATAAATTTGACAAATCAGGGCGAATAAAGACATTATATCGCGTAATAGGAAAGAAAAAATATAAAATTGAAACTTATGTGTACAAAAAATAACCGTACCTATAATGTTTGGTCAGAAGTTAGTAACTTGACATATAAATGCACTTCAGCCAACGGGGGGGCGCAAGCGGGGGTGTATGCCATAGTCATCAAGTTAAGCGATCTTTTTTATTTTTGCTATTTATAAAAAACATTTTATGCAAAATAATGCTATTTGCAAGAAACATTTTTTGTTAATCAGTTAAGTGCAGTTGCCGATGTTATTCTTGCGCCGCAAGGCGATTTTTTGATTGTTTGGAATGCTCTACTAACAAACACCTGCACCTAACGAGGGTGGTAGATGTAAACTTCTTTTTGTTTAGGTTAACCAAGATTTATGCTTAACCCCACAACTTTTACCGGTGATCCATATTAGTTTGCCTACAAAAATTATAAGTTTAAAAAATCCGGAACGGATTTTAACTCCATTATTTTGTAAGTAAGCCGATATTATTTTAACATTATTGCGTACATTTGCGTTATCGGCAAGTTTGGTGGACAACTCGGCATAATCATCAATAAAACAGATGTTTAATAATCAGAAAGTAAAAATATTACGACAGCAAAAAGACAAATTTTATTAATGTGACAGAAGTTTAGTTAAATTTTTTAATGACAGAGAGTATGAATTGGGACAACATTAACATAGGCGATATTTTTTCTATTAATTGGAGTTTTTATTTCAGTAGCGATTTTTGTTTATACAATAAGAATCAATGAAAGTGTAAAAAATGTAAAGAGAGATTGGTATTTTCGCAAAGAAGCAAAAATATATATGACTGCATTGCAAAAATGTAATAAGGAATTGGAAGACAAAATAAAAGAATATGAAAAGATAGAAAAAATTGATGAAAAAATATGTTTGTCGTGTATTTTAGTTGAAATAATAAAAATTATAGAAATAATTCCAACTGACTGTGAAGAAGAAATTAAAACTGCAAAAAAAATAAGAAATAAAATTGAGAAGTTGAATGAAAGTGTGCCCCCAAATATTATGGGAACCGCCATACCCTACGATAAAGAGAAATTATCAAAGTCAGAATTGAAAGATATTAATAATAAAATAGATGGATTAATTAAGTTGTTGCGTCATAAATTATCAATAAAGCAAGCACAATGAATACTTTTTTAGAAAACAAAAAGAAAAACCAACCAATAATAACTTAAGGTTTCACGCAAGCGGGGGTGCATGCCATAGCCGTCAGGTTAAGCGTGTAAATAGCTCTGAAAGAGCGGCATCAATAACGATGGGCAACGCCCATCGAAACAAGAATGAGAAACAACCCAAGCCCTGAAAGGGTGGAATCAATATGTCGCCCTTTCAGGGCTTAATGATGGCGGTTCATCTCGATTCGTAGGGCGATGCCCCACGCTATTGATATAAGGCTTAGCCTTAACCTGACAGCTATTAACCAATCCCGTAGGGATTTAAGCTCGGTAGAAATAAATGTTTCCCAGCCTCAAACAGCATGCCGTAGGTATGCTACAGAATTCAATTTGTATGCATACCTAACGGCATGCAAGGGTGTGGTGGTGTTTCTATCGTTTCTACTGAGCTTGAATCCCTAACGGGATTCTTTTTATTTTCCGCTGATATTTAACAAGTTATCCCCTTAACCTGACGGCTATAATATTAACTCTACGAATAAACAGTAGCTACAATTTTTCTTCTGCCGCCTGAATACCTGAACTCGCAAAGATAAATCCCCTGCCAAATCCCCATGTTCAATTGACCATTAGTTATTGGAATTGTTAAAGATTGCCCGACAACAGAGGCTTTGATATGGGCGGGCATATCGTCTCTTCCTTCGTAAATATGGTCGAACTTTGGGTAATTTTCCGGAATCCAGTCTGAGAAAAATGTTTTGAAATCATCCAATACTGTTGGGTCGGCATTTTCGTTGATAGTCAATCCGGCAGAAGTATGCTTGATAAACAAGTTCAGCATGCCGGTTTCGGGTAATTCTCCGATATGGGATAAAATTCGCGAAGTAATCAAATGAAATCCGTAGCGATATTCCGGAAGAGAAAATTCTATTTGTTTTATCATTAAACAGTTATAAGTTCATAATTTTTACAACCCAAGCCAATTTTTTCGGCATGTTCCAAACCTACCATCCAGTTGGTGTTGGGATGTGCATGATGAAATTTATCTTCTCCGGTTAAATCATGCTCACCGTGTGGATTTATTGCACTGCCTGCAAGCGCAGGAGCCTGAGTCACCAAATCGGCCGATGCGTGGTCGAGAGCTACAGGATCGAAAGAGGCTGTAATACCTATGTTCGGGACAAGCGGCATATCGTTCATGTCCCAACAATCGCAGTCGGGAGACACATCCATGATGAAATTGATATGGAAATGAGGTTTGTCTTTCAATAATGCCCAAGCGTATTCCGCTATTTTTTTGTTCATGATTTCCGATGCATTATTCCAAACCGGTTGTGCAGCGTCGTAGCGACATACGGCAATACACTGTCCGCAGCCTACACATTTATCATAATCAATAACAGCTATCTGTTTTTTGTCTAAAATGCTGATTTTATTTAAAGTGATGGCTTTATAATTGCAATCTTTCACGCATTGACCGCATCCGGTACAATCGTTTTTACTGATTCGCGGTTTGGATGAAGAATGTAAATCTAATTTTCCGCCTCTGCTGGCTGCACCCATTCCTATATTTTTCAGAGCGCCTCCGAAACCGGCTTGTTCGTGTCCTTTGAAATGATTCAGAGAAACAATCACATCGGCATCGGCAATAGCACTTCCTATTTTGGCAAACGTACATATTTCGGAATGAATGGGAATTTCGCGGTATTCAGTACCTTTCAAACCGTCGGCAATGATTACGGGAGCTTTCACGCTGATGGGATTGAATCCGTTTTCGGCCGCACTTTCGATGTGGTCAATCGCATTGGAACGTCGTCCTGAGTACAATGTATTGGAATCTGTAAGAAAAACTTTCGCGCCTAATTTTTGCAAAATGCTAACCATACGATTGACATAATTGTGTCGTATATAAGCCAAATTACCCGGTTCTCCGAAATGGATTTTGATTGCAACAAATTTATCTTTACAGTCTAAATCTTTAATTCCGGCTGCATTAACCAATCTCTCTAATTTTCCGGGTAAATTAATAGAAGAATTTGCCCTTAAATTGGTGAAATAAACTTTAGAGGCCATGTGTGATTATTTGTTTTTTATAAAAGCGATTCGGGAAGTCAGTACTTGCGATTAAAAATTTCGGCATAAACTATCCCCTTTCTCAATTCGTCTATATCGCTAAAATCGAAAGAAATACCCGTACCGTCGGTAATTTCCCCCATAAGTATCGGTGATTGTTCATTATTGAAAGCGGCTCTAGAAATCTGCGGTTGTTTCTTATTCGACGGTTGCGTATAAGTAACTGTTTGAGTCTGAGGCATGCTCTTAACTTGTGGTTCAAGAACGACATCTCTTTGAGGTAAATCTTTAGGTAATTTCGTTTTACTTATTTCTTCCTCCTCTGCTTTTTTCCTCGCTTTTCTCACCAAAGAATAGACAAGAGAAAACGCAATAATTATTAAAGGTAGATATTCTCCAATGTTTTCCATAAAAATATGCTTATTTTTGCAGCCTCAAATGTAGTAAAAAAAATGAAACAAAATATACTTAGATTCAAAATGGCTTTAAAAAGTGTTAGGGATGACTTCACAGTCACCCCTAACCAATTTAACCAAAACCTTAACTATGAAAAAATTTTACGTTTTTCAAGTACAAAGGTACAGTATTTTTTTTATTCTCCAAATTTAAACTCAAATTTGAATGTTAATAAATGTTATAGAGACTTTATTTTAGTATGACAAAGAAATTATTTATCGAAACCTACGGATGCCAAATGAACGTGGCCGATAGCGAAGTGATAGCCTCCATCATGCAAATGGATGGATATGATACCACCGAAAATATATCGGAGGCTGATGCTATCTTTGTGAATACCTGCTCGATACGCGACAATGCCGAACAAAAAGTTATATCCCGATTACAATATTTCCAATCGCTAAAAAGAAAAAAGAAAAATTTAATCATTGGCGTATTGGGCTGTATGGCCGAACGAGTCAAAGAAGAATTAATCCAAGAACATAAAGTCGATTTGGTTGTAGGACCGGATTCATATTTAGATTTACCTCATTTAATCGGTACGGTTGAACAAGGAGAAAAAGCGATTAATGTCGAATTATCTACGACAGAAACATACAAAGATGTGATTCCGCTAAAACTATCAGGCGTGAAAATCTCCGGATTTATTTCTATTATGCGCGGATGCAACAATTTTTGCACCTATTGTATCGTACCCTACACGAGAGGAAGAGAAAGAAGTCGCGAAACCGAAAGCATATTAAACGAATTGAGAATACTTCGCGACCAAGGATTCAAAGAAGTTACTTTATTAGGACAAAACGTAAATTCTTACCTATATATAGATGGAGAAAAATCTATCGACTTCCCTACCCTGCTCGAAATGGTTGCCTTGGAGGCTCCCGAAATGCGAATCCGTTTTACCACTTCGCATCCAAAAGATATGAGTGATAAAACAATGGAAACGATTGCGAAATACGACAATATATGTAATCACATACATTTACCTGCTCAATCGGGAAGTTCCAAAATCCTAAATGCCATGAACCGGAAATATACACGGGAATGGTATTTGGAACGCATTGCCGCCATACACAAAATTATTCCTGATTGTGCGGTTTCAACCGATTTATTCAGTGGCTTTCATTCCGAAACGGAAGAAGACCACCAACAAACGCTTTCCTTGATGCGCGAAGTGGGATTCGATGCCGCATTTATGTTCAAATATTCAGAGCGACCGGGAACTTATGCAGCAAAAAATCTTCCCGATAATATCCCTGATGATGAAAAAACTCGCCGATTGGAAGAAATCATCGCCCTGCAATTAGAACTCTCCTTAATGAGAAATCGCGAGGCTATCGGAAAAACATACGAAGTTTTGGTAGAAGGTTTTTCTAAAAAATCGAGAGAGCAACTTTTCGGCCGAACTCCACAAAACAAAGTTGTGGTATTCGACAAGCAAACGTATCGAGTTGGTGATAAAGTAAATGTGCTGATTACAGATGCCTCTGCCGCTACGTTATTTGGAAGACCGATATAGTACTGTAATTAAAGTAGTGATGCTAAAAACCTTATTTCTACCTTATCCAAAAACAAAATAACCTCAGTAGCAACAGGTTGATAAAAATTAAAGAACAGTGCAAAATTTTGGGTGAGATAGAATTTAGGTATTAAAGCTAAAAACAATCTCACCCAAAAAATCGTAATATTGCAAATACTTACAGGGGACTACTCATTTACGATTGTGCTCTAAGCAGCCTGTTCCCAAAATTGATTTTGCATTTTTTGAATAATTACGATAAAACCCAAATCGCCTGTTCTTGTTTTCCAAGTTCAACATACCTATGCTAAAACTTCCGCTATTACGACCACTGTTACATACAACTTCACAATCAATTGATAATAGATGACCCGTTTCGTCAAACTTTAACTCTTTGTAGTTAAGCAATATCCCTCTGTTTGCTACTTCATTTTTGATATAGATCAAGCTGTCAAGAGTGAATGCGTTAGTAAATGCGACCTCAACTAATTCTTTCGTATTGATAAAATTGGGGAGCTTCTGAGGTTGAGCATTTGTCTTCGGAATAAAAGCGAATAAAGCAAATCCTATCATTAAACAGGACGTTGTTAAAATAGATGCCTTTTTCATTGTGTTTGTTTTTAAATTGAATAAATCTTTAAGATACCATTTCAATTGTGAATAATGATTTTCTTTATTGACTTCATGACCGGTATTTGAAGTCTCAAAAAAATCAAACCCTAAAACTTCGGAAATAGTCTTAATTGTAAAAGTTCTCGGCATAACATCACCCGACTCTATTCGCTGAATTGTGCGTGTAGTTATTTTACACATTTTGGCAACTTCGTCTTGTGTTAGCCCTTTAGCTTTTCTTACCTCAACTAATTTTTCTCCAAAACTCATAAGTTTTATTCATTTTGAAATTTGAAACAAAAGTATATTCACTCTAAAAATTCTCAAAATATATTTGCTGTATTATACACGACATTAACACGACATTTAAGTATATCCATCAGTCATACGCACTTACATTATCTACTTTAGTCAAGTAAAACAGTTTTTTTGAAACTGTTACTGTTTTTTGGAATTGTAAAATTAAACAAATAAACAATAGTTCGCAATTTAGGATAGTTAATTGAGTGAAACTTTGCCCACTTTGGACAATTTTGCTGAATTATCAAGCGGACTTTTTTTATTTCGCTCACGAATTAAATTTAGTAGAAATCTCCCAATTTCTTTTCTTCGCTGTCCCAAATCGCCCAACGCACAACAAGGTTTCGCGCAATGGCGGGCACAACTCGCTTGACAATTCGGCGAAATTTTCTATCTTTGCTCCCGTCCGAGTGTTGGTGGAACCCCGCCACTGCAAGCGAAACCGCCTCTACGTTGTAATAATCGCCGTCTTTTTCTGCTTTTTCCAAAAGAATCGTTTTGGCATTTTCCAAATATCTTTCAGCTTCTTGAATAGGATGTTTTAATGTTGCCATTGTTTTGGTACTTTATAAATTATTGCGCGAATGTACAAAAAATATATTTCTTAGCACCTGCTTTCTCATATTTTTTTTGTAATTTTGCAGCGAAATTTAGGGGTATTGTACCCTCGTTATTCTAAAAGCATCAAAATAAGCATGAAAGGCAAAAGTATAATCAATAAAACAGCTTTCATCAATTCTAAAATAACTTCTACCATAAGCATTTCCTTGGTTTTGTTTTTGCTGGGAATAATTGTGTTATTGTCTTCCGTAACACAAAAATTGGCGACTTATGTAAAAGAAAATATGAGTTTTTCGATTGTTTTGGCCGACGACATGAAAGAGGCCGACATCAAAAAACTGCAAAGAACGATAGATTCATCTCCATATACTAAATCCACAGAATACAAAACAAAAGAACAGGTTGTCGAAGAAATGATTGCCGAACTGGGCGAAAATCCGGAAACTTTTTTAGGATTCAATCCTTTTCTCGCCTCAATTGAGGTTAAATTAAACGCTGAATATGCCAATAACGACAGCATCGCTGCTATCGAAAAGGAATTGAAAGAAGTTTCGAACATCGGAGACATCACTTACCGAAAAGATTTATTAGATACGGTTAATAATAATATCAGAAGAATCAGTTTTGCCCTAATTGCTCTGACAGGACTTCTTCTATTTATCTCTTTCGCGTTGATTAATAACACCATACGATTAATGGTTTATTCCAAGAGATTTCTTATCCACACCATGAAGTTGGTTGGAGCAAGTAATTCTTTTATCCGGAAACCATTCATTTATTCAAATATCCTGACCGGTATTTTGGCTGCCATCATTGCAATGGGACTGCTCCTGTGTTTGGTGTATTACGGATTGCAAGGATTAAGCGGCCTGTCCGGATTAATCGATATCGATTCGTTAATCATCGTTTTTGGCATAATTTCGGCATCAGGTATTTTAATCTCTACAATAGCTACTTATTTCGCAGTAAATAAATACTTGAAACTTAAAGTCGACGATTTGTATCATATTTAAAATTAAAAATATAATGGATAATAAACAATTTGCATTGGGCAAGAAAAACTTCATTTTGATGGCAATCTCGATTACTATCATCATCATAGGATTTTGTTTGATGTTGGGAGGCGCCACTACGGAAGAAGCCGGATTCAATCCCGACATTTTTAGTACAAGGCGTATAATTATAGCGCCGACCATAACGTCTATCGGATTTATATTGGTTGCCGTAGCTATCATGTATAAGCCAAAAGAAAAATAACATGGAAGAAATCACTTGGTTGCAGGCCTTAATATTAGGGATAATACAAGGCTTTACGGAATATCTCCCCATCAGCAGCAGTGGCCACTTAACCATATTCGGAACTTTATTCGGATTAAGCGGAGAAGAAAATCTGTCGTTTGCCATCGCTGTCCATGCCGCAACAGTTTTGAGTACCATCGTTGTGCTGTGGAAAGACATTTGGAAAATATTAACCGGTATCTTTAAGTTCCAATGGAATGAAGAAACCAAATATTTCGCAAAAATAATTCTCTCCATGATTCCGGTTGGACTTGTAGGCGTCTTTTTGAAAAAAGATATTGAAAAAGTTTTCGGCAGCGGATTATTTATTGTCGGTTGTATGCTGTTACTTACAGCCGCCCTGCTTTTCTTCTCGTATTACTACAGACCTAAGCAAAAAGAAAACATATCATTCAAAGATGCGTTTATAATCGGTATCAGTCAGGCAATAGCCGTATTACCCGGCCTTTCCCGTTCGGGAACGACTATCTCTACCGGATTATCATTGGGAATTAAAAAAGAAGATGTAGCCAAATTTTCTTTCTTAATGGTATTAATTCCAATCTTAGGAGAGGCATTACTTGATTTGATGAAAGGAGATTTCACATCCGGCACAGGTATTTCGGGTTTTAGCTTACTTATAGGTTTCATCGCAGCATTTATTTCGGGTACAATTGCTTGTAAATGGATGCTTAACTTAGTAAAAAAAGGCAAATTAATATATTTCGCTTATTACTGTGTCGCAGTGGGACTTATCGTAATCGTTTGTTCATTGTGTATAAAATAATAAAAATAAATAATACCTTTGAAAGCTACCAACAGCTTATTTCTTTTTATGAAGAAAATAAGAACAAAGCTTTTAGCGACATTCACATCGGACTATATGAATGGTTCTCTGCGAATATGAGTGCAACGTTGGGAGCAATTTTAGATTTATTTACGAAATCATTTAACGGCATACATTTTGATTATTTCGATTTTCCAAACACTAAAAAAAGCATTGAGCAGATTCTTTTAAAAAACGATTTTTTAACTTTCTATGGAAAAAAAAGAAAAGTTGATATAAATCATACAACTATCAAATTTCAAAAATTAACTCCAAATGACGCAAAGTATTTCAAAAATTATGTCATTGAAGAATTAATTGGCAGAGAAGAATTGCCTAAAATGACTAAAGCTGTTAAAGAGAAAATCGTGGAATCTATTTATGAAATGTTCGTCAATGCTCAAATCCATAGTGAAACCGAAAATATTTATACTTGCGGACAATTTTTTCCTGCAAAAAACACAATCGAATTTACAATAGTCGATACAGGAATTGGAATAAAAGAAAAAGTAAATAAATTTCTTAATGTAAATTTAACTTCTTCGCAAGCAATAAAATGGGCAATTATTGACACCCACTCTACAAAAGATGTTACTGGCGGTATCGGCTTAGCTCTTTTGAAAGAATTTATCGAAAAAAACAACGGTAAAATGCAGATTGTCAGCGATAGCGGTTTTTATGAATTCGGAAAATACGGAGAATTTTCCAAAGAATTTCAAGGTAGATTTCCCGGAACAATTGTAAATTTACAGTTCAACACAAACGACAATTGCAATTATTGTCTCAAAAACGAAATTAATATCAATGATATTTTTTAAAAGCGATGAATAAAACAGTAAATATAGAAGTAGCAAACATTATCGGTGATGTGTATGCTATTGAAGCAGCGGAAGGACAAAAAGTTTTCTCAATGATAAAAAAAGCATTTGAAGAAAATAAAAAAGTAGCACTGTCATTTCTGAACATAAAAATACAGACAACTGCGTTTCTTAATACCGCAATAGGCGAATTATATAGCAATAATAATGGTTTTTCCGAAGAATTTATAAGAGAAAACTTAAAAATTGAGAATCTGAATGAATCAGGTATCGTTATACTGAAAAGAGTCGTTGAAACCGCAAAATTGCGTTACAACGACCCCGATTTTTATAAAAAAATGCAACAAAGTGCCGAAGAGATTTTAGAACAATAACTATGGCAAAAAGATATGACATAAAAAGAATTGTAAATATAAACAATATAGAAATAGCAAAGAGGGGCAACAAGCTCCAAGCGATATATATACAATTGTTAAAAACCAAATAGAAAATATTAATATTGTTGGAAAATCTTTTTCCGAAGATGAAGTGAAAAATTTTCTAAATGTTGACAACTTGGATTTCAACGATAAAGGAATTTTGAAAATCTGTCAAGAAAATAAATTTGTTTTACTCACAGATGATGGAGACTATAAAAATTCAGATATTGATATATTGACTTGTAATAAACAAATTTTAAATTGATTAGAGCGTATTCGTGTATGGATTTTCAGGAAGGCGAAGTTTTATATTTTGATAAACCTTTTGGATGGACATCATTTGATTTGGTAGCTAAAGTGCGGTATAAAATTTCTCGCTTTTTGAATGTAAAAAAAATCAAAGTCGGACATGCCGGCACATTAGACCCATTGGCTACAGGAGTGATGATTATTTGTACGGGAAAAGCAACCAAGCAAATCGAATCATTCCAGTATCAGACCAAAGAATACGTTGCCACGTTGAAATTAGGAGAAACGACTCCGTCGTTCGATTTGGAAACCAAGATAGACCAAACTTTTGAGACAAAGCATATTACAAAAGAATTGGTCGAAAAAACGTTACAGAAATTCGTCGGAAGTATCGAGCAAATTCCGCCCGCTTTTTCTGCCTGCAAAATAAATGGTGAAAGAGCATACGAATTAGCAAGAAAGGGCGAAGATGTCGACTTAAAACCTAAATTGTTGGTTATTGACGAGATTGAACTGTTGGACTTCAATCTGCCGGAAATAAAAATCCGGATAGTTTGCAGCAAAGGTACTTATATCAGGGCGTTAGCCAGAGATGTTGGCGAGGCGTTAAATTCAGGTGCACACCTGACCGGTTTAACCAGAACCCGCATCGGAAACATTACGTTAGATAAATGCTTAAAAATAGAAGAAATTGATAAAATAATGGAAAAATGAAACTTTCAAAATTCAAATTCAACCTTCCGGACGAATTAATTGCTTTGCATCCGGCAGAAAACAGAGATGAATCCAGATTATTGGTGATTAACAAATCAACCGGGAAAATAGAACACAAAAACTTCAAAGATATTCTTGGTTATTACGACGATCAAGACGTTTTCATTTTTAACGACACTCAGGTTTTCCCTGCCCGTATGTATGGAAACAAAGAAAAAACCGGAGCCAAAATCGAAGTGTTCTTGCTAAGAGAACTCAACGAAGAATTGCGCCTTTGGGATGTGCTGGTCGACCCTGCCCGGAAAATCCGCATCGGCAATAAGCTGTATTTCGGAGAAGACGATTCTATGGTGGCTGAGGTTATCGACAATACTACTTCGCGCGGTCGCACATTGCGTTTCTTATACGACGGCACTCACGAAGAATTCAAAAGAGCATTATACGACTTGGGAGAAACTCCCATTCCTAAATACATCAACCGTCCGGTAGAGCCGGAAGATGCTGAGCGCTATCAGACTATTTTTGCAAAAAATGAAGGTGCGGTTATTGCTCCGGCAGCAGGTTTGCATTTCAGTCGCGAATTGATGAAACGTTTGGAAATCAAAGGATGTAATTTCGCATTTATTACTGTCCACTCCGGATTGGGTAATTTCAGAGATATCGATGTAGAAGACCTGACCAAGCATAAAATTGATTCCGAACAAGCTTTCATCAATAGTGATGCGGTTTCTGTCGTAAACAAAGCGAAAGACAAACATAAAAAGATTTGCGCTGTCGGTACTTCCGTTATGCGTGCAATTGAAAGTACGGTAACAACACAAGGTCATTTGAAAGAATTTGAA
>Ga0209628_10000447_pt1 | contig 25032 bp, 13 predicted proteins | sample TergutCu122P4_FD_187285 | JGI IMG/M metagenome (GOLD analysis project Ga0209628, IMG submission 187285) | Cubitermes ugandensis P4 segment gut microbial communities from Kakamega Forest, Kenya - Cu122 P4 (SPAdes) (version 2) | ecosystem: Host-associated > Arthropoda: Insects > Digestive system...
ATAAGATGTTTTCATTTTCTGTGTTCCATTCCGAAAAATAAAGGACTGTACCCCGGCAATGAGCAAGCAGGTAACAGGGTATATCAGGTGCATGGATCGAACGGAATACCTCAATCAACAAATCATTATCACTCGCAAATACGGACAACGTATAAGTTTTTGCATCAGGTTGAGGAAGTGCGAATTGCTTTTCAAGGCCATTCGTATTCTTGCATTTCAGGAAGAATTGTTTTCCTTTTTCCGGTATATACTCAAAGACGCCCATTCCGGCATGGATTGTTTCAACCGAAGATATTTCTTTGCCGTCTTCGTCTATCAACTTACCGGATATCATGTCAGGATAACCATTGATATTAAGCGCTTTAAATGCCACCTTACACAAAACCCCTTCGGGCAGGTTTCCTCCTTCGGGGAAAAATGAAACACTGAAATCGTCTTTCAGTACGCCTCTATGAGCGGTTGGACGTTGTTTATTGACAGGGGTTGCCAGATTTTCAATCCGGATATTTTTCTTGAAGAAATAGTCATCACCTAAGTTTTCCATGTAGCGCGTATAAGCGCGGAGCGTATAATCACCTGTCGGAATATATTCTGTCAGAGGCAGATTGCCGTAAAACATACCGTCGGTTGGCCGAACCATCACACGGTGCATCAACGTATCAACCGGGCTGATCAGTTCCACATAGACATACCGGCTATAGGTAGGCGACTGATGTGTCAGGGCATCTGTAACGTATGCTTTGAACCAGATTTTCTCGCCTGAAACATACACATCGCGGTCGGTATGCAGATGTATCTTTTCATGCGGAAATATGCTTAATTGGTTATTGAAATGTTGTGTGATATCGTCTATTACGTTTTTATTTTTATCAGAAACCACTTCCCTTGCCAAAGTTGTTGAAACCTCAGTAGCGTATTCCAAAGGTAATTTCATGCACAATCCGGTAATTGAAACGGGTGTATTCACAGGAGCAACTTGAAGTTTGTTTGCATACGTCCCATCGGGATAAATACGTATATTGCCGCTCACAGTGTGCATTAAATAGTTATTACTTCGCTGTAATTCTTTGCTTTGAATGCTTGTTATCGTACTTATATCTGCCTCGGTAACAGGCCTGCCGAAACATATAAGCATAACCTGTTCGTTTAAAAAAGTCAATGTCTTGCTGTTATCAGCAATATTGGGTATTAAAATTCTGTTTGTGCTAAAAGAGAGGGGGTATGGGCTATCCTTATCGGGATTTGGATTATAGGTGGCCAATAAAAAGCCATCATCGTACAAGGTATTATTATACAACGATTTGACAAATTTTGTAAGTGAAACACGATACACTTCCTGCCTTTTTATCTCCCATGTGTTTTGTTGCATGAGATTTTCAGGTTTGAGTTCGGTGAAATTACAATGATAACTCCAGTCGGTGATATCCGTGTGATAATCATGTGTAAAATAGTTAAGTACATATTGAATCACATACCCCAATTCATAATTGATGATGTGTAGGGGTTCGCGGCAAGTGACTTTTAATATGCGCGTTTCGGGATTGTAGTAATAATATACTACTTCGGGGTTTGTTGCCTGAATCGTTCTTCTTGAAGGAGTCTTTCCCAATATAATGTTCCAGAAAAGATTGATATCCCCTTGCCGGAAACGGACTCTGGTTGCTACGGTCAATTCATCCAGTTCAATTGTTTTCAGCGCTGCATCAAATCTGACAGATGTTCTTCCCGGTTCAATATCATGGAAAACAGATTGATAACCAACATGCGAAATTGTCAATTGGTATGCGCCTTCACCCGGTATTCTTAGCCGGTAATAACCATCTCTGTCAGTGGCAATTCCTTCGGTGGTATTTGAAATAAAAACCGAAGCGCCTGCAATAGGTTCTTTGTCTTCCGCATCAATAATCTGCCCGCTGATTGTTCGTTGGCCGGACAACTTAAGCGGGATGAACAATAACAGGTAAATCAGGAATAGATAAAATAGATTCGATTTGATCAACATGTTGTATATAATTGTAGGGGCGGGTTTGAAACCCGCCCCTACATCATGGGGTCAAACCCGCCCCTGTTATTTTTTCCAGATTTTCTCAATGGCTTCTAATGATTTGCCTTTTGTTTCCGGCACCATCTTCCATACAAAGATAGCAGAAACTACTGCCATTAGTCCATAGAAACCGTATGTGATTCCGCCGCTAAATTCCATCATGGGTGGATATGTTGACGAAATAAAGTAGTTGGCAGCCCATTGTGCTGCAACGGCAATGGCAACCGCCTGTCCGCGTATTTTATTCGGAAAGATTTCCGAAATCAATACCCAGCAAATCGGCCCCCACGACATCATGAACGAAGCTGTGTAGATGATGATAAATACTAACGTGCTGATACCTATGGTATTGGTAAACGACAATCCTGAAATGACAAACATTCCGAGCGCCATACCAATCGAACCGGTTATCAGCAAAGGTTTTCTTCCCCATTTATCAACCGTAATAATGGCTACCACCGTAAAAACCACATTGACTAATCCCATCACCACTGTTTGCAGCATGGATGCGTCTTTTGCAGCTCCCATACTTTCAAAGATGCGGGGTGCATAATACAAAGCGACATTGATTCCAATAAATTGCTGGAAGACGGAAAGTAGGATACCAATAATGATGACAATCTTTCCAAAAGAAAAAACACTCGCACTGGCTTTTTCGACAACCGTCTCCTTGATTTCTTTCAAAATTTCCAACGCTTTGTCTTTATTACCCAAAATATTCGACAGTACGTTCATCGCTTTATCTTCTTTTCCGATCAACGCCAAATAGCGAGGCGTTTCGGGAACAAAAAGTATCAATAAGCCAAACAGAGCAGCCGGAATTGTTTCCGAAAGAAACATACGACGCCAACCGGTTTCGTTAATCCATTCGATCGTTTGTCCGTTAGCAATTCCCCAGTTCACAAAGTAAACGACAAGCATCCCAAAAATAATAGCAAACTGATTACATGAAACCAACCTTCCGCGAATGTTGGCAGGCGCAATTTCGCCGATATACATCGGACAAACGGCCGAAGCCAAACCAACGCCTATTCCACCGTAAATGCGATAAAAATTAAACATCCAAAGTACGCCCATGCTTGGTTCACCGCTTTTAAAGAAAAAAGCTTCCGGAAATGCTGCTCCAACAGAAGAACTGAAGAAAATAAAGGCGGCTATCAACAATGTATTTTTACGCCCGAAGCGATTCGTGCAAAAACCGGATATGACACCCCCAAGGATGCAACCGATCAAAACGCTCGAAACGGTTGCCCCATGAATGAAAGAGCTAAGCCCCATCGGTTTAATCAGGAAAGCCTCAATTGATTTTTCAGCTCCCGATATAACCGCCGTATCATATCCGAACAACAGACCGCCTAACGTAGCAACTAAAGTGATGCCTATTACATACGTTAAATTATAATCCCGTTTCATTAAATATACATATTTAAGATGGCTTCATATAATTCCTGTTTTCCGCTTATTTGCGCCGGTTCGTCATTTTGTTTGGCATATTCCACCAAATCTTCCAATGACAATTTTCCGTCTTCAAATTCTTTTCCCTTGCCCGAATCATACGATGCGTAGCGGTCTTTTACCATTTGCGGGATTGGAGATTTTTCAAGGATATCTGCCGCGATTTCTAACGCACGTGCAAAAGCATCCATACCGGCAACATGTGCGATGAAGATGTCTTCGAGGTCGGTTGAGTTACGACGTGTCTTGGCGTCGAAGTTTGTGCCCCCGCCTTGCAAACCACCGTTTTTCAGGATGACGAGCATGGCTTGTGTCAGTTCGAATAAGTCGATCGGGAACTGGTCTGTATCCCAGCCGTTTTGGTAGTCGCCACGGTTTGCATCAATCGAACCCAACATACCGGCGTCGGCAGCGCATTGCAGGTCGTGTTCGAACGAATGGCCTGCCAGCGTTGCATGATTTGTTTCGATATTTAATTTAAAATCTTTGTCTAATCCGTAAGAGCGCAAGAATCCGATAACTGTTTCGGCGTCAACATCATATTGATGTTTGGTAGGCTCCATAGGTTTCGGTTCGATCAGGAATACACCTGTAAAACCTTTGGAACGCGCATAATCACGGGCTTTGGTAAGCATCATCGCCAAATGATCTTTTTCGCGTTTCATTTCGGTATTCAGCAACGATTGATAACCTTCACGACCGCCCCAGAACACATAACCCTGGCCACCTAATTCAATCGTGGCATCGATGGCATTTTTAAGTTGCACAGCTGCGCGGGCTGCTACATCGAAATTCGGGTTTGTAGCCGCACCGTTCATATAACGTTTGTTGCTGAAAATATTGGCTGTACCCCATAATAACTTGATGCCTGTCTCTGCCTGTTTTTGTTTGGCGTAAGCAACCATCTCTTTCAGGTTGGCTTCATATTCGTCGATTGAATTGCCCTCATCAATCAAATCAATGTCATGGAAGCAATAATAACCGATGCCAATCTTCTGCATAAACTCGAATCCGGCATCCATCCGCTGTTTGGCAATCTCTAACGCGCTATTGCCTAACGTCCATGGAAACGTCTTTGTTCCGGGACCAAACGGATCGCCGCCTTCTCCGCACAGGGTGTGCCACCAGCACATCGAAAACTTAAACCAATCTTTCATTGGTTTGCCATAAACCACTTTTTCCGCATCATAATAGCGGAAAGCCAAAGGGTTTTTACTCTCTTTACCTTCAAATTCAATTTTTCCTACTGTCGGGAAATACGTTTTTGTACTCATAATTTTATATATTTAATAAATGTAATAAAAGTGTTACTTGCTTAGGTTCCATTAGAGAACTTCTAAAAACCATCACGTCATGCTGAACTTGCTTCAGAATCTCCTCGTAATCAGGAGATTGCGGATCAAGTCCGCAATGACGAGTGTGTTCAAAGTGTAGTTTTTGAAGATCCTAATTTATCAGCGCTTTCCTCCACCGTTCGTACGCTTCCAGGCTTATCGCTTCATCTTCTTTGGCAGGCACAACCGTGACGACCTTTTTCAACATCTGAAACGCTTCATCCGAATTTTTATAGAGTCCGGCGCCTATGCCTGCTCCACGGGCAGCGCCAATTGAGCCATCCGTATTATACAGTTCAATCGTTGCGCCTGTAATGTTAGCCAAAGTCTGCCGGAAGATCGGGCTTAAAAACATGTTCGCATGGCCGGCGCGAATGGTTTTCGTTTCGATACCCATGTTGTTCATAATTTCCATTCCGTATTTAAACGAAAAGGCAATCCCTTCGTGGGCGGCGCGAATCAAATGCGCTTTGCCGTGTCTAATAAAGTTAATTCCATGCAAGGAGCATCCCGGTTCTTTGTTCGACATGACACGCTCCGCTCCATTTCCAAACGGAATGATACTGATTCCTTCGCTTCCGATTGGAATATCCTTAGCCAACTCATTCATATCTGCATAACTGATTCCTTCCGGAGCGATATTGTTTTTGATCCACGTGTTTAAGATTGCTGTTCCATTGATACAAAGCAATACCCCTACCCGTGTCTGACCGGATGTATGATTCACATGGGCAAACGAATTGACGCGTGATAGCGGATCGTATTTCGCATCTCCGTTGACTCCGTAGACGACGCCTGACGTCCCGGCAGTTGCCGCTATTTCACCGGGATTGAATACATTCAATGAAAGTGCATTATTGGGTTGATCACCCGCGCGGTACGTAATCGGTATCCCTGCCGCTAATCCGAACTCTTCGGCTATTGCAGGCAACAAATATCCTTGAATAGCAAAGGTTGGAACGATTTCAGGAATCATACCCGTATCAAAACCAAAATAATCATATAAAAACCGTGCAGGCGCATCGTCAAGGAAGTCCCATGCGATTCCTTCCGACAAACCCGAAGCTGTCGTACATGGTTTGCCGGTCATGCGCATGGCAATATAGTCGCCCGGCAAAAGATAGTATTTGGCCTGTGCATAAAGATCAGGCTCATTTTCCTTGACCCATGCTAATTTGGATAAGGTAAAGTTACCCGGTGAATTTAAAAGGTGCGACAAACACGCATCGCCTCCAATGTCGGCAAAAGCCTTTTCTCCATACGGAACAGCGCGGCTATCACACCAGATAATCGCATCACGCAAGGCGCGTAGTTCCTTATCAACTAAAACCAACCCATGCATCTGGTAAGAAATGCCAATTGCAGCGATCTCGGCAGGATTGATCCCTGTAGTCGCCAATACGGATTTTGTAACCTGTTTCAGATTATCCCACCATGTTTCCGGAGATTGCTCCGCCCATCCGGCTTTAACGGCTATAATTTCCATTTCAATTTTTGGAAAAAAATCCGCAGCCAACACTTCGCCGGTTTCCGAATCGACAAGACTTGCCTTTACCGACGAACTTCCTAAATCGTATCCCAATAAATACTTCATAGCAAAAGGTAATTATTTAATAATTCGTTAATAATCCAATAATTAGTGAAAAGTGATAAAATGTCGAACTACATTCCGCATAAATCTACATTTCGACTGTCAAAGGTAAGGTGATTTTTTCAAAACGCAAAGATTTTCGATTTTTTTTTTTTCAAAAGAATAGGCCTCAATTTCCATGATACGTTTTATCGAAACGATTTATTTAACTGCATATCTATCGATTATAATACATAATTGAAGCAAAATCACAAAAAAAGAAATCAAAAAATTATCATTTTTTCCATTCAAATCAAAAATTAACACAAAAAAATTTTTTTTTATAAAAATTAATAAATATTTTTGGGGCGGAAATTGGACGAATACAAACAATAAATGCAAAAGAGAAAACAAAAATTGATTAATAACTTTCAAAAACCGTTACGCCTATGAAGTAGTAAAAATGATTCAAAACAGAACAATTCTTTCGTTGGATGGAATAGCATCCTTTTTTTTTAGAAATCTTTATTTTTTTTAATATATAATTAATGTATGGGAAAATTTTTATTTAACAAACAAACAATCATGCAGAAAAGCTTTTCAACAATCGTATCTTTTCTGCTACTTATGTGTACCACTTTAGCTTACGGCCAGGGAGGTGCAGTAACAGGTATCGTAACTGACTCGAACGGCGAACCGTTGATCGGTGTAAACGTTCTCATCAAAGGTACAATGACCGGAGATATTACGAATATTGACGGTAGGTTTACGATCCCGCAGGCGCCTGCTAATGGTGCGCTTACTTTTTCGTATGTAGGTTATGTGTCACAAGACGCTAACTTTAGTGCATCGCAACGTACAGTCAATGTACAGCTTAAGGAAGACTCTCATGGCTTAGACGAAGTGATTGTGGTGGGATATGGAACACGAAGAGCTGGCGAAGTAACAGGCGCTGTTGCAACCATCAAAGCCGAAGAAATTTCAAGGCTGGCGTCCGTTACACAAGGTGAAGTGCTCAGAAACGTACCGGGTGTAACCGTGATGCAAGCAAACACCCCCGGCGCCGATGCTACAGTTCGCGTGCGTGGATTAGGTACTGTAAATAGTACAAGCCCGCTGTGGGTGATTGACGGAGTACCAGGAGGTACAGTTAGCCCTAATGATATCGAAACCATTACGGTTTTGAAAGATGCAGCGGCTCAGGCTATTTATGGAACAAGGGCGGCCAATGGTGTTATCTTGGTGACTACAAAGCAAGGAAGAAAAAATCAGAAAGCGTCAGTAACCGTTAACATAAGAGCGGGAAATTCGCGTAATGCGAAATTTTACGAAACGTTGAACACCAAAGAATATGGAGAAATGCTTTGGTTACAGGCTAAAAACGCGAATATCCAAAATTATGGACATCCGTTGTATGGAAATGGTCCCACGCCTGATATTCCTGACTACATCTATCCGTTGCGGGCTAAAGAAGGTGAAGTTGATTACAGCAAATACAGCTGGGCGACGGTTGAAGAAGGCGGGCCAGGTATTTATCAGATTGTCAAAGCCAATAAGGAAGGTACTGACTGGATGAGGGAAGTCAGTCGCGTCGCCATGTTCCAGGATTATTCGATCAATGTCAATGGAGGAAGCAACAGTACAACGTATGGGATGACGCTTAGCTATCTGAATCAGGAAGGTACGTTTTATTATACCGGTTTCGACAGGTTAACTCTTCGTTCGAGTCTTAGAACAGATGTCAACAAATATCTAACGATCGGCCAAAACTTAAGCGCCTCATTAGGTAACCGAACTGGTATGCTTGATAACAACTCGGAAACATCAGCTGTAGCGCTTGCTTATCGGAATCAACCTATTATTCCAGTATATGATGTGATGGGGAATTTTGCTGGTGCAGGTAGTATTCCCGGTGGAGCTACCGGAAATGGGAGAAGCCCGATGGAGCTTCTTTGGAATGGCAAAGACAATAATCGTGAAACGCTTAATGTTACCGGTAGCGTATTTGCAAATCTAAATATTATGGAAGGTCTGCAGTTCAGAACGCAAGCCTCGATATTTTATGTTGCATATAAATTCAGGGATATCCAACGTATTGTAAAAACATTTACCGAAAGGTCAAGATATGATACGGTTGCTGTACAACATTACAACCAACAACAATGGACGTGGTCAAATACCCTCGAATATAAAAAACGTATCGGACTGCACAGTTTTGAATTGATGGCAGGTACGGAAGCAATTGAAAGGAACTATTTTCAAACAAATGCTGCTCGAACAGAATTTGTGAATAAGGATCCAAATTATATGCATCTGTCAGCTGGTATTCAAAATCAAACAAACAGCAGTAATGTATGGGCATGGGCGTTGTTTTCCACATTTGGGAGAATAAATTATACGTTTGACAGTAAGTATATTGTTGAAGGTGTAATTAGGCGCGACGGTTCATCACGTTTCGCAGCAGGCAACAGATACGGTGTTTTCCCTGCATTTTCGTTAGGATGGGCTATCTCAAGAGAAAAATTTATGTCATCCACACGCAGTTGGTTGGATAATTTGAAACTTCGTGGAGGTTGGGGAACCACCGGTAACGATCAGATGGGCGATTACAACAGTTACACCACGTATGATATGACGCAGGATGGTGGTGCTGGAACGTATTACATGTTGTCCGGAGCTCAAAGCGGCCAGGGAACGCTTGGATACAGACCGAGAGATTATGGCGTTACATCGGTAAAATGGGAAACAACACGTACTACCAATCTTGCTGTTGATGCGGCGTTTAGTAATGGGCTTACATTAAGCTTTGATGTATGGTACCGCAAGACGTCGGACATGCTTTATCCAAAAGCTATACCCAGCACAGTTGGAGTTTATAATGCAACCCCATCATTTAATGTCGGTGAAATGGAGAATCGTGGTTTCGACTTGGATATTGGATACAAGGGAACAGCATTCAACAAAGAATTACGATACCAGTTAAGTCTAAATATATCGAATTATACAAACAAAATTATCTCATTATCTGATAATAAAAATGAATCTCTTTCTGGCGGTGATTACCGCGGAATTACCTATACCCGCAGTGAGGCAGGTCATTCATTCCCCGAATTTTATGGATATATTGTAGATGGTATTTTCCAGACAAAAGAAGAAGCCGACGCACATCCGAGAGCATTTGGAGCTACCGGGATCTATAATAAACCGGGGCATTATAAATTCAGAGATGTCGATGGTAATGGCGTTATCAACTCGAACGATCGTACATGGATCGGTTCGCCCCATCCAAAATTTGTTGGCGGTATGAATTTCAGTTTTGACTACAAAGGTTTTGACCTGAATGGTCAATTCTACGGCTCTTATGGAAATAAAATGGCGAATGATGCACAAAGATGGTTGAATTTTACGCAGTACGAAGGAGCAAGAAGTAAAGACAGGTTGTATAAGTCATGGGGAAGCCCTTATTTGAATGGAGATAACTCTAAAGCCAAGTTGATTATGGCCGAAGCTGACGACTCTGCCAGCCAGGTACCTTCAACGGCATTACTCGAAGACGCTTCTTATCTACGCTTACGTAACATGCAGTTGGGATACAATTTATCCAAATTGATGAAAAACATAAATGAAATTAGTTCGTTACGAGTTTATGTACAGGTTACTAATATATTTACGCTAACCAAATATTCAGGACTTAATCCTGAAATGGACCCTGGAAATTCCAGGAACGATTCAAGGAATTATGGTTTGGACTCCGGACAATGGCCTGCGGCTCGACAAGTTATGTTTGGAATTGCAATTGGATTATAATTAATAAATTTTTTTAAAAATATAGAAATATGAAAAAGATAGTTTCTTTTATACAAATTGTTTTGATTGGTGGATGTATGTTGATGTATCCGTCATGCAGTGAAGACTTTCTGACTAAATTGCCACCTGGGGTTCTTTCTGATTCAAATATGGAGAATGTTAGTGGAGTAGAAGGTCTTTTGGTCGGAGCTTATTGTGAATTACGTGGAGGAGGCGTCTGGGGATCGTCTATGGGTACTGACTATGTCTATGGAAGTGGCGCATCGGATGATGCTTACAAAGGCACCGAATTTACCGATACCCAGGACTATAACAGAATTGAAGACTATACGGCGCTGCCTACCACCGGATTTCTGAACGAAAGATGGAATGTATGTTATCGAGCAATATTTCGCTGTAACACTACACTGAACTTTTTGAAAGCAACTCAAGCCAGTGATAAACCGATCCCACCAGATCGTGCTAAACAAATCGAAGCCGAAGCCAAATACTTAAGGGCATGGTATCATTTCACTTTAAACAAGACTTTCAAAAATATCTGTTATATTATGACAGAAGATGAAATGGGTAAAAATGCGGCAGACGTACCCAATTCGGATGCCGGATGGGCTGGAATAGAATCTGATTTGGATTTTGCTATTGCCAATTTGCCTGCATCATGGCCAGCTGCTCAAGTGGGTCGTGCAACTAAATATGCTGCTATGACGTTAAAAGCGCAGGCATTCATGTATCAATTTAAATTAGCCCAAGCCAAACCACTTTTAGATGAAGTGATCAATTGCGGAAGATATTCATTGGTAGACAACTTTTTTGACAACTACGACGAAGATACTGAAAACAACAAGGAATCCATCTTTGAAATTCAATGCGCTACTTCACCCACCGGTACTACATCCCTACGTTTAACCCAGGCTGTATTTCATCAGACTGGTCCGATCAATATCGGATGGGGATTTCACCAACCTTCCCAAGCGCTTGTCGAAGCCTATCAGGTTGATAACGATGGGTTGCCCGTTTTAGATATCAAAAAGAGAGATGTAATAGAACATGATTATGGCATTGGAAGTGATAAGGAATTTACGCCAACGAAACACTTAATGGATTTACGCTTAGATTGGACTGTTTCACGTCGCGGGATTGATTTCCTTGGTTGGGGAATTGCACCGGGTCGGGGCTGGATCAGACAACAGGATAATGGGGGCCCTTACATGACGAAAAAATTCCACCACTTCGAACGTAACCGTTTCAATCAGAATGGTTCCGGTAATTACAATAACCGGAATTACCGATATCACCGTTTGGCGCATGTGATTCTGTGGAGAGCGGAAGTAGCTGTAGAGGATGGCGATTTGGAATTGGCACGTAATCTTGTGAATCAAATTCGTGAGCGTGCGAAAAGAAGTAAACCGGTTATGGGATATGTTTCTGCAAAGGTTCTTCCCATATCTGGTAAACCCGATCCAGCTGATATTGATTGGACGAAGCCAGCTGCCAACTATAAAGTGGAGCCTTATCCAGCTGGCCATGTTGCTTTTTCAAACAAAGAAAATGCTCGTGAAGCTGTCAGAATGGAACTACGTCTTGAGTTTGCTACTGAAGGGCAGCGTTTCTTCGACCTGCGTCGTTGGGGTCAATATTGGCCACAAGTCAATGGAAAACCGTATGACGTCTATATCCTGACCGATTATATCGAACATGACTCTAAAATCAGGAGTGTGATGAGAGGAGTGATATATAATGTGTCTCGGAGATATTGGCCCGTACCACAAGCCCAATTAGATCTTATGCCTGGAGTGTTGCAGCAAGATCCTGATTTTAAATAATTTTTTCACCTCCCCCTTTCCCTCTCCCTTTTAGGAAGGGAAAAGGTTACAGGTTATAAAAACAAGACACAATCTATATGTAACATAAATTTTGTGTCTTGTTTTTTTTAAACAATCTATTATTGAACTATGAAACGATGTATGATTGATTGCTAAATCTTCCAAGACCATGATAAAAATAATCTGTACGAGCAAAGTAATTAAATTCGCGCAAATGAAAAATTCATTTTGGATTGTTGGATGGTTTTTTTTATTACATTCGTCATGCAGTGAAGATTTTCTGACCAAATATCCGCCTCAGACGCTTTCGGATGTCAATATGGCAAATGAAAGGGGCGTAGAAGGCCTTTTAACCGGAGCTTATGCGATGGTTCGCGGGGGAGGCCTCTGGGGATCTGCGATGGGTACCGACTATGTGTATGGAAGCGGTGCGTCGGATGATACCTACAAAGGCTCCGAATTGACCGATACACCAGATTATAACCGAATTGAAACCTACACGGCGTCGCCTGCAACCGGTTTTCTGGCAGAAAGATGGGAAGTGCCGTATAACGGCGTTTTTCGGTGTAATACGACTCTGAGACTCTTGAAAGCAACCCAAACCTCAAATCATCCTATTCCAGCAGAACGCGCCAAACAAATCGAAGCCGAAGCCAAGTACTTGAGAGCTTGGTATCATTTCACATTAAACAAAACCTTTAAAAACATCTGTTATATCATGACTACAGATGAAATGGGCGGTAAAAAACCTGAAGAAATTCCCAATTCGAATCCGGGATGGCGGGGAATCGAAGCCGACCTGGATTTTGCCATTGCTAATTTGCCCGAATCATGGCCAGCAGCACAAATAGGACGTGTTACGAAATACGCTGCCATGACACTTCAAGCGCAGGCATTCATGTATCAGTTTAAATTGGCTCAAGCTAAACCGCTTTTGGATGCAATCATACATAGCGGTAGATATACGCTGGCAAACAACTTTTTTGATAACTACGATGAAGACACCGAAAACAACTGCGAATCCATTTTTGAAATTCAATGCGCCACATCATCTGCAGGTCATACATCCATGCCTTTAACACAGGCAGTGAATATGCAATTCGGGCCAATCTCAGCCAGTTGGGGATTTCATCAACCGTCGCAAGCGCTGATCGAAGCCTATCAAACGGATACGGACGGATTGCCTGTTTTGGATATCAAACGGAGAGATCGCATTGAAAATGATATGGGCGTTCGAAGTGAGACGCCGTTTAAACCAACTGAACATTGGATGGATGTGCGTTTGGACTGGACAGTTGCGCGCCGTGGGATTGATTGCTCAGGTTGGGGAATCTTCCCCGGACAAGCCTGGATAAGACAGCAGGATAATGGCGGCCCTTATATGACAAAAAAATACCTGCACTTCGAGCGCAACCGTTTCAATCAGAATGGTTCCGGAAACTATAACAACAGGAATTTCAGGTATCACCGCTTAGCGCATGTGATTTTGTGGAGAGCTGAAATCGCTGTCGAGGATGGCGATACGGAAATGGCGCGCGAATTAGTGAATCAAATCCGTAACCGTGCAAAATACAGCCAACCGGTGATGGGCAAAGTTTTGGTAAACGTCATTCCCACAAGCGGCCAACTTGCGCCGGGAGAGGTAGACTGGACCAAACCGGCTGCCAACTACAAAGTAGAGCCTTATCCTGCTGGCCATGTCGCTTTTTCAACGAAAGAAAATGCACGCGAAGCAGTCAGAATGGAACTACGCCTTGAGTTTGCCACCGAAGGGCAACGCTTCTTCGACTTGCGCCGCTGGGGCCAGTACTGGCCCGAAGTAAATGGAAAACCGTATGATGTATATATCCTTACTGATTATATCGAACATGACGCTCAATTCAGGCATGTGATGAAAGGCGCGACATACAATGAAAGTCGGAGATACTGGCCGATTCCGCAAACTCAAATCGACCTTCAGCCGGGTGTTTTGCAACAGGATCCGGATTATTAACTACTCTCACCTAACCCTTACAGGGTTTGAAACCCTGTTAGGGTTCATTGCGATGAGTTACACCACCCGCATTTTGGCTATAAATTCGGGGTCGATCACAGCGCCCATACCGGGCCCGGTGGGCGCTTTCATCTTCCCATTTACAATTTTCATCTCCGCTGTGGGACATTCGTAAGGCACACTTGTCCGGAACGTTTTAAACTCGGTATGGGGATTCGGATTCGGAAGCGCCGAAACAAACATGGCATTGTACAGAAATCCCAATCCTCCTTCCGACATGTGCGTAACACAAATTTTACCCATCGCCTTTCCCATCAAAGCCATCCGCATGGCACGAATAAATCCGCCAATATAGTACATATCCGGCTCAACTACATCCAAACCGTCATTCGCAAGCAACCATTTCATCGTATACAAGTTATGATCCTGTTCGCCATTCGCGATCGGAATGGTAAGCGCATCGGCAACTCTTTTGATGTCCCCAAAATGATAAAACATGACAGGTTCTTCATAATATGCATACTTGTATTCCTCCAATATCTTGCCTATGCGGATAGCGTCGGCCACATTCCAATACCCATTGGCATCGGCATAAATCGCCCATTGATCGCCAAAATGCTCCCGAACCATCGGAATAAGTTTTTCAACCTTCCCTGGCACTCCTCCGTAATAAATATCTTTGGTCCCTGTCATATACCCTACCCTAATTTTAAGGGCATTCACATCAAATTGCGCGACCTCTTCTTTGATACGTTCAAAATGCTCCTCCAAAGGTAGCCCCCGATGTTCGGTAGCTAAATACACACCTACTTCAGGATTGTGAATTTCGCCAATTAATTCTGCTGCCGATTTATTCGCTATGTTTCCCATCATATCCAACAGCGCAAATTCGACAGCAGACAACGGAACATGAAGCGGAACGCCGTTAAACCTGAAGTTTGAATTGTAAAGGAAAAACTTTTCCATCAACAAATCTAATTCTCTGGCATCCTGCCCAATAAAAAACGATCGGGTTGTTCTTTGAAAAACCGGAATAAATATTTGTGTCTGAAATGGATGAGCTACCGATAGACCTTCCGCTCCGTCTTTGGAGCGAACACGGCAGATGTAAACATTGTTATATTCCAGCATTTCGACTGTTTCGATAATAACCGGATCCGGGAATAGTTGTTTTTTAAAGATTGGCTGCGTAAGCACTTCATCAAGTTTGTCGTAGCGGGCCTGAAGTTCATCTTTCGATAATGATTTGTTGTCACAGGATGACAACAAAGGCGCATGCGCGAAAGCTACCCCTCCAACTACCGACGAAGAAAGAAATTTGCGTCTCGAAATAGTTTTCATAATTTATAGTTTCCTAACGGGCTCCAATTTTGAGTTGACTGCCTTCGTGAATAATCTTGCTGTTACTTTTATCGGCTGTAAAATAATTTACATCAGAAGCATTTGCTCTGGCTTTAACAAATACGCCACCTTCCGTTGCAGTCTGCACACCAACGTTCATCCCCGCTGTCGGCATATCAATATCTCCGCCGCCAAGGAAGACGAATCTGTTGTTACCAAGACACAAATTGCTTGCAGAGGCAGTTGCTCCGGCTCCTTGCGAGTTACCGTTAATTTTAGCTGTACCACCGAGAAAAAAATCAGCATTATACGAGTTTGCTGCAACATAGATACCACCGCCATTGTTCGCAGCTGAATTACCGTTTACTTCACCACCGCCAACGGCACACATCTCTGAATATAAATATATGCCGCCACCATCGTTAGCAGCTGAATTGCCATTGATTTTACCATTGTTTAATGTAAATATGCTAAGACGTATATATACGCCGCCACCATCCGTTGTAGCCTTATTGCCGCTTATTTCGCCACCGTTTACGACGAACGGCGTTTCGGTCATAAACACACCGCCACCTGTTGTAGCAGAATTACCGCTTATTTTGCCGTTGTTCATGGTACATGGTTCAGCTACCGTAGGCGATATGGAATATACACCACCACCTAATCCGGTAAGGCATGAATTGCCTTTTATTTCACCGCCGTTCAATGTGAATGCAGAATCGTAGGTATGTACTCCGCCTCCTTCACCGTTGACACAGACATTGCCACTAATTTCACCACTATTCAAGGTGAATACGCCAAGGCCTGTAAACACGCCGCCACCTTTTGCTCCGGCTGTATTGCCAATTATTTTACCACCGGCAATAACAAACCTGCCTCCAACGTCAGTATGTACGCCACCACCGTATGCATATAAGCCTGCATAAATGTTATTTTGCAATACTGCACCGTCTTTTAAAGTACATGCGCCAACAATTCGCACAAGCGAACCGCCACCATCCGTAGAAAAACTGCCGTTTTTGCCTCCATCAATGATAATGTCTTCCAAAACCAACGTTGCTCCGTAGGCTATTGTAAACAGGTTTCCTGTTACTCCACGGGTCAAAGTTGATCGATTTGAGGGGGATGCGCTTTTAATTGTTAGCATCTTACCTCCTGTAGCTGGTGCCGGAACCGATAAAATGGCAGAAATGCTAAGCGGAGCGGAAACGGTTATGACCATATCGTCCGTTGCAGCGGCAAAGGTTTTTTCTACAGCAGTTTGCAACTGAGTGAAATTACTTACAGTCACATCAAAAGGTGCTACTGCGTGAGCCGGTAACGTAAATACCGTCATGACGCCTGATATCAGGGTTAGAGTCAGTGTATATACCCTGATTTTCCTAAAAAAAGAATTACTTGTCTTCATACTTTTTAGTAGTTAATTTGTTAATTATTAAGTGTTAATTTATATTTTCAAAATCGAAATCCTGCTAAATCAGGCATCAAAAATAAATAAAACATCTGAAAAAATAATCTTTATCGACACAAATTTTTATTTGTTTTGTTGATTTTTTTTTTCAAACTAAAATATATATTGATTGTCAGCTGTTTACATTTCTGTTTGATGAAATTCCGAATTCTTTTATTCTCTTCTGAAAAAAAAAACAAAAAAAAAAACAAAATATAAACTTTTCTTTTTATCTTTGTGCTTTCAATTCATCTAAATTTATATAGTTATGAAATTAAGTAAATTATTTTCAGTTCGTTTGATTTTAGGGGTCATGCTATTTTGCATTCCTCTTAATAGTGTTTACTCGCAAGGCGTTGAGGCGCTTAAAGGGAAAAAGATTTTGTTTACATACGGAGGTTGGGCTGGCCACGAACCCGTACAATGTAAAGATTTATTAGTTCCATGGTTAGAATCAGCAGGTGCAACTGTTATTACATCCGACAGTCTGAGTATTTATAAAGACTCGGTATTGATGAACAGCATCGACCTGATTATCCAAACGTGGACGCAGGGTACTACTTCTATGGGTGTTAATCCGAGAACTCAGGAAATTACTCCACCACAATTAGATCGGGCTTCAGGAATGGCATTGTTAGCAGCCGTGAGACGTGGTGTAGGATTAGCCGGTTGGCATGGAGGAACAGGAGATGCATTCAGAAATGATGTCGAATTCCAGTATATGGTTGGTGGACAATGGGTTGCTCATCCCGGAGGTGTGATTCCCTATGAAGTCAGCATTACCGACCCGAACGATCCTGTAACCAAAGGATTGAGGCCTAAATTCGATATGAGGTCCGAACAATACTACATGCATATTGACCCGAACGTTAAGGTATTGGCTACGACCAAATATAACGGCAACGTGAATGCATGGATTGATGGAGCCATTATTCCTGTAGCTTGGAAAAAAACCTATGGAAAGGGCAGGGTATTCTACTCTTCTCTTGGACATGTGGCAAAAGATTTTGAAGTTCCCGAAGCGTTGGAAATTATTAAACGTGGTATTTGTTGGGCTGCTTTAAGCCTTCATGCACCCAATGAACCCTGGATGAACCCGGTTTATCCGTATTAAAAATCACAAGAATTCAGTAAAAAAAAAGACCTCAGAAATCTCTGAGGCCTTTTTTTATTGGCAATTGCCAAGCAGCTATCCCACATTACACTTTATATTTATAGGGTGTTCTGTATTCATACTTATACAACCTGTGGTTCTCTGCTTCTTTGTCGCCACCTACGAATGTTAATGTAGCAGGATCCCATTTGACCGGTCTCTTCAATTCATGCGCAATATTAGCAAGACAACATAATCTCATCGTGCTGGCGCCTACTTCCACTGGAGCAATCGGTTCTTTGCGAGAACGGACGCAGTCGATGAAGTTCTGGTTGTGTCCTGAGCTCGACTCGAATTGTCCGGCTCCAATTTGCCGCTCTTCACGTTTAATTAATGAAGGATCTGATGACTCAATATAACCACGCGCTACTTTTATCCAACCTTTTGTACCATTGAAACTGATTCCCTGGCCGCCACCTCTCGTATATCCTTGCGTTGTGCGTTCGTCGTCAGGACGGAAGTTCTGTTCAGTCATAACTACGCCATTTTGATATTTCATGGTCAGGTATTGTGTTCCCTGGTAACCAATCGGGATAAATTCGACAGGTCCAAGGCCATCCATTCCAAGCGCAGCTTGCGAAATATCGTAATTGTGTGCGCCCCAGTCGGCTGTAAAACCATTTCCGGTCTCGCGGTAATAACGCCATCTTCCCCATCCGCCTTCTCTTGTAAAGGAACCATCTTTGTTCTGTGAAATGGGTAAACAAATACCCGGATTGTAATGAACTTTGGGGTCATTCAAAGGCCCTAACCATTGATTGAAATTCAAGTTTGCCGGAACCGGTTCTTCTGGAAGATTATATGGATCGGCATGAGGCCCGCATGCGGCATGAACAGTTTCGATATGACCAATTGCATTGGTCCTTACCAGATTGATAGCTTGAATAAACTCGCTGCTCGATCTTTGCTGGCTACCTACTTGCATGATACGTTTGTTGTCGCGAACAGCTTTTACCACATCAATACTTTCTTGAATGGTATAGGTAAGCGGTTTTTGTAAATACACATCTTTCTTTGCCTGACAGGCATGGATGGCGTTCAAGGCGTGCCAATGGTCGGGAGTTGCGATATGTATGGCATCGATGTCCTGTCTGTTTAACAGGTCTTCGTAAAATTCAAACATGTCACATCTTTGCGGCACATTCTGCTCTTTTTGCCAATTTGTGACAGCAGCTTTAAAACGATCTCTCTTGATACTGTCTACATCACAGCCTGCAACTACTTGAACACCGGGGCACCGTTGATACCCTCTAAAATCACTTAGACTCTGTTGTCCGAGGCCGATAAATCCCAAGACAACTCTATCACTCGGAGCCATCTTGACTCCGCTCTGCAGGGTCCAACTCGGAAGAATTGTTAACCCTGCCAACCCAAGCGCCGAATAACCTAAAAACTGACGCCTGTTCAACTGATTCGAATTTTTATTTTCCATACAAATGAAATTATATAACTACTAAAATAATGAATGTACAAATTTTGTGTAAGCAATGAAACGAACGCACAAATTTATGTAAAAAAATGATACGAAGTCTCAAATTATTAAAAAAAATGTTCTGAACACAGAAAAAAATCAAATTTCACAACTTTATACCTTATAGAGGTACGGCGTTCTATATTGATAATGATACAGTCTGTGGTTTTCGGCTTCTTTGTCGCCTCCTTCAAAAGTCAATGTAGCCGGATCCCATTTTACAGGTCGTTTTAACTCATTGGCAATATTTGCAAGACAGCATACCCTCATCGTACTGGCGCCTGCTTCTACCGGAGCAATCGGCTCTTTTCGCGAACGAACGCAGTCGATGAAATTCTGCATATGGGGTGAACTAACTTCAAATTGCCCCTCACCGATCTCCCGTTCAGCCTTTTCAAGCAACGAAGGATCCGAACATTCAATAAAACCTCGCGCTACGCGTACCCATCCTTTCGTACCATTGAAACATATTCCGTTACCACCTTGTCGGGTACGGCCTTGTTGATCGGTATAAGGAGGACGGAAGTCCTGTTCGGTCATTACGACGCCATTTTGGTATTTCATGGTAAGATATTCTGTTCCACGGTAACCAATAGGTATGTATTCACACGGTCCTGAACCATCCATTCCGAGGGCTGCCTGCGATATATCAAACATATGTGCGCCCCAATCGGCGGTATAACCATTTCCTGTTTCGCGATAATAACGCCATCTTCCCCATCCTGCTTCTCTCACAGCTGGATTAATAGAGATCGGTTGGCAAATGCCCGAATTGTGGTGGACAATGGGGTCGTTTAATGGGCCTAACCATTGATTGAAATTTAAATTAGCTGGCACCGGTTCTTCGGGAAGATTATACGGATCAGGATGCGGCCCTACTTTGGAATAAACGGTTTCGATATGGCCAATCGCACGTGTCCTTACCAACGCAATCGCCTGCTGAAACTCTTTATCCGATCGTTGCTGGCTGCCTACCTGCAGTATACATTTGTTGTCGCGTACAACCTTTACCAAATCAATGCTTTCTTTTATGGTATAGGTCAACGGTTTTTGCAAGTACACATCTTTCTTTGCCTGACATGCATGGATAGCAGTCAATGCATGCCAATGGTCGGGGGTAGCGATATGAATAGCATCAATATCCTGCCGTTTCAACAAATCTTCATAAAATTCGTATGTGTCAACTTTTTCCGGCATTTTTTGTTCTTTTTGCCAACCTAACACATTCAGTTTGAATCGCTCCCGTTTGATGCTGTCCACATCACATCCGGCAGCAATCCGGACGCCGGGACACGGTTGATAACTCCTGAAATCACTTACACTTTGTTGCCCTAAGCCGATGAATCCCAACACGACTCTGTCGCTTGGAGCAATTCTGACGCCATTTGATAAGGCCCAACTTGGCAGAATTGTTAACCCTGCCAATCCAAGCGCCGAATAACTCAAAAACTGACGCCTGCTCAATTGATCCGATTTTCTATTTTCCATGCTGATATATATATTTTTAAAAATGAATGCACAATTCTTCGTCATAACCGAATGAACGCGCAAATGTAAGCAATAAAATAATAAATATCCAACATATTTCCATTTTTTTTTGAATCGGTGCATTTGTAAAAAAAATAACCTTATATTTGCGAACGGAATCGTTGATACATGCGTGGATAACAAGGGCACGGGTTCTCTGTCGGATTATCTTGCATGTATTATAATTTATAAAATTTTTTAAATAATAAATATGAAAAAAGTATTCATTTTAGCCACTGCTGCATGTCTGTTAGCTTGCAGCCATGAGTCGAACCAAGACTTTAAACTCAATGATCTTGAGTATTTTGAGAGACAAGGGGTGAATATCCTCGTATACAGTAACCTGTTTACCGGAGGGTTTAACGATGAAAAGACAGCCGGTATCGAGCTGATTCACCATGGAGTTAGAACCGCGACAAGCGGAGCCGTAAGGCTTTCAAGTGTCCCCGAACAGTGGGATCTCATTCCTTCAATACCTGTTCGAACAGTCGACAAAGAGACAAATACGATTGAATCGACGTTACGTTATGCAGATTACGATTTCGATTCGCGTGTTGTTGTGACAGCGAAAGGTAAAGGAGTTGAGATATCCATTTACCTTGACAAACCTGTTCCCCAATTTCTGGAAGGGAAGGCCGGATTTAACCTTGAATTCCTGCCTTCGCAATATTGGGGAAAGACCTATCTGATGGATGGACGCCAAAACCTCTTTCCCCGTTATGCTGTAGGCAACAGCGTAACAAAGCCTAACAGCGAAAAAATCAAGCAACTCAATGGCTATGTGACTGCCGACGACAGAGGAACAGGCAGATTTGTCGATCCGTTGCCCTTGGAAACAGGTCGCCACATCATTCTTGCATCCAATGATCCTGAACGCAGGGTAGAGATCACTTCGCACGATGTCGATTTGATGCTTTTCGACGGCCGGATCTTAGCTCAAAACGGATGGTTTGTCGTTCGCAGTCTGCTTCCAACAGGGAAAACAGGTAAGGTTTTATCCTGGACTGTAGAGCCGAATGCAATTGAGGGTTGGATCAGAGAACCGAATATCGGTTTCTCACAGATAGGCTATCTTCCTTCGCAACCGAAAGTGGCTGTAATTGAACTCGACAAAAAAGACAAACCACTTACAAAAGCATCTCTGTATAAGGTAGATAGCGAAGGGAAAGCAACCGAAGCATTCAGCGGTAAAATTGCACCTTGGGGTGATTATTATAAATATCACTATGTGAAATTCGATTTTTCAGCAGTGAATACTCCCGGCCTTTACTACATTCAGTACGGCAACCACAAGACCAACCACTTTCTGATTGATGCGAATGTGTACAATAAAATGACCGATGCTACAATCGATATATGGATTCCGATCCACATGAATCATATGTTCGTCCGAGAGGCTTACAGGGTATGGCACGGCGAACCGTTTAAGGAAGGTTATCAACAAGCTCCGCCAAACACAAATCACTTCGACATGCACTGGCAGGGACCTACAACGGATACGAAGTATAAAGCATTGGAAACCATCCCCGGTTTAAACATTGGGGGCTGGTTCGATGCCGGAGATTTTGATATCGAAACAGGTGCAAACATTGGTGTATTAAATAACCTTGCCCTGATATGGGATTTTTACAAACCATTACGTGATCAGACATTTGTCAGTCAAAAACAACGATATGTCGACCTTCACCGTCCGGATGGAATACCCGATATTTTGCAGCAAATCGAACACGGAGCATTGCAATTAGTAGCTCAGGCTGAGATTATCGGACATATGACGCTATGTCTCTCTAACTCGGTTCTCTATAATTACCACCATCTTGGCGATGCTGCTTCAATCACCGACGGGCTTCCCTATAATCCAAATCTGGGTCCGTTCGAAATAGCTAAAGACGGTAAATCAAGCGGCGTCAAAGATGATATGTGGGCATTTACCAGCCGCAATCCAAGCACCGATCTAAGAGCGGTGACAGCGTTTGCCGCCGCAAGCCGGGCATTGAAGGGATATAATGACGACCTTTCGGAAAGAGCTTTGAAAGCGGCAAAAAGACTTTTTAAAGAGGCTTCGGATCTGTTAGCCAAACAATTACAGTCGCCGGAACCATCGAGGGCGAGAATGAGCGCCGCCGCTGAAATGGCTTCGAATATTCAAATGTACATAACAACCGGTGAGAAACAATATGGCAACAGATTTGAGGAGCTTTTTTGGCCTGCACTTGAACGTAGCACGATCAACAATATTAGTGGTAATATTTTAACGGCGTTACATGCCATACCACACATGGATGCGTCCTTTAAAGATAGACTCAGGCCGTATGTCGTGTTATATAAAGCATACGTCGATTCAATCGCTTTGGATAATCCATACGGGGTTCCCATTGGCCTTGGAAACTGGGCAGGAGGCGGAAACGTGGTAAACTTTGGTATTACCAATGCCTTTGCTCACAAATTTTTTCCCGATATTATTGGTGCTAATGATGTATTCAAAACCACCGACTGGTTATTCGGCTGTCATCCATATCATAATTATTCATTGGTGGCAGCAGTTGGAGCAGTTCGTCCGAAAGAAGTCTTTTACGGCAATAACAGGGCTGATTTCTCCTTTATTCCGGGTAATGTTGCACCGGGCATACTCTTTCGACAACCCGACCATTTTGAGAACTACGACGACTGGCCATTTTTCTGGGGACAAAACGAAGGTACGATTGGTGGTAACACAAGTTATTTGATTTTTGGAAGCGTATTCAAAGATATCATGAAATAACGTGTCATAAACTATTATCTATTTAAATATTAATTATATATCTTATGAAACGAAGCATGTAATTTCTTTACATCCAAGTATAAATGAAAAAAATATTCTCTTAACTCTTAATTTTTAATTCTTAATTGATTTTTCGAATGATACATCTTATCAAATGGACATATATCTTCCTGTTTGTTTTTCAAGCAACCTATGCCCAGCAACAACAGGCGCGCGTTACCAGCTTCCTCGAAATTTTTGATATCAGGGACGGAAAACGAACAGTCGTAAAAGAATTTCCCGTATTGATTGAAGCGCCTAACTGGACTCCCGATGGAAAATGGCTTGTTTACAACAGCGGAGGGAAATTGTATATGTTATCTCCCGATACACCGGGAGAGCCGATAGAATTACCTACCGGTTTTGCAACGCGCTGTAACAACGACCATGTAATCAGTTCGGACGGAAAACAAATTGCCATCAGCCATAACACGGTAGAAGATCGCAGATCCAGAATCTATACACTTCCCTTCGAAGGTGGACATCCCACATTGATTACACCATTGGGACCAAGCTACTTGCACGGTTGGAGTCCGGATAATAAATGGTTAGCCTATTGCGGAGAAAGAAATGATAACCGCGATGTATATATCATTCCGGCTATCGGAGGCGAAGAAATACGCCTGACTACAGCAGAAGGAGTAGATGACGGGCCTGAATATTCGCCCGATGGTAAATATATATGGTTTAACTCCGTGCGAACAGGTTTGATGCAGGTCTGGCGAATGAAAGCCGACGGTTCGGAACAAACCCAAATTACATTCGACGAAACACGCAACTCGTGGTTTCCGCATATTTCACCCGACAGCGAACTGATTGTTTTTATCACATATGCCAAGGGTGATGTGGAGCCGGGACTGCATCCTGCAAACAGGAATGTTGAACTTCGCCTAATGCCTGCAAAAGGAGGGGAACCAAAAACATTGACTCAACTGTTTGGTGGACAGGGAACAATCAATGTCAACTCATGGGCGCCTGACAGCAAAAGATTCGCTTTTGTCAGTTACAGGCTAAATAATCCGTAATATCAAGCAAAACCCTATCAGGGTTTAGAACCCTGATAGGGTTAGGTAAGATTCATCAGCTGCTTCAATCTGACCGTCACCGCATTTTTGTGGGCATCCAACTGTTCGTTTTCGGCCATGATTTCAACCGCAGGGCCTAATGTCCGAAGTCCGTCGGGTGTGATTTCCTGAAAGGTGATTTTTTTGACAAAACTGTCTAAATTCACACCGCTATACATCTTTGCATATCCTTTCGTAGG
>Ga0209628_10000448_pt1 | contig 25028 bp, 23 predicted proteins | sample TergutCu122P4_FD_187285 | JGI IMG/M metagenome (GOLD analysis project Ga0209628, IMG submission 187285) | Cubitermes ugandensis P4 segment gut microbial communities from Kakamega Forest, Kenya - Cu122 P4 (SPAdes) (version 2) | ecosystem: Host-associated > Arthropoda: Insects > Digestive system...
CGGGTCAAAACATTCGAGGTAGGATGTTCGATTGGAAAATACAATACGGCAGCCACATCGTTTATGATTAGTATTGCTACTTCATTTGCGCCCAAAGAAATCTGATGGAAAAAATTATCATTGCTATCGACGGCTATTCCTCTTGTGGAAAAAGTACGCTGGCTAAAGACTTAGCCAAAGCCATCGGTTACACCTATGTTGATAGCGGAGCCATGTATCGGGCCGTTACACTTTACAGTCTGCAACACGGGGTTTTTAGAGGAGAAGAAACAGCGTTCGGCGGTAGCCAATTGGATTTGGAAAGTTTACGGAAAGTCTTGCCGGATATACATATTTCCTTCAAAATCAACCCCGAAACCGGTCGGTCGGAAACCTATTTAAACGGACAAAATGTAGAAAAAGAAATCCGGACTATGGCTGTTGCCGACAAAGTCAGTCCGATAGCAGCAGTGGGTTTTGTCCGTAAAGAAATGGTAAAACAGCAACACTCCATGGGTCGCAAAAAGGGTATCGTGATGGATGGACGCGATATCGGAACGGTCGTTTTTCCGGATGCCGAATTAAAGATTTTCGTAACGGCTTCGCTCGAAATCCGCGCTCAGCGCCGCTTGAAAGAGTTGATTGCCAAAGGCGAAAATGTTACATTCGAAGAAGTGCTGCACAACCTTTCCAAACGCGATTTTATCGATTCTACCCGAAAAGACGGGCCCTTAAAGCAAGCAGAGGATGCGATTGTGATCGACAACTCCAATCTTACCATTAGCGAGCAGAATCAAAAGGTCTTGAAACTTTTCAAAGAAATTGCGCAAAAATAGTTTGGAGAAGAAGAAATTAATATGTACCTTTGCGGACTGTTTTTGAAAGAAGACTTCAAAAGCGTAAAATAGAAACAAGTAAAAAATTACAATACGATGTCGAAAATCTGTCAGATTACCGGAAAAAAGGCGATGGTGGGCAACAATGTTTCGCATTCGAACCGCAGAACAAAGCGCACATTCGATGCCAACCTGTTCGTTAAAAAGTTTTATTGGGTAGAACAAGATTGTTGGGTAAGTCTTAACATCAGCGCACACGGGTTGCGCACAATTAACAAATTGGGATTAAATGCTGCTATCAAACAGGCTGCGGAAAAAGGGTATTTAAACGCGTAAAAATAGGAGAACTGAAACAATGGCAAAAAAAGCAAAAGGAAACCGAGTGCAAGTAATCCTGGAATGTACAGAGCACAAAGAAAGCGGATCGCCGGGAACTTCCCGCTACATTACCACTAAAAACAGGAAAAACACAACCGGCCGGTTGGAGTTGAAAAAGTACAATCCCATCCTGAAACGGATGACGCTTCATAAAGAAATCAAATAAATCGGATAAATCATGGCAAAAAAGACCGTTGCGGGATACCGCGAAAAGTCCGAAGGACGTTCATTTTCCAAGGTGATTAAAATGGTAAGATCACCAAAAACAGGGGCTTATGTCTTCAAGGAAGAAATGATTCCGAATGAGGCTGTAAAAGATTACTTTAAATAAGCAAAGTTGAAAACGAATTACAGAGAAACTTCCTTTTGATTTTAAACCAAAAGGAAGTTTTTGTGTGGATAGTATAGGGTATGAATATTGCTGTAGTTGGCACAGGTTATGTAGGTTTGGTAACAGGAGTTTGCTTTTCCGAAATGGGTATTAATGTCGTATGTGTGGACATAGACAAAGATAAAATCCAGAAATTAAAGGAAGGGGTAACCCCCATTTACGAACCGGGGTTGAAGGAAATGATCGAACGAAATCATGGAGCCGGACGATTGAGGTTTTCCGACGACCTGGCATCCTGCTTGGATGATGTAGAAGTAATATTCTGTGCTGTTGGAACTCCTCCCAATGAAAATGGTGATGCGGATCTGCAATATGTATTGGAAGTAGCCCGAACTATAGGACAGCGGATTAATAACTATGTTTTAGTCGTTACCAAAAGTACCGTTCCCGTAGGAACTTCCCAAAAAGTAAAAGAAACGATTCAGGAAGAATTGATAAAAAGAAATGTTGTCGTAGATTTTGATGTCGCATCCAATCCCGAATTTTTGAAAGAGGGATCTGCTATTAAGGATTTTATGAGCCCGGATAGAGTGGTAGTAGGTGTTGAGAGTGAGCGAGCCAAAGAATTGATGGATCGCTTGTATAAGCCTTTCACATTGAATCATTACAGGATGATTTATACGGATATTCCATCGGCCGAAATGATTAAATATGCAGCCAACGCTATGTTGGCCACACGCATTTCCTTTATGAACGATATCGCCAATCTTTGCGCATTGGTAGGAGCGGATGCGAATATGGTTCGAAGCGGAATTGGTTCTGATTCTCGAATTGGCAATAAGTTTTTGTATCCGGGATGCGGTTATGGAGGGAGTTGTTTCCCAAAAGACGTGAAAGCGTTGATTCGGACGGCATCCAAACACGGATACGATATGCAAGTATTGCGAGCAGTAGAGGCAGTCAATGAAAAACAAAAAACTATTCTGTTTGAAAAACTGTTGAAAATATTTCCGAATATGAGCGGCAAAACGATTGCCGTTTGGGGATTATCGTTCAAACCCAATACCGATGATATGCGCGAAGCACCCTCGCTGGTGTTAATTGATTTGTTGTTGAAAGCCGGTTGTACTGTAAAAGTGTATGATCCGATCGCTATGAACGAATGTAAACGGCGAATGGGTAACCAAGTGATATATGCACAGGATATGTATGATGCCGCTGCGGATGCAGACGCTTTATTGCTGTTGACCGAATGGAAAGAATTTCGTCTGCCGTCGTGGAATGTGTTGAAAAAAACGATGAATAGTCCTGTCGTGTTGGATGGACGAAATATTTACGACAAAAAAGAAATGGAGCAAAACGGTTTTATGTATGAATGTATATGATATGGATGATTTGGAAGAGAGTGTTCATTGGTATGCCGCTCGCGTAAGATACGGGACAGAGATAAAAATAAAAGCATATTTGGATGAAATCAAAATCGAGCATTTTATTCCTTTTAAAACCATAACGATTGAATACAAAGGACAAAAAAGGACAGAAGAAAAACCGTTAATTCCCCGTATTATTTTTGTGCGCACCACCTGTTCAAAGGCTCTTTCCCTGCCGCACGATTCGGGATACCGAGTTTCTTATATACGGAACATCGACACTAAGGAAATTCAAATTATTCCTGACAAGCAGATGGAGGACTGTATGTTTATCTTCAAGATGTCGGATAAATCATTCAATATATGTGGTGCGAATGTGCAACTCGGCGACAAAGTACATGTGGTTCGAGGCCCTTTCGCGGGAATAGAAGGCGAATTAGTTCGCATCAAGGGGCATAAACGAGTAATTGTTCGCATAGAAAGTGTGTTTTCCTTAGCCGCCAACTATATCCCCGATGAGTATTTGGTAAAATTCGAACATACTGTTAAGTAAAAGTAAAAACATAAAAATAATTAAAACCTTTTCTAATTCAAAGGGATTCATTACTTTTGTGCACAAATTAGCAAATAGTATATATGAAACTGAAATGTATCTGTTTTTTCTTATTGATGGTAATCACGATCTCTTGCGGCGAGTACAACAAGATTCTCAAAAGCAATGACACATTAGTCAAATACGAAGCCGCCAAGAAATATTTCGATGCGGGAAAATACAGTCGGACAGTAACACTCCTCGAAGACGTGGTTCCTCTGATGCGAGGCACTTCCTATGCTGAGGAATCGTTGTATTTGTTGGCACAAGCAAATTATGCGCTTAAGGATTATGTATCGTCTTCGGAATACTTCAAGAATTATTACTCTACTTTTCCGCGTGGAACCCACGCTGAAGACGCACGTTACTATTCTGCCTATGGGTTGTATCTAAATTCACCCGACGCCCGTTTAGACCAGTCGGAGACCTACAAAGCCATGCAACAATTTCAGGATTTTTTGGAATATTATCCTCAAAGCGATAAAAAAGAGGAAATTCAACAAGCCCTGTTCGATTTGCAGGAAAAGTTGGCTTACAAAGAGTTACGCTCTGTCCGTTTGTATTATAACCTGGGTAATTATACACTTTATTCTTTCCCGGGAGGGAATTATCTGTCCTGTGTTATTACCGCCCAAAACGCTATGCGTTCCTATCCTTACTCCAAATATCGCGAAGACTATATGTATTATATCTTCAAATCCAAATACGAAATGGCAATCCAAAGCGTGGATGAGAAAAAAGAACTCCGGTATCGAGACGTGGCGGATGAATACTATTCGTATGTAAACGACTATCCGGAAGGAAAATATTTGAAAGAAATCACAAAATTATATAACAATATTGCTAAATATGGATTATAAAAAAACACCTGCACCGGGCACCACAGTTACGCGCGACCTGATGAGTTTAGCCGAAGAAACCGGCAATGTGTATGAAACCGTGCGAATCATTGGAAAACGGGCGAATGAAATTGCTTCGGATATCAAACACGATTTGGAACGAAAACTACAGGAGTTTTCGTCTTATACCGACAGTTTGGATGAAGTGTTTGAAAATCGGGAACAAATCGAAATTTCCCGTTATTTCGAACGTCTTCCCAAACCTACTTTGATTGCTGCTCAAGAATTTATCGACGGAGAAGTTTACTACCGCAATCCCATCAAGGAAAAAGACAATATTGAAGAATTATGATTCAACGCATTCAAACCGCCTGGTTGTTCATATTGGCTGTTTTCTGTGCCATTTGGATTTCCCACTTTTCGGCAGATATTCCGTTGGTAACATATATCCTGAAAATTGGCAGCGGAATAATTGGCGTAGCATCTCTCATAGCCATTTTTCTGTTTAAAAAGCGGAAAACTCAACTCAAAATCTGTTGTGGTATATTTGTGCTATTAATAATTATTTGTACTACACTTTTTGTAAGACAATTCTACTTTGACGGCGTATTATATACCTGTGGTTTACTGATAATTATTCTGGCCATCCAAGCCATTCGAAAGGACGAAAAATTAGTTCGCTCCTTAGATCGACTCAGATAGATACAATGAATGAGAAATAAACGAATTATCTGCTACGGGATTGTTCCGGCAATCGTTATTCTCTTTCTGTGTAATCTTTTCTACGGTACCGTATCCATTCCTGCGTCGGCGGTAATGGATATTCTTTTAGGCAAAGAAATTGATCCGGCAGCATGGAAAACCATTGTCCTGCAATCGCGTTTGCCGCAGGCCGTTACTGCTCTCTTCGCAGGGTCGGCATTGGCCGTCAGCGGATTGATGTTGCAAACCTTATTCCGGAATCCATTAGCAGGTCCCAGTATTCTGGGTATCAGCGACGGAGCCAATTTGGGAGTCGCAATCGTGATGTTGTGGGCAGGCGTATCCATGGGAATCGGCATTTCGGCAGTCATAGCGGCATTCGTCGGAGCATCGGCTGTTTTGGCATTGATTTTGTACTTTTCGACTAAAGTCAGAAACAATGTTTTGGTTTTGATTATCGGAATGATGATTGGTTATTTAGCCTCCTCCGGCATTTCCATTTTAAATGCCTTGGCACCTTCCGAGAGCATCCGTTCGTATGTTCTGTGGGGATTAGGAAGTTTCTCAAATGTTTCTTACTCACAAATTCCATTTTACAGCATTGCGGTTTTAATCGGATTGGCCGGTGCTATTCTGTTGATTAAGCCATTGAATGTAATTTTGTTGGGAGAAAATTATGCCACTAATTTAGGCATCCACGTCAGACGAACTCGAATTTTTATTATGGTGGTTACAGGAATTTTGACGGCTACCGTTACAGCCTTTTGCGGACCTATCAGTTTCATTGGTTTGGCAGTTCCCCATGTAGCCCGAATGATTTTGCGCACTTCCAATCAACAACTCTTATTGCCTGCGACTTTACTTTCAGGCGCGGCTACTGCCTTATTTTGCAATTTATTAACTACCCTACCCTTTGGAAAAACACTGCTTCCATTGAATGCAGTTACTCCTTTGCTGGGTGCTCCCGTCATTTTATACGTAATTCTGAATCGAAAAAATATGCGTTATTTTAGTTAAAAAAACATTTTGCTAATCTGATCTCCATTCCCGAACTGAATAGTATCCGGGATATGAAATTTTTCAAAGCCGGCGGGATTTTGTATTTTACAGGATAGGAGAAATAGTTACATAGTTATTCATATAAAACCGGAAAATATATTTAAACAATTGAATATTTGTAAAATTATCCTTACATTTGCCCAAACATTACACAACATGCAATTTTCTAATATACACGTTGACGAATGAAAATATTAATATTGGATGATGATTTGACGCTAAGTCTGATGTTAAAAACATGGCTTGGTAAGCATGGGTACGAAGTACGTACAGTTGTCAGTGTTGCCAAAGCGAAAAAAGAATTGGAACAATTTGATCCGGCTTTAATCATTTCCGACTTGCGCCTGCCTAACGAAACCGGACTTTCGTTGCTTAAATGGACAAAACAATACTATCCGGAAATTGTTGTTATTATGATGACAAGTTACGCCGATATTTCAACAGCAGTCGAAGCCATTCGCTCGGGTGCTCACGATTATATATCCAAACCGGTGGATCAGGAAGAACTGTTGAAGAAGATTCATTCAATTTTTACTATTCCTCCCGAAAGAACAAGGGAGTCTTTTGCGTTAAAAAACAGTAAAACAGATTTTATCGTTGGTCAATCGCCGGAATATCGAAAAGTGTATGAACACGTCAACTTGGTAGCGCCTACCCAACTCTCCGTGTTTATTGAGGGAGAAAGCGGCGTAGGCAAAGAACACATCGCCCGAATGATACACGAAAAAAGTAATCGGGCCGACGCTCCCTTTATTCCCATTGATTGCGGCGTAATGAACCGTGAATTATCTGCCAGCGATTTTTTTGGACACATTAAAGGTTCTTTTACCGGTGCCATCAGTGACAAGAGAGGACATTTCGAAGAAGCCAACAAAGGCACATTATTTTTGGATGAAGTAGGAAATCTACCTGTTGATATACAAATACAGTTGCTTCGAACTTTACAGGAACAGAAAATTAAACGTGTTGGTTCCAACAGAGAAATTGATGTCGATGTGCGAATAATAGTCGCTACGAACGAAGATTTGGAACAAGCGGTAAAAAAAGGTAAGTTTCGCCAGGATTTATATTATCGAATCAATGAATTTCACATTCGAGTTCCGTCGTTAAGAGAATGTAAAGCAGATATTCCTGCTTTTGTGCGTCATTTCTTGATTTTGGCCAATCAAGAAATGCAGAAAGAAGTTACTGATTTCGATGAAGAAACACTCCAAATTTTGCAATCCTACCATTGGCACGGAAATATACGCGAATTACGGAATGTGATTTTCCGTATGGTGTTAATTGCACAAACTCAAATATTGACAAAAGACTTGTTACCGTATAATATATGCACAAAATAAAAATCATTGTAATCGTTGGATATATTCTATTGGGTGGTCTATTTCTTGCAGCCATGTATTGGATATACGAAAACTGGAAAAAATCTGTTGACGATTTTTCCTACCGTCCGAAAAGTCAAAAAGAACTGGTGATGTTGAGTAATACTTTAACCGCTATGTATCGCGCAGAAGGGACAAGCGGATTATTAACGATAGTACGCGATCCGCAATTAAATCAAAAATACGATTCGCTGAGGATCGCGATAACTAACCAAATTAACCAATTCAAACAAATTTCGGAGGATTCCATTATAAATGTCCATTTAGATAGTCTTGAGATTTTGTTTGCACTAAAAAAAATTAATACCGATAAGATGATTCGATTGTCGCAATCGTTCGAAACCGAAACAACGCAAGAGATTATCAAAAAAAACGTTTTGAAACAACCCGATTTAGACAGGTTAGATGTTCTGTTGAATAGTATTCCCACTGTAGAGCAATCGCAAGACACCAATGTAGTATTATCCGAAAGAAGAGGTCTTTTTAGAAGAATCGGAGATGCTATCAGGGCCTCCGAACGGGATACGATCCGACAAGTCCATTCTCAGTCGATTCTTACTCAGCGTGAGGTAATTATACCCGCTATCAGAGACACCATCATTGAGATGATTCAGGAAATCAACCAAACTTCTCAAAGATACAATGCGATTATTACAGCGAAGTTGTTGAGAAAACAAAATGAATTGTACACCATTAATGAACAAATTACATCCGAAATTATCTTTATTACGAAAAAATTGGAAAACAACGAATACGTTAGAAATTTAGATATAATAACCAAACAGAAGGACGATATTCGGTCGTCCTTGCACGAAATGTATTTCATTTCCGCAATAGCCGCACTGATTTTATTTGTTTTCATATTCTTGGTAATTCGTTCACTTTCGGTTAGAGAAAGGCTTTACAACCAAATTCACAAATCTCAAAAACGCATTGAAGATCTGCTCGCTTCGCGTGAACTGCTCTTGTTATCTATTGTACACGACATTAAGGCACCCGTCGGTTCTGTTATAGGATATTTAGAATTAATGAGAAAAGACGATCCTTCACCGCAACACAGATCGTATATAGAAAACATACAGCATTCAATCTCACATGTTTTGGATTTGATATCTAATTTGCTTGATTTCCATTCGTTGAAATCGAATGAACAAAATCTGGAACAAGTGAAATTTTCGCCATACATCCTTTTATCCAATATTTATCAAAGTTTCGTTCCCAATGTACAAACAAAAAATATACAATTCGAATTTCTACCCGAAATCAATGAAGAAGTTCAGTACATAAGCGATCCTTATTGCATCCAAAAGATTGTTAATAATGTTATTTCCAATGCTATTAAATACACTCCGGCTAAAGGACTGATCGTTTTATCGGCTCAATTGCTCCAGAGTAAATCGGAACCGGTTCAATTAGTAATTACCGTACAGGATACCGGACCGGGTATTAAAAAAGAAGATCTGCAACGGATTTTCGAAGCCTTCGAACGATTGGATTATTTGGGTTCTACTATCGAAGGGCTTGGAATAGGGTTAAACACTTCTGCAAAAATGGCGCAGTTGTTAGGCGGATCAATCACAGTTGATTCCACCATAGGCCAAGGCTCTACTTTTACGATAACACTTCCTCTTTATCCCATTACCACTGCACAATTTAGTTCAAGCAAGCCGATAAATATTTTATTCATCGACGATGATGCCATTCAACTTGATTTATTGTCTCGAATTACAAGACATGAGGGCATGACTCCGTATGTTTGTCTCCGAGCATCGAATGCCTTACAATTATTACATGAAAAACATTTTGATATCATTTTTTCCGACATTCAAATGCCGGAAATGAATGGTCTCGAATTGGTGAAACATATTCGAATCGCTAAATTCGGTGAAACCGGTACCATTCCGATTATTGGACTGTCGGCACGCTCAGACATATCGCAAGAGCAATATAGAATGGCAGGCTTTTCGGATTTTTTACTTAAACCTTTTACGTCCGATCAATTGCTCCAAATAATTTATCAATATGTAAAAGTGGATAACGCCCCTGTGTCTCCTCCGATAAATCCGGAAAAAATTAAAGGATTTGAAGCACTCATCGAATTTGCAGGAGATGATTGGAAATCCGGAAAATCCATTATTCAATCTTTCATAAAGGAAAATCAGACAAATTATCAATCATTGAAAAAAGCCCTTGCCAGAGACGATTGGGAAACAATCTATAATATTTCTCATAAGATGATGCCTATTATGAAAATGATTGGCGACGAACGATTGATTCTTTTGCTGAAAAAACATGTAGTAGGTTATCAGGATAAAAAAAATCAAACAGAACTTTTGAAATTGATAAAAAGTCATCTTCGACAGGCAGCCCTGTTTGTAAAACAGATGAATAACAAATTACATACATGAAAGTATTGACATTAACTGACAAACCGTTTGCTCAGGAAGCTGTAAAGAGTATTCAGCAAGTCATCGAAACAGCCGGCATGGAATCTGCGACGCTGGAAAAATACACAGAAAAATCACAAGTGCTGGATGCAGTAAAAGAAGTGGATGCAATTATTATCCGAAGCGATATTGTGGATTCCGAAGTATTGGATGCTGCAAAAAAACTAAAAATTGTAGTTCGCGCCGGTGCCGGTTACGACAATGTAGATCTGGAAGCGGCAACTGCCCATAAAGTGGTGGTGATGAATACACCGGGGCAAAACTCGAATGCAGTAGCAGAACTCGCTTTGGGATTGATGGTTTATGCCGCCCGAAATTTCTACGATGGTTCGTTTGGAACGGAATTGTTGGACAAGAAGTTGGGTATTCACGCCTACGGAAATGTAGGTCGTAACGTTGCCCGCATCGCCAAAGGTTTCGGCATGGAAATCTATGCATATGATGCTTATTGTCCGAAAGAAGTAATTGAAAAAGACGGAGTGAAAGCCCTTGACTCTGCCGATGAATTGTATGAACGGTGTCAATACATTTCACTACACATTCCTGCTACCAACGAAACCAAAAATTCAATCAATTATGCCTTATTGAGCAAAATGCCGAAAAAAGCCGTTCTCATCAACACCGCTCGTAAAGAAGTAATTCACGAATCCGATTTGGTAAAACTGATGGAAGAACGTGCCGATTTTAAATATTTGACCGACATTTTGCCGAAAAATCACGATGAGATGATGAAAAAATTCCCTCAACGCTATTTTGCTACTCCGAAAAAAATGGGAGCGCAAACAGATGAAGCAAATAACAATGCCGGTATTGCCGCCGCTAATCAAATCGTGGATTTTTTCAAAACAGGGAACGTAAAATTTCAAGTTAATAAATAATTTTCATCATTGCGAGGGCAAAGCCCGAAGCAATCCATTATCAATTTGGATTGCTTCGCTACGCTCGCAATGACTGTAAAACAATAAATTGCCAAATTATGAGTATCAAATTAAAACTAACCGTCATGAATTTCCTCCAATTCTTCATTTGGGGGGCGTGGTTGATTTCTTTCGGCATTTATGCCGGTGATATTTTAAAATTCGACGGGGTGCAAATCGGAAGTTTCTTTGCCACTATGGGCATCGCATCATTGTTTATGCCTGCTTTGGTTGGGATCATTGCCGACCGTTGGATTCCGGCACAAAAATTATATGGAATCTGCCATCTGTTGGGAGCAATTTTTTTGTTTGCTGCCTCATTCCAAACAACTTATTTGTCGCTTTATATCTTCATGCTGTTGAGTGTAATGGCGTATATGCCCACTTTGGCTTTGAGTTATACAGTGGCTTATAATGCGCTTGCCAAAGAGAAACTGGATGTGGTAAAAGATTTTCCGCCGATTCGCGTATGGGGAACTATTGGTTTTATTTGCGCTATGTGGACGGTCGATCTTACCGGATTTAAAACTTCGGAAGTACAATTATACGTTTCGGCTATCGCGGCTCTTGTTTTGGGTTGTTATTCATTTTTTCTTCCGGCTTGTGATGTCAATAAACATCCGGAAAGTAAATCGTTGATTGATGTCTTGGGCTTGCGTGCTTTCACTCTATTTAAAAGCAAACAGATGGCAATTTTCTTCCTGTTTGCGATGTTATTAGGTGCCGCTTTGCAAATTACCAACGGATTCGGTGGTTGGTTTTTGAGCAGTTTTGCATCCATTCCAAAATATGCAGAATCGTTCGGTGTGAAACATTCGGTAATCTTACTTTCTGTTTCGCAAATTTCGGAAACCTTATTTATTCTGACCATTCCTTTCTTTTTGAAACGTTTTGGTATCAAAAAAGTAATGTTGATAAGTATGTTTGCTTGGATGCTGCGCTTCGGACTGTTCGGTTTGGGAAATCCGGGCAATGGTTTGCCTTTGCTCATTCTTTCGATGATTGTTTACGGTATGGCTTTTGATTTCTTCAATATTTCCGGATCTCTTTATGTGGAGCAAACCACCGATTCTAAAATTCGAGCCAGCGCACAGGGATTATTTATGTTGATGACAAATGGTATCGGAGCGATTATTGGCTCGTATGCGGCAGGTGCTATTGTGAATCATTTTGTAACACAGGCTGAAACGCCAAATTGGTCGATGGCCTGGTACATTTTTGCAGGATACGCTGCTGTTATCGGAATACTGTTCGCCATCTTTTTTAAGGATACGAATACCGGAAAAGTTAAACTTTAATGAAACTTCTAATATCCCGTACCTTATCTGTCGTCTTATCTCTATCCTTGACGACAGCAGGTCTTTATGCGCAGCGCTCATTGCCCGATGTCGTACAAGCCCAACGTATTTCGGAAAAAATTGTTTTCGATGGACGGCTCAGTGATCCTGCTTGGGAAACAGCACCGCGTATAACTAATTTCATACAACGGGAACCCGATTTTGGCCAACCGTCGTCCCAACAGACAGAAGTTGTACAACCAGGGACACGACGATGCTCGACAATTCAATTTATTCCGTCCTGCTACTACGACAGGTGTTTTTAAGTTGGATTATCGCATTACTTTTTAGTTTTTACCACTCTTTCAAATACCTGTAAAGCAGTCGAACAGGTAGTCCCATTACATTGTAGAACGAGCCGTTCAGACTTTCTACTCCGATGTAACCGATCCATTCCTGCACTCCATAAGCACCGGCTTTGTCGTAAGGTTTGTATTTCTGGATGTAGTAATCGATTTCTTTTTCCTCCAAAACGGCAAATTTAACGGACGAAACGGCATAAAAGGCTTGTTGTTTTTCGCTGGTAGTCAGGCACATTCCGGTAATAACTTCATGCGTCCTGCCGGATAAAGCGCGGAGCATGGCTTTGGCATCTTCCTCATCTGATGGTTTGCCAAAAACTTGACCGTTCAACCAAACAATGGTATCCGCAGTAATCAGGAAAGTATTATCCTTCATCAATTTCCGGTAGGCTTCTGCCTTTAAGCGGGCAAGATAAACAGGTATTTCTTCTTTCCATAATGTATTCGGATAATTTTCGTCAACATCCGGAAGCGAAACCACTTCGCAGGGAATATCCAACCCCGATATCAACTCTTTTCGGCGAGGCGAATTGGAGCCCAATACGATTTTGTATTTCAATAAATTTTCCAGCATATTACCATCCGAATGCATCGGCTTGCATCCATTTGTTTTGCGCTTTCAATACTTGTTCGATGATGTCGCGCCCTACCCCATTTCCGCCTGTTTTGTGAGAAATATATTTGGAAATGGCTTTGATTTCAGGAACAGCGTCTGCCGGACATGCCGGAAGTCCTACCTCCTGCATTACTTCATAATCGGGAATATCATCGCCAACATAACAGATTTCTTCCGGCGATAATCCTGTTTTTTGAAGAAAATTCTGAAACTCATCCATCTTATATCGGGATTTCAGATAAACATGTTTAACTCCGAGATTTTCGAAACGCTGCCTGACCGATAATGTATCTCCTCCGGTAATAATTCCTAAAACAAGACCTTTTTTTATGGCTAACTGTATTGCGTATCCGTCTTTGGTGTTAATTATCCGCATGGGTTCGCCCGCAGGATGTAAGGGAATCGTATCGGGAGAAAGCACTCCATCCACATCGAAAATAATGCCTTTTATTTTTGTTAAATCAAAATTAATCGTACTCATAAGGAATATTTAGTAATTTGTGCAAAGGTACGATTTTTAAAAGATAATTACTACCTTTACGGTGCGTTATACAAGCGGTATACTAATACCTAACAAAGCATTAACAAATAGAAAATTTAACAAACTTAATTATAACAACTTACAACTATGTTAGTAAAAGTCTATGCAGCCACTCTCCAAGGAGTGAATGCCACCTTAATTACGATTGAAGTCAATTGCAACAAAGGCATTAAATTTTTCTTAGTAGGATTGCCGGATGTCAGTATTCGGGAATCGCACGAGCGGATTACTTCGGCAATCGAATTTAACGGAATGAAGTTTCCCCGTAAACAAATTGTAGTGAATATGGCTCCGGCTGATATTCGCAAAGAAGGAGCGGCTTATGATTTACCCTTAGCCATCGGCATTTTAGCAGGGGCCGAAAAAATAAAAGCCGACCGCGTAAGCGATTATCTTATGATGGGTGAATTGTCGTTGGATGGCACATTAAAATCGGTACGGGGTGTTTTACCGATTGCCATCAAAGCCAAAGAAGAGGGTTTCAAGGGAATGATTTTACCGAAAGTCAATGCACGGGAAGCAGCTGTTGTTGCAGGTTTGGAAGTGTATGGTGCAGATAATATTATTGAAGTGATTCAATTCTTCGACGGTGAAAGGGAATTGGAACGAACAATTGTTGATCCTCGCAAAGAATTTTATGCCAACCAAACCTTAATGGAATGGGATTTCTCGGAAGTGAAAGGACAGGAAAATGTGAAGCGAGCGTTGGAAGTTGCCTGTGCCGGTGGGCATAATTTGCTGTTTGTTGGCCCGCCTGGGGCAGGTAAAAGTATGTTGGCCAAACGAATTCCTACTATTCTTCCGCCATTGTCGTTGAGCGAAAGCCTTGAAACCACAAAAATACATTCGGTAGCCGGGAAAATGGGTAGAAACGGCTCGTTGATCGCCATTCGGCCTTTTAGAAGTCCGCATCATACGATTTCGAGCGTGGCAATGGTGGGCGGAGGTTCTTTTCCACAGCCGGGAGAAATAAGTTTGGCGCATAACGGCGTTTTGTTTTTAGATGAGATAGCCGAATTTAGCAAAAACGTGTTGGAAGTGCTTCGGCAACCCTTGGAAGATCGAAAAATTACGATTTCGCGAGCCAAATCAACCGTAGAATATCCGGCAGGATTTATGTTGATTGCTTCGATGAATCCCTGTCCATGTGGGCATTACAATAATCCTTACAAAGAATGTGTGTGCTTGCCTTATCAAGTACAAAAGTATCTGAATCGTATATCGGGACCTTTATTGGATCGTATTGATATCCAGATTGAAATTGTTCCTGTTCCGTTTGAAGATATTTCGAATACTCGACCGGCAGAATCCAGTGCCTGCGTTCGCGAACGGGTTATTCAAGCAAGAAAAATACAGGAAGAACGTTTTGCTTCCGAATCGGGAATTTACTGCAATGCCCAAATGCACACTCGACTGTTACACAAACACGCTCAACCGGATCAAGCCGGTCTGTTGCAATTGAAAAATGCCATGGAACGATTAAATCTTTCGGCTCGCGCCTACGACCGGATATTGCGAGTAGCACGCACTATCGCCGATCTGGAACACTCCGAAAATGTTCAGGGACATCATATTGCCGAAGCAATCAGTTACCGCAATTTGGATAGGGAGAATTGGGCAGGGTGAAAATTAATTTTAAGAGGTTATCTACGTTTTACGCCTTCGGCGTAGAGCACTATTTCCTAACGGAATGCAGATGTGGTGGGTGGATGCTATTTTCTACCAAGCGATGCATTGGCTCCGCCGAACGTTGTTTCCTCCGGAATGCTTAATCTACATTCTCAATAGTATAATTATTTTAAAAATCGTTACCAATAAAAGAGGCTGCCACTTTGACAACCCCTTCTATCTTTGCATTTACAAACTTATGTCATTAATTCAAAATACATTACTATTCTCAAAGACTATTATGGCAATGTGTAGGACTTGTAAGAAGATTGTGAACTTGTTACTCTATTCCCGATATTATCCTCATATTGGGTTTGTACCTTAAAATACCATGTACTACCTCTAGACATGGGAAACTTCCAATTAAAATTAACATAACCTGCCATTCTTTCGGAGTCTTTTACCTCTCCCAACCTCGAATATGTTCCTGATGCAGTTTGACAATACCAAATTATATAATAGGTAGCGTGTTTTTGCGGAACAATAAAAATGTTTAAAGTTTGATTGGCTGACCCCCAGCTTATAGTATTCATTACTGTCGTTGGAGGTGTAGTAAGAGGTATCTCAGATGTGTAGGCAATCATGGCAGCACTTTTTCCATTACTGTTTTTAGCTTCAACACCATAATAATTTCTGCCGGGATGTACATCTGTATCCGACCAACTCGTTGTTGTTCTGTTTGAAGCCTTTACTTCATAACTTCCGGAATTGGGATTGCGTTTGTGCACGTCGTAATTTGCTACCGCTCCGCACCCTGCACTTGTTGAAGGTGCTGACCATGATACGTTTACAGAAGATGCACTGCCCGAAGCTGTGAGATTAGTAACAGGACAAGGCGTTGAACCTGCTCCCTGAGTAAAGTTGACGGAAACATAACTGCTTTGAGCACTTTCGCCGGCACTGTTAACGGCTGCTACTTTGTAGTAGTTGTATCCGCTAAGAGGACTATAGTCAGTGTAGCTTGTGCTACTCGGAGTACCTACTTGCGAATATGTTCCCGATGCACTACTACTGCGGTAAACTTTATAGCTCGTAGCACCCGATACGCTACTCCACGAAACAATGACAGACGAGCCACTTTGCGATGCCGTTACGCCTGTGGGAGTATTTGGTTTCGTGCCACTACTTCCCGAATAATTGCATGAAGCATAACTACTTTGGTCACTTTCTCCGGCACTGTTAACAGCTGCTACTTTGTAGTAATTGTACCCGCTAAGTGGACTACTGTCTGTATAACTTGCACTACTTGGACTGCCTATCTGTGAATATGTTCCCGATGCGCTACTACTGCGGTAAACTTTATAACTTGTAGCATTTGATACACTATTCCACGAAACAACGACAGACGAGCCGCTTTGCGATGCCGTTACGCTTGTAGGAGTATTCGGTTTTGTACCTCCAGTAGTTGTTGTGCCTAATTGTGATACATTTATTGTTCTTTGTAGTCCTTGTCCCTGTACAACCACTGTCGTATTACGTGAACTTGTTGAAGTGTTTTTACTTACTGTAATACGAATAGAACCATCGCCGTAATTACTGTATGAGCTTGGAACATTACACCATGAAGCTGATGATGAAGCTGACCACGAACCATTGCTGGTAATATAAACAGTTTGATAATCACTGTCATCTGCACCAAAACTTAAATTTGTCGGACTGACTTCCAATTTTGCAGGCTCTTGTTGTTGTTCTTCTTCGGCACAGGAATTGAATGTTAAAAGCCCTGCAATTATTGCTAAAACTGCAAACAATATAAAATTTCCCCTACTCGTTTGGCTTTTCAGACTCGCCCCGTTTTTTGAAATGGTTTCTGGCTCCATTACTCTGTTTGTGTTTGTGTTTGCATTTGTGTTCAGTCGCATAACGTTTAATTTAAATTATTAATATTAAGTGATTTACTAAATCCTTTGCCTGATATGCAACCACACGAAAAAGCGTGAAACTATTCGTTGATTGCTTATTACTATCTGGGGCTCTACCAAAACCTTGTATCCTAATAAGCACGAATAGTTCACGCTCGAAAAGCGTGAACCCTCGCAACCTTATTCTCGGATACTTCTATTTGGTAGATTTCAGATAAGAGAATAAGAGCGTTAAAGCTCAATTATTTTAAAATCAATTTTTACCTTTATTTTCTACATATTTTGTTGTTTTTAGTTGTTTAATTCTTGTTTTAATAATTCGCATAATTGACCCAGCAAAATTACAATATTTTAGACATTAACAATCATTTAAGTTAACTTTTTTATTTTCCCATTTTTCATCTGCGCTGTTCACGGATGGCGGCGCAAAATTCTCACTTACCCGATTACAAGCACTACACCCTCCCCTGCAACCTCGGAATCATCGCGGTTTTCCAGTGAGTAAAGTCGCCGGAAATAATGTGTTTGCGGGCTTCTCTCATTAACCAAAGATAAAAAGCGAGATTGTGAATCGAAGCGATTTGTAAAGATAAAATCTCATTCACTTTAAAAAGATGATGCAGATAAGCCTTTGTGTGAATGGTATCAATAACCGAAGCTCCGTCAGCCTCTAATGGCGAAAAGTCGGTTTCCCACTGTTTGTTCCGCATATTCATAATGCCGTTTTTGGTAAATAACTGTCCGTTGCGACCGTTGCGCGTAGGCATAATACAGTCAAACATATCTACGCCGCGCTCGATGGCTTCCAAAAGGTTGACGGGCGTACCAACACCCATCAGATAACGAGGTTTATCTTGAGGAAGGATAGCATTTACTACCTCAATCATTTCATACATTTTCTCGACAGGCTCCCCCACTGCCAAGCCACCAATAGCATTGCCGCCGGCGCCTTTCGAAGCAATGTTTTCCGCTGCACGTTTCCGCAAATCCGGATAAACACAACCTTGAACAATCGGAAACAGGCTTTGCGAATAACCGTATTTCGGTTCCGTTTCGTCGAAACGTTTCAAACAGCGATCCAACCAGCGTTCGGTTAAATCCAATGATTTTCGGGCATATTCATAATCAGCATCTCCGGGTGTGCATTCATCAAAAGCCATGATAATATCGGCTCCGATACTGCGTTGAATGTCGATTACTTTTTCGGGAGTAAATAAATGTTTAGAGCCATCAATATGCGAGCGAAATTCTACTCCCTCTTCTCGTATTTTACGATTTTCGTACAAAGAAAAAACCTGAAAGCCACCACTATCCGTCAAGATCGGACGATCCCAACCGTTAAACTTATGCAATCCACCGGTTTGTTCCAAAATTTCGATACCTGGTCGAAGATAGAGATGATAAGTATTTCCAAGAATGATTTCCGCCCCAATATCATTTTTCAATTCATCGAAGTGTACGGCTTTCACAGTCCCTTGTGTGCCTACGGGCATAAAAATTGGCGTTTCAATCGTCCCGTGATCGGTATTAATCAAGCCGGCGCGAGCATTCGACTTGGAGTCGGTGTGTTGGACGGTGAAATTCATAACTTAAAAAGGTTCATCACAGCACCATCTAAACGAGCAAGGTTTATCAGAAACTGTATCTTTCCGAAGCAAGTCAGACCAATCATCTACGCGCCAAAGAGAAAGCTGGGGTGTAACGAAATCTTTAAGATTCAACGAGTTGAATCGGATATTGTTTCCGCGTAACCGTTCGGCTCGCTGTATCCCGATTTGCAGTTTATCTATCAAACGATCGTAACGTTCAGTTACTTGGGAATTTACTTTCAAATAACGGTCTAAATTGGCGTTATACCATACTAACGAGGTATCGAATTGTGCCTGCGAAACTTTGTGTTTTTTGAATACCGATCGCAAAAAATCCTGTTTTTTTACGGTATCGTTGCGAAAAACGGCTGCATTTTCTTGTATCCCAACTTCCGCTATATAAAGATCGTACAGCACATTCGCCATTTTCCTATCCGACAATATATACACCGGCTTGCCTGTACAAGACAGCAACACAATGCCAACAAAAAGACAGACAAACAAGCGGGAGCGCATGATTTACTTTTCAAAACTTGCGGAAAATGTTTTCCGGTAAAACAGCAGCAATACAAAAATACCTACGCTAATCGAGGCGTCCGCCAAGTTGAAGATGTATTGGAAAAAAATAAACTCTTTTCCACCAATCCAGGGCATCCACGAAGCCCAGTTGAACGAAAACAAGGGGAAATAGAACATATCTACTACTTTTCCGTGCAGCCACGTACTGTATCCGCCTTCGGGATGGAACAATGTTGACACGTGGAAAGGTGTACTTTCGTTGAAAATAACGCCATAGAAAATACTGTCGATAATATTTCCAACCGCACCGGCAAAAATCATGGAAACGCAAACAATGTATCCAAGCGAAAAATTCTTTTTTACCAAACCGAAGAGGTAGTATATAATGGCACCGGAGGCTGCAATACGAAAGAGCGACAGAAAGAGTTTTCCCATCACTTCGATCCCCATAGCCATACCGGGATTTTCGACAAAACGAAGATAAAACCAATTTGTTATCCGAATATCTTCACCGAGCAACAAATGGGTTTTAATCCAAATTTTAAGTGCTTGATCGGCTATCAGAATTATCACAATAATCAGAACCGCCCAAAAGCCTTTCAACGATTTCATTTTATTTCTGATTCTGTTTTGCCTCAATACTCAACGTAGCGTGAGGGACAGCGCGCAATCGTTCGGCTGGGATCAGTTTGCCGGTTTCGCGACAAACGCCGTAAGTTTTATTTTCGATGCGAATTAAAGCCGCTTGTAAATTCTGGATGAATTTCATTTGGCGTTGCGCCAACCTGCCCGCTTCTTCCTTCGATAAAGTGGAAGCACCTTCTTCCAAAACTTTGAAAGTGGGAGATGTATCGGTAACATCGTTGCCGTCGGTGTTCATCAACGTGGCTTTCAACAAATCGTAATCGCTTTTCGCTGTTTCTAATTTGTCCAAAATAATGGCGCGAAATTCTTCCAATTCGGCGTCCGTGTATCTTGTCTTTTCATTCATAATTATAAAATTTTTTATAGTTCGCAAAGATACTTCATTTATTTTAAATGTCCAAACGTTTCACTTTTACTAACAATTTGAAATCATCAAAGTCTAATTCTACGCCATCAACATTCGAGGCTGATGTGATTTTGTCAGCAAGGACTTGGTTGGCAATATAGGATTTGTATTCTTCTATCACTTTGTTTACCCGTTCGTCCGATTGAATAGCTACGAGGATTTTGTCCGTAATTTCATATCCGTTAGATTTACGGATATTTTGGATGCGGTTTACCAATTCGCGGGCGATGCCTTCTTTCCGCAAGTCGTCGGTAACTGTAATATCCAAGGCAACCGTCCATTTACCGTTGCCGGTAACCAACCATCCCGGAATATCTTCTGAAACGATTTCAACATCATCAGTTGTAATCTCTGCCGATTGTCCCGCTACCGGAATTTCCAAACGGCCGTATTTTTCCAATGCCAAAATATCTTCCTGCGGCAATCCGGCGATCGTCTCTGCCAAATCTTTCATAATTTTTCCGTAGCGCGGACCTAATTTTTTGAAATCCGGTTTAATTTTTTTGACTAAAATTCCTGCGTCATTGTCCACATATTGAATGGTTTTGATATTGACCTCGCTCATAATCAATCCCTCTACCGCTTTGATTGCTTTTTTCTGATGCCCGTCCATTACCGGCACCATGATAGACGATAAGGGCTGCCGCACTTTGATATTCACTTTCCGACGCAAAGCCAACACCATCGATGAAATATCCTGGGCAATTTGCATGCGCTCTTCCAATGCCTTGTCAATCAACGACGAATCGGCTTTGGGGAAATCGGATAAATGTACGGATGTATTAAGCATCAAATCAATATAAAGTTTATCGGCATAAAACGGAGCGATTGGCGCCATCAATTGTGCTACGGTTTTTAAACAAGTATAAAGCGTTTGATAAGCCGAGAGTTTATCGGCATTCATTTCCCCTCCCCAAAAGCGTTTGCGGTTGAGACGGACGTACCAGTTGCTGAGGTTATCATTGACAAAGTCGTTGATGGCGCGACCGGCACGAGTGGGTTCGTAAGAAGCATAATGTTCGTCTGTTTCCCGAATCAGAGAATTGAGCAGAGAAAGTATCCAACGATCTATTTCAGGACGTTCGCGAAAAGGAACCTCTGCTTCGCTCCCATCGAAACCATCGACATTTGCGTAAAGCGCAAAAAACGAGTAGGTATTATACAGGGTGCCGAAAAATTTGCGGCGTACTTCTTCTATGCCTTCCGTGTCGAATTTTAAATTGTCCCAAGGCGATGCGTTGGTTACCATGTACCAGCGCAGAGGATCGGAACCGAAAGCGGCAATAGTGGCAAAAGGATCAACTGCATTGCCCAAACGTTTCGACATTTTATTGCCGTTTTTGTCTAATACCAATCCGGTGGAAACCACGTTTTTGAAAGCCACCGAATCTTTTATCATGGCGCTGATGGCGTGCAGCGTAAAAAACCAGCCGCGCGTTTGGTCAACACCTTCGGAAATAAAGTCGGCAGGATAAAACAGGCTGTCATCTACTAATTCCTTATTTTCAAACGGGTAATGTAATTGCGCAAAAGGCATGGCACCCGAATCAAACCATACATCAATCAGATCGCTTTCGCGCTTCATGGGTTGCCCTTTGTCCGAAACCAGCACAATATTATCGACGTAAGGACGATGCAAATCAACCGTTGCAGGGGCGTAATTTTCTTCGGTATAAACACCGACTTTGAAATTTTTGTAGGGATTGTCTTGCATGCACCCGGCAGCAACCGCTTTGTCGATTTCTTCCATTAATTCGGCTACAGAACCGACACATTTTTCTTCCGATCCATCTTCGGTACGCCAAATGGGCAAAGGCGTTCCCCAATAGCGTGAGCGCGACAGGTTCCAATCTTGCAGGTTTTCGAGCCATTTGCCGAAACGCCCCGAACCGGTTGATTGAGGTTTCCAGTTAATGGTATCATTCAGTTCAATCATCCGATCCCGAATGGCGGTAGTGCGAATAAACCAACTATCTAAGGGATAATATAATACCGGTTTATCGGTACGCCAGCAATGCGGATAATTGTGGGTGTGTTTTTCAATTTTGAAAACGCAGTCTTTCTGCTTTAACATCACACAGAGGTCGATGTCTAAGGTTGATTCAGCATCCGACAAATTATCATCGTAAACGTTCTTCACATACCGTCCAGCAAACTCGGCATACAAGGGAACATTGATGCGCGTTTTGGTAAACGTCTCATCTAAATTTTCCAATAGGAAGAACTTGCCGGTTTGATCGACCATCGGACGTTGATTTCCTTCTTTATCCAACATCATAAGCGGCGGAACGCCGTTGGCACGAGCCACACGATCGTCGTCGGCACCGAAAGTAGGGGCGATATGAACGATTCCCGTACCATCGCCGGTAGTAACAAAGTCGCCTGTGATAACGCAAAAAGCACCTTTACCCGGATTGACCCATGGAATAAGTTGTTCGTATTCCATACCGGCCAATTCTTCACCTTTCCACGAACCTGTGATGCAGAAAGGAATCAACTTATCGCCCGGATTGTAATCTTCCAGTGCGATATCGGCTGCTTTTTCATTGAAAATTGCAGGCACCAAATCTTTAGCCATTACCACAGTAATGGGTTTTCCTGAATAGGGATTATACGATTGTACAGCTACGTATTCGATATTCGGACCAACACAGAGGGCTGTATTTGAAGGCAAAGTCCAGGGAGTGGTAGTCCACGCCAGAAAAAAAGCCTCGCCGAATTGCGCCATTTTCGGAAACGGATTGATGATTTTGAACTGGGCAATACAGGTCGTATCTTTTACATCGCGGTAGCATCCGGGTTGATTCAGTTCGTGCGTGCTTAATCCGGTTCCTGCTGCAGGCGAGTAAGGTTGAATCGTATATCCTTTATACAATAGGTCTTTTTTATACAACTCTTTCAGCAACCACCAAAGTGTTTCGATGTAGCGATTGTCGCAGGTAATGTAGGGATCGTCCATATCTACCCAATAACCCATCTTATGGGTAAGGTCTTCCCATTCTTTGGTATATTTCATCACGTCTTTACGACAGGCAGCGTTGTATTCTTCGACCGAGATTTTTTTTCCTATATCCTCCTTAATAATACCCAAAGCCTTTTCGACACCGAGTTCTACGGGTAATCCGTGTGTATCCCAGCCGGCTTTCCGTTTTACCAAAAAGCCTTTCATCGTTTTATAGCGACAAAAAATATCCTTGATGCTGCGGGCAATCACATGATGAATGCCCGGCATTCCATTGGCAGAAGGAGGTCCTTCGTAAAAAACAAACGAAGGAGAATTTTTCCTAATTTTCAAACTTTGATGAAATACTTTGTTTTCTTCCCAATATTTCAGGATTTCCTGATTGATTTCCGCTAAATCCAGTTTGTTATATTCAGCAAATTTTTTGCCCATAATTTTTTAGAATACAATGAATAAATTAGGGCGCAAAGGTAATGATTTATTTATAATTGGACAATAAAACAGTCTACCGAGCGATACATTCCTAACGGAATGTGTTCCATACAACCCCCTGTTCGCCGCAGCGTCTTTAACTCCCGCTGATCCCAACTCATCGCTAATGCTCATCGAAACTTTCTCCCCTGCACATTTATAAAAAACGAAGCCCCCGCTTTGTTAGAAAAGCAGAGACCTCATTTTTAATTATTAATTGTTAATTATTAATTGTATTACCAGTTCACCCACTGATCTTTCGTGTCCGTATCGCCGCCGCTCCAGGGGTCGGAAATGACACCGCCAACGGGTTCGGGATCCGGCTCCGGACGGATGCAGCGGATGGTTAAGCCATCTTCCCTGGGAGTGGTACCACAGGTCGCCCAATTAGTGAAGCCATACATAACATTCGATTGATAGTTGTCAAAAGATGAACTTGACCAGAGCATATGGTATCTGCCAGCGCAGTAGAGTGTACCATCTTCATCACCGAAGCGAATCCCCGCAGCGGGAAAAAACAACGAGGCCTTACTATCATTATTCGGATTGAAAAACAACCGACCAATGTGAGCAATATCGCGTTGATGAGTGGAAACAGAAGAAAGGATACCGGGTTCTGTTTCAGGGCTTCCAGGACCGTTTTGCAACTGTCGACGATCGAAGAAACCATCAGCATAATAACCAAAAACAGAATTCTGAACATCGTTTGTTGAGCAATAAGGATTCAACCACAACGACAGATGATACTCAGATTCGCCAACAGGTGGATGGAATGTCGCACCATGCGTTATCCCCATGTCCGGACGGCGGTAACCGGAAGGACAAGTCTCGTGGGTAGCACCGGCAACATCCCAATAATCACTCACAGTACTGTTGTCCCATGCAGGAGATAAACCGGCACCTGTCGGCGTATGAGGATTCCATGCGAAACGAACACGGTCGTTAGCACCGCTACCATCATTTGCCCACTGGAAAAATGCGCCTGCCTGAGTAGGATAATCGGTAAAGATACCCGGATTTGGACCTGCGCCCTTAAGACCTGCCTGAGTATTTAAATTAGCAGCAGTAAGGTTATAAGGAGAAAGTCTGACTGCTTTGGGACGAGCGCCTGGACCATCGGGCACGCCCAACTCACCGCCGCCACCATCGTTCGGACGCATCACATAATCTGCCCCCTCGCCCTGACGAAGGTAGATCAGATGAGCGGTAGAACCGTAGTAAATCGTTACGGTGGCATAACGGGCAGGAAAACTCGTGCCGCCATAGGTGGGAGTGTTG
>Ga0209628_10000449_pt1 | contig 25012 bp, 21 predicted proteins | sample TergutCu122P4_FD_187285 | JGI IMG/M metagenome (GOLD analysis project Ga0209628, IMG submission 187285) | Cubitermes ugandensis P4 segment gut microbial communities from Kakamega Forest, Kenya - Cu122 P4 (SPAdes) (version 2) | ecosystem: Host-associated > Arthropoda: Insects > Digestive system...
CCTTATCAACTTTACCCTCACCCACAGAGGCTTTACCGGCCACGAGCACTACCCGTTCTTCAAAATCATCAACATGAACGGGCGGCTCTACGACCCTGTAATAGGCAGGTTTTTTTCGCCGGATAAGTATGTAGCAAATAGCAGCTTTACACAAGATTTTAACCGCTACAGTTATGCTCGAAATAATCCGCTGATGTACACGGATCCGAGCGGGGAATTCCTTTGGATTCCGGCTATAGTTATTCCGGCAGTATGGTGTGCTATTCAAGGAGGTATTGCTGGTCAAGCCAAAGGCGCAACAGGATGGAGTATGGCAGGTTATATATTTGGTGGCGCTGCCATAGGCGCAATGGCGGGTGCTGCTTCATTTGGTATAGGTGTGGGAACAGCCACAGCAGGTTTTGGCGCTGTAACAGGAACTGTTTCCGGAGCACTATCAGGATTAATGTCAGGAACGCTTAATGGCTTTGGAATGGCTGCATTGGCTGGTAAAAGTGCAAAAGATATATACAACTCAACTTTATATGGCGGTTTATTTGGAATGGGAATGGGAGCGTTTATGGGGGGAATTTCGGATGTACATAGTGCTTTAAGAGTAAGAGCGATGGTATTTAGTACCGCTAAAGAATTAGGTATAGATAAAGGTGCCCCAATACCTAAATTTTTGAGAACTAAAAAGTGGGTAGAAGAGCAAATAAATGGACGCTTCCCTTATGCCAAAAGACCTGAAAATATTTTTATTGAAAATGGAGGACCTAATCTTACAGACGGTGACAATGTAGTACATTCAGGGTCAACAAGACCAGTGGCTATAAATAATAAATTTACTGGCGGTTCAAATATGTATCTTCATTATGAGTTGGCTTTTGCAAGTCTAAAAAAATTCTATCATACTTTGGGACATGAACTTTTTCATGTATCCCAGTATGCTGCATTAGCCGGTCAAAAATATGTTGATACCAAACCCTTTATAGATATGTTAGAGCACTATGCTGATATGTTCAGCAATTCTTACTCCTGGTATAATGGATACTACAATCCGACAACTTCTCAAAATTTCTCAATACTATTTCCTGACACATACCACTTAGTTAGCAATTTTAGGTGGACACAGAATATTTATGTACCCCGTAATACATTATTTGATTTTCTTAAAATAAAGCCATGAAAGCAAAACTATTAATCATATCAGCAATTTTATTACTGCACGTAAACTTTATCATTGCACAATGTATGAACGTGGAGCTTTCGGTAATATGGGAAAAGGAGCCCCATATACATAAAAAATGTTCTAAGGTAAAGACTCCAAAACTTAATATTACCTATCACAACAATTGTGATACCAATTACTATTTCTTAAAAGTGTATGATAGTAGAGACCATTTACCCGACTTTATGTGTACGCACTTAATTGGCCATCAATCAACACAAAAACCTGATTATAAAAGATTAATGAATTATAATGCTAAAAGCTATAGTCATCAAAAATTTAATGTAAGTATTAATAATAGTTGTTATTATGGTCGTTTTGCTGAAGTTTATCCTGATACAATTGATATTTCAAAAGCACACGCTCCTGATGTAATAAACTGTAGATTGAATGCATTTTCTAAATATATTCGTTATAAAAAAAATCCAAACTATTTATCAGAGGAGGTGCGTAATCCAGATGGTTCAATAAAGATAAATTTTGAATCATCGGATCTATTTCCCGAAAATATTTTAGGTTCTATGAAAGATGAATTTGTGTTTTTAAAATCGGGAGAAACCTATACTGACACCTATCATCTTATTGTTTTTCAAATAGTTGAAGGATGTTATACTTTTTTTATTTATGGGGATACCATTATGAATTATGTTCTAAAGAATTATTACGACTCAAAACTAAAGAAATTTGTTGACGAGAAACTTGAATTACCGGCGGTAGTAGGTGAATATCAACTTTATTCGGGTGGTTTCAATACAAATAAGATTACGGTATGTTTTGGAGAGAGGTAATAAATTTTTGATAAAAAAACAATAAGCGTTAATAAATATGAAACACAAATACTTTTTTACATCAATTTTAATTTTTGCAACAATTCTTTTATTCTGTTTTTCTGCGAAGTCACAGGCCACTTCAGATACTATTACCGTTGTAAAGAAAGGGAATGGACTTTTTTATTATTATCAAGATAAAAGTCTTTTAAATTTTAATCAGATAATGGATTTAACTAAAGATAACCAAACGTCAAATGCACTGATGAGACAATCATACAATTTGCGCAGTATAAGTAAGTGTTTTTATGTAGCAGGTGGAGTTTCTTTTGGTTTTTCTTTAGGATATTTTATTGTGGGTGCCATCTATAATAATATTAAGATGGGTATTCTTCTTCCTTCTATGGGGAGTGGTGTCGGGCTTTTAGTTTGTGGTGGTATTTGTGAATTGTTTTCAAATGAAAAAAGACACAAGGGAATAAAGATTTATAATAATGCCATAAAGCAAAAAAACAGTACATATTTAGGTTTAGACGTTTCACCCAACGGAATGAGTTTACGATTGAATTTTTAAAAAGGAGTTTAACTATTTTCGCCGAAATAAAGATTGAGATGCCGTATTTGTTAAGAAGTGAACGAGTGAAGAAAGAAGCAGAAGAGCAGAAGAGCAGAAGAGCAGAAAAGCAGAAAGGGAATTAAGCCACAACGCTGTGTGGGTGGGCATGTCGGCAGGCGATGCGGACGCGCTTGTGCGGTGGGATTCCTGCCCTACTGAGGTTTTAGAATATTCGTTATTCAGCAGCCACAACGCCCTGTGGGCGGGCGTGGCTCATCGAGAAGCAGATGGGTGTGAATACCATCCTGTTAGCTGGTCGGCAGGGATGCGAGTGGGTGAGCAAGTGGGTGAGCCAGCATATAGCAAAATTGCCTATAGCGCGGATGGAGAAGGGGAGGAAATTTTGCGTCTGCCCTGCCGAGCGGCTTTAGAGGATGGTAGAGCGGGCGGAATTTCGATGAGCCTTGAATTTTTGGTACTTTTTTTTCAAGAAAAAAGTACAGAGAATTGTCACGAACACTACCCCGAGTTTAAGATTATCAATATGAACGCCCGCCTTTACGACCCTGTAATTGGACGGTTTTTTAGCCCCGACCAATTTGTGCAGTTGCCGGAATTTACGCAAAGCTTTAACCGATATTCCTACTGCCTCAATAATCCGTTGAAATATGTGGACCCAAGCGGAAACAGGTTTAATCCTGTATATAACAAAGAAGGGAAGCCTCTTGGAAATACTTCCGAAGGATTTACAGGAATGCCACTCATATCTCAAGGTGATGGCGAACATAATTGGTCATCAATGACTGCTGATGCGGCATGTAAATTAGATAGTGTTACTACTTATGATGCTGTAAGAGATAAACTTTCCGGTGAGGCAAAATCTAATATCTGGACAAATATTGTATCAAAATTAGAAGGAGTATCAATTTTTGGAGAAATTATTTTTTCGTTGAACAGTATTGATGGTGGAATAATCCATTATAGTAGCAGCGGTGATTATAATTGGGGAACTACTGAAACCCCGATACCCAGTAGTGGAAAGTATCAAATTTTAGGCACAGACCTTTATCGTTCTTATGAAACAACGGTTGAGAATGTGCAAGCATCGGTAGTTTACCATGAATGGTATGGGCATGTAATAAAAGGTTATTCAGATGGATATTGGAAAGATCATTACCAAGCTTATGATGCTGTTATGATGTCTCCAATTTACTCAAAAACAACACCAAACTATAAAAGTTTTACGGAAACTCAACGTGATTTTCATGTTACTTTGTTTGTATATGAGAACGTTTACAACAACGAAGAACGAAACTTTGACTGTATTCTTCGACAAAATATTGTCAATCAAGATACCTTGAACTTTATAAAAGAGTTTATTCAAATATTTATTACCGACAAGACAGAAAAGAATTTTCTACAGTCTTTCGAGGCTGTTTTTTTAGGTTGTAGCAGATGAAAAAGAAAAAATCTAATTTTGTGGCGTTTAAAATCAATTTAATAATATTCCCAAACCTATGAAAAAAAATCTGTTAAAATTAATCCTCGTTACTGTAGTACTAATAGCACTTGCAGCAACCTGTAACAAAGAAAAATATGTTACTCACGTTACTATCTCTCCAATAACACTGACTTTAGCTGTGGGGGAAACCGCGACACTTACAGCCACCGTACATCCGCCTGAGGCTATCAATAAAAACGTAAGTTGGGCAACCAACAATGAAGAAGTAGTTACTATAGAAAATGGGTCGCTTGTTGCTATTACTGAAGGAGTGGCCATTATTACAGTTACAACCGAAGATGGAAACCATACGGCTCACTGTACCGTAATTGTAATCCACCCCGGAGAATCGGTAATGGTGATGGTAGAAAGCGGAACATTTACCATGGGGTGTTCAGACAACGAAAATCCTATGCATACTGTTTATGAACGCCCTGTACATGAAGTAACGGTAAACGCTTTTAAAATAGCAAAATATCAGGTAACACAAAAACAATGGAAAGCAATTATGGGGGATAACCCAAGCTATTTTAAAGGCGATTATCTGCCGGTTGAAAATGTTAGTTGGCACGATGTGCAAACCTTTATCGGTAAGCTTAATGAGGCTACAGGGAAAAAATACCGCTTACCTACAGAAGCAGAATGGGAATTTGCAGCACGTGGGGGTAACAAAAGTTTGGGATACAAATATTGCGGCAACAATGAACTTGATTTGGCAGGTTGGTACACTTTCAATAGTGAAAATATGACACATCCTATTGGTGAAAAAACGCCAAACGAATTAGGCATTTACGATATGAGTGGCAATGTATGGGAATGGTGCAGTGATTGGGCTTCGGAATATTCAAACCAACCGCAAACCAATCCACAAGGACCGGAAACGGGTACTTGTAAAGTAGTACGGGGTGGCAGTTATGGGGCTGACTATTTAAAATGTCGTGTTTCTTTTAGAAGTGCTATAAATCCTGATGAAAGTTGCAATGAGACAGGTTTTCGCATAGTTCATCCATAACCTCACCCGCCGCGGCTTCACCGGCCACGAACACTAACCCGAGTTTAAGATTATCAATATGATAGGTAGGCTCTACGACCTTGTAATTGGGCGGTTTTTCTCGCCCGACCCATTTGTGCAGTTGCCGAAATTTACGCAGAGCTTTAACCGTTATAGTTATTGCCTGAATAATCCGCTGAAGTATGTGGACCTGACGGGGAATAGAAGTCAATTTCATTTTGATGATAGAGAATATATTGATGATAACTCGCTAACAACCAAGCACAGGTTGCGGTGGAAAACAGCAATGACCGTTAAAGTCGGGAAAAATAACACAAAACATAATTAAAATATTAATAATAAAATAGTTATATGACTTTTTGTCTTGTAAGGGTCTCAATATTTGTATTTATTCATAGTAGAATTTGTCAGGGGTAAAATTTCCGTACACTCCACAAAATTTTCTCCATAATTTCCGTATTGTCGTATAATCCCGAAAAAAATTCCGCACCGGTGCCAATCGCAAAAACAGGAACTATGTTTCCGGTATGTTCTTTTATGGCAAAGTGTAATCCTTTTTGAAAAATAAGGCTACCGCCCGTTTCATGATCAGCGGTAACAATAATTAGAGTTTCTGTGGGGTGTTGTTTGTAAAACGTTAATGCTTCTTTAATTGCTTCTGAAAACTCTTTCACTTCTCCATACGCTTCTTTTGCCCAATTGTAGTGGTTTGCCCAATCAATTAAACCACTTTCAATCATAAAAAAGAAAGGTTGGTTAAGTGTTGATAGTTTTTCTATTCCTAATTTTGTAATTTGTGCTAAAGTAAAATCGTTTTTATTTTTGCGAATAGAATAGGGTAATTGTTTCACATCTTTTTCTTGCGACTGAATGAGTACATTTTTTAATGCTTTCGATTCTGAACATTCAGAAATAGTAGTAGAAACCACATAATCGTTTTTCCTTAGTAGCTCAAAGATGGAAACAGAATCCTTAGGTTCGGGTTTTATAAATCCTGCTCCTGCAAAAAACTCAAATCCGGAAGCGGGAAGTTGTTTGGCAATATCGTAATAATCACTTCTACTTAATGCGTGTGCATAAAACCCTGCTGGGGTGGCATGGTCAATACTAACCGATGTGGCAATACCCACAGCAAATCCCTTTTGATGCAGTGTTTTTGAAATCGGCGTTAAAAAACGAGATTGGTCGGGGGAAACATTCAGCATGCCGTTCTTTGTTTTCTCTCCGGAAGCTAGTGCTGTTGCCGCCGCCGAAGAACAAGTAACTAACTTATTTGCCGAATGAGTTGTAATTAATCCCGTTATCGGAAATTGTGAAAAACACAAGGTATCCCCTTTCTCTTTGGCTGTTATTTCGCTGTATGTCAAAGTTCCTATTCCAAAACCATCGCCGATAAAGAAGAAGATATATTTTTGGGCGTAACAAGGGAAAAAGTAGAAAGCAGAGAGCAGAAAGCAGAAAGGCATAAAGGGTTTCATGGGTGCGTTATTTTTGGGTTTCTTGATTCTTGCTCTTTGGGCCAATACAGTGTTTTGCCCAACATGGATATTCCCCAGTAACCTCTCACGCGCAATCGTCCATCTTTTTCAAGGCGCATAAAGGCTTTGAATTTTCCGTTTTTTCCTGGATAAATCATAGCAGCATTTTGCCACTCATTCTCTTTGGTATTAAAGGTCATTTCTTTTAGAAATACTAAGCCTTCATATTTTTTTCGTTCTATTTCATTTACCCAAATCACGATTCCTTCATAAGTACCATTTCCGGCATTATAAATATAGATTTGCGAAATAGCTCCCGAAAAAGGGTCTTCATTGAGATAATATCCCACAATATCATCGGGTTTGTTTTGAGCATGCAGAGGCGTGTAGTTATATGCCCCTAACCCTGTAAAAAGGATGATGAACAATAGAGAACTTTTTGAAAATTTCATTTTTATAATTTTAGGATGCAAAAATAGTATATTTTAATACTACTCAAACCGAATCTCTACATCATTTCCTACTTTTATATCAGCTAAGGCAGCAATATTTCCTTTATACAAAGTAATTTCGATAAATCCCAAACGATTATGAACTAAAAACACTTCCGATTCTTGGGGATTATAAAATGGATGATATTTCGTAATTTTTAATGAACGAATATTGGAAACGGTAGCAGTGAATGGTCTTTTATTTAGTTGTTCAAACATCTTAAAAGGAATGTTGGTAATAGCATTACAGCATGAATCAATATAGACAATCTTTCCTAAAATGAGTTTTCGTTCCGGATAATAATCGGGTTCGGATAAGTTACTCAGTTGAAACTTTAAAGTAGGATAGCGGGTTGTATTTTCAATATAAGTATTTTGAAAATACCACGAAGCCATACGTACCAATTTTTCGGTAGCATTTAATGACATATCGCCGTTATACAGGTAGGCTTCTACAGTGTTTTCCTGTCCAAACATCATCGAAAAAACCCCGGTATCTTCTCCTAGAAAAGAATGTCCATTATAAAACAATAATACCGGTTTCGTTTGGGTTGAAAAAGATAGCCCAGAAAGTATAATATGTAAGGTTTTTTCCGGAAAGAAAGTATAGCTATTTTTAGCAATAAAAGCTGTTTGAGGGAGGTTAGACAGTTCTAAATGATGCGTGATATCAATAATTTGCATGTTTGGCAACTGATGCAATAATTGTCCTTTAAAAATTCCGATATAGGGGTCGCGAAGTTTCCAATCGCTTAGTAATGTAATCATATTTTATAGATTAATATTCAAGGTGTTTTTCAATACAAAAAATTTTAACTCATTTTTATATTTTGTAATGCAAAAGCGTAGGCTCCGAGCGATGTGGCCACATCTGCTCCTAATTTTGAAATAGCAATACCGATTCGTTTTTGCGGGTCATAAATCACTTCTTTTTGGGTGCCAAAAACCTTTATGGTTTGTTGTTCTCCTTTGGTAAATTGCAAAAATTCCTCTTCGTTTTGTAAATTATATACATGGCTTTGCACCCGCGCCACTTTTTCTCCTGAAATGGTAGCATAAGAGCTACGTATCTCCCTTAGTAGCGTAGGCATAAAGTACTTTTCAGCCTTGGTAAGTCCGCCGCCTATCACAATAATTCCATCTAATAGAGAAGCGCAAATAGCTATGGCATTTCCGGCTACTTCTCCCAAAACGGCAAATGCTTTTTGAGCGGCTTCACGATTTCCAGCACACACCCCTTCGGCAATTTGGAAAATATCGAAAGGCTCCAATTGGTGTGTTGTATCACCTGTCAACTCTCCGTAAACTCTTTTCACCGCCCGAATAGAGATACCTTCTTCTGCAATAATATTAGATAAGAATTTGTGGGGCAGGCAAAAAATTTCTGTACAGCTATTATCACCCACATACATATTTCCATTAACCGAAAGCCCAAAACCAAATCCTGTACCAAAAATAAATCCTATGAGATTTCGATAGCGTTTTGCGCTTCCCAATTTTTCTAATTTTTGATTAATTTCGGGTAATATTCCAGTAATTGCTTCGCCGTATGTAAAAAGGTCTGCGTCGTTGTTAATGAATATCGGCAGGTTGAATTTTTCTTTTAAGAAATCGGCTAATGCCACACCATTTCTGAAGGAAGGAAAATTGGGTAAGTAACCGCCAATGATTCCGCTGGGGTAGCTTGCAGGTCCGGGAAAAGCAAAACTAATGGCCACCGGTGGCTCAGGTAGTTTCTCTATTACTTCTGTAAAACCTTCTACTAATGTTTCTAAACATCGTTCTAAAACTGTTGCATTCGAAGGTTTTGTGATAGGTTTTACAATAAACTGATTGGCTTGAATGGCTCCAAAAACAAAGTTCGTACCTCCGGCATCCAATGTAACAACAATACGTTTGTCGTGATTAAAACTACAATCCATTGCTTCTTTTTTTATGTAAAAAATTGCCTTACTCTATTAAAAAACGACCTGTCGTTTTTTGCGGGTTTGGGCGTAAAATTATCTGATGTTAAGAATTTTTCTATTACTTCACGCTCTTCTTTAGATAGAATTTTGGGAGTCCAAACATTTACATTTACAATTAAATCTCCTTTTCGTTGAGAATGCAACTCTGGCAATCCTTTTCCTTGCAAACGGAGTACTTGTCCACCTTGTGTTCCGGCAGCCAATTTCACACGTGCTTTTCCGTCTAAAGTAGCGATATCCACACTCCCGCCCAGTGCTGCTTGTGGAAATGAGATGTAATAATTTAGATACAAGTTATTTCCATCACGTTCGAATGTTTCGTGGGGAATCTCTTCTATTGCTACAATCAAATCGCCGTTGATACCGCCCCGTGGCGCAGCATTTCCTTTTTCGCGCATAGAAAGTTGCATACCGTCTTGCACGCCTTCCGGAATCTGAATGGTAACAATCTCTTCACCTTTTACGATTCCTGTTCCATGGCAGGTTGAGCACGGATTTTTGATAATGGTTCCTTCTCCGTTGCACTGGTCGCATATTACCGCCTGTTGCATGATTCCGAACATGCTTTGTTGTTGATGAATCACATGTCCAGATCCGTTACATCTAGGGCAAGTAACCACATCTTCTTTACTTTTAGTGCCCAATCCGTTACACTGTGGGCACGCCACCTGTTTTTTTATTTTAAGTTTTTTTTCCGTATTGGTGGCAATTTCTTCTAGGGTTAATTGTACCGTAATACGTATATTTGAACCTTTTCTCACTTGTGGGCGTTTTTGTTTTCTGCCGCTCCCAAACCCGCTTGAAAATCCGCTGAATCCACCTCCAAAGTGCCCGCCGAACAAGTCTCCGAAACGTTCAAAAATGGTTTCCAAGTCAAAGTCAACGCCAAAGCCACCATATCCTGCTCCGCCGGAAGCGCCGCTCATTCCGGCATGCCCAAATTGGTCGTATCGTGCACGTTTTTCCGGTGTACTTAACACATCGTAAGCCTCGGCAGCTTCTTTAAATTTTTCTTCCGCTTCTTTGTTTCCGGGATTTCTATCCGGATGATATTCCATTGCTTTTTTCCGGTAGGCTTTCTTCAATTCCTCCGTTGTGGCATTTTTTTCTACACCAAGAATTTCGTAATAATCTTTTTTCATTTAACTAATTTTAATTTGCGACCACCACTTTTGCAAATCGTATTACCTTATCTTTCAATTTGTATCCTTTTTCGGTGACGTCCATTATTTTTCCTTTATCTTCTTCGCATTGGGCAGGAAGGTGGGTAATCGCTTCGTGCAAATCCGTATCAAACGTTTCGTTTAATGCCATGATTTCTTCCACTTCAAAACGTCTAAATAATGTCATTAATTTATTGTAAATAAGAGTAAAACCTTCTTTAAGAATGGCAACATCATCAATGTTTTCGTTGTGTTTAATGGCTCTTTCAAAATCATCTACAATAGGGAGTAATCCTAATATTACTTTTTCGGAGGCAGTGGCAATAAGGTCTAATTTTTCTTTATTGGTTCTTCTTTTATAATTTTCAAATTCGGAATAAAGGCGCAAGAAGCGGTCGTTTAATTCTGCTTTTTCTGTGGTAAGAACTTCTATTTGTTCGGTTAGTTCAGGTTCTTTGTCGTTCTTTTTTTTATTCATAATTTATTAATTATTTTGCATACCTCTATTGGCAAAAATGTTGCCAAAAATTATATTAATGGCAACATTTTTAGTTTTTCACCACTTTTTTCACCACCGTACCTGCTTCGGTGGTTATTTTTACAAAATAAATGCCCGAATTGAGGTGGGAGATGTTAATATTAGTGAAGGAGTGAAGGAGTGAAGGAGTGAATTTTTCGTCCGTAAACATCAAAAATCTCCACATTATTAATTTTCAATTCTCCATTTTCAATTTTCAATTCACCGGTGGTGGGGTTCGGCACAAGCGTGATGTTTTCAAGAGCGGTTTTTTGTATGCAACTCCTTCGACTTCGTTCAGCGCACGGTCCTCCATTCCTTCACTCCTTCGTTCCTTCGCTCCTTCATCCTTTTCTGCTACTAAGGGCGCTTTAGAAGATAAGGGTTCGGCTTCTTCAAGGCAAAAGGTCAATAATACTATCGGTTTTTAGGGCGAATAATGATTCATTACTAATTTGTGCCATCTGTTCCGTAACCGTCAATATGATACCTCGTAGCTTCTTTTAGCAACCCCTCATTTTCAATAATATGTAATAATTGGCAAGAATTTGTTCATACCCTTTGTCGTAAAAATTGCTCTTCAATGGAGGTGTCTTAAAAGTCAAAATTTATTAAACGCAAGGGGTGCAAAGGGTTTACGCAAAGAACGCAAGGATTTAATTCTAAAGCATTTATTCTTTGCAACCTTTGCGAAAAATCTTTGCGTCTTTGCGTAAAAATACTTTTAAGACAGCCCCTGTGAAGAAGAGAAATATACTCATCCTTGAATTTTCTTTTCTTATGATGACTGCCCTGATTTGTAATATACAGACAGATGAAAATTATTAGGAATTTCAGGAGAAAAAGTACATTATTTTATGCCTAATTCTGCTTTAACTTTTCCTGTCAAATCATCGTTAGGCGATGAAAACAACATGGTGGTGATATCAAAAACATAGTTGTAGTTGTTGGCTTTAGCTACTTTTTTAATTGCATCTAACAATTTGGTTTGAAAAGGTTCCAATAACTCTAATTGTTTGTCTTGTACATCCACTTCCATAGACTCTGCAAACTCTTGAATACGTTTATACATACCCATCAACTCCTCTTGCTTTATTTTTAATATGGCTTGCGAAGTATTTGGAGTATTCAATTTTTCAAAAGCAGCTTGTTTTTCTTGAAACTCTTTAGCCATTTGCTCTCCGATAGTCCGTAGTTCGGTGGCATAATTTGTAATAACAGTTTGAATCGAATCAATACCGTGCATATTTTTCATTATTCCGCCATAGTCTACGTGTCCGAATTTGGATTGGGCGGAACAAGGCTGGAAAGCGGAAAAGCCGAAAAGCAGAAGAGCCGAAAAGCAGAAAAGTGTATTTTTTTTCATTATTTAAAGTTTTATAGTTTAAAGTTCAAATTCTAAGGGAGTTAAAGGAGTTAATTAATAATTAATAATTAATAATTAATATTTATTTAATTCCAAGTTTTTTCTTTACAAGTGGCGTTACATCATCTCCGCCATCATAATAGAGCAAAATTCTGGTATCGAAAATGTAGCTGTATTTGTGTTCTTTGGCAACCTCATTAATGGCGTTTTGTACTTTTTCCTCAAAAGGAGCAATTAATTTACGTGATTCTTCTTCAATATCTTCTTGAACATTGTATTCAAATTCCCGTATTCTGTTTTCAATACTGGCCACTTCATCTTCTCTTAATTTTCTAACGGCAGATGACATGGTACCTGCTTCTTTATCGAGTTTATCTCTTTTAGTTTGATACTCGTTCATCATATTTTCATAAAGAATTTTTAGATTTTCTTGAAAAGCCATCATCTTTATTTGAATGGAGTCTATTCCGGGCATTACTTTCATGACCTCACCCGAATTTACATGTCCATACTTTTGTGCAAAAGCGGAAGTCATGCAAATGAGGCATACTGCTAAAATTACTGTAACTTTTTTCATTCTTTTTTATGTATTAAAATTTAAAATTAATCTTTCACTGATATTCCCAAACGTTGCATGACCATATCATTTAAATCGAATTTGGGGTCGGCATACACAATGGTCATAGAGCCGGCGGTATCAAAAACAAAAGCATATCCTCTATCTTTTGCAAGCGCTTCTATGGCGTTAAAAACTCTATCTTGAATGGGTTTTACCAATTCTTCTCTTTTTTTAAACAAGTCGCCATCTTTTCCAAAGCGTTTTTTTTGCAAGTCTTTTGCATCTTGCTCCGCTTTAATAATAGCATCTTCTCTTTTTTGTTTAAGATTTTCGGGTAAAGTAATGGCTTCTACTTGATATTTTTTATACATTGAGTCAATAGAAGCGAATTTTTTTTCAATATCTTTTTGCCACATTGCAGCTATTCTATCTAATTCTTTTTGCGCATCTTTATACTCAGGAATATTGTTTAAAATATATTCGGAATCAATGTATCCGTGCTTTTGAGCGAATGCCGATAATGATAAACTGATGGATAAAACGATTAGTAAGAGGATTTTTTTCATTGTGTTATAATTTAAAATGATTTTTTATTGCACATTTAACAATATATTATAACGATTAATAAAAAAATTATTGTTTGCGATTTAATAATTTCACTTTCTTTAAAACAAGATATGCACCTTTTTGGGGTGGGCATAAGTGTATGTTCCACGCTTTGAGTTATTTTCAATATTTCCATTATCGTTATACGAAAATGATTGTTGCGTAATACTGATGGTTATTTTCGTCAATCTGTTCAAATCATAGTAAGTAAAATTTTCATAGCAATTCAAAACACTATCAGCGCGAGCAGTCATTAAACCCTTGTTGTCGTAGGTGTAACTTGATCTTTTCGCGATAACAGTCATTATTAGTCTTATCTGTTTTATTCTGTGAAAAGCAAATAGGATTTATACTCATTATTAAAATCAAATAAAGTATTTTTCTTGTCTCATCTTGATATTTATCAGGAAAATGTTCCTGTAGCCAGTGATATACTGCTTAGAAAAAAACAAGTTAATCGTTAGATTCTCTTGCAATAAAATCTTGATAAGCAGTTAAAACTTTAGCGCGAGAAAGAAATCCTAAGTACGTTCTGTTGGATGTAATAATCGGTAAATTATCATTACCTGTGCGCTTGAATTTTTCAATTACAGTTTTTGTAGAATCATTCTCGTACACAAACTCCTCCGGTTCAATCATTAAATCTTCCACAAAAAGAATGTCGTATTTACTTTGGTCAAAAATGGTTTTACGGTGAAAATCCATCACTAACAATCCGGCAAACTTTTGTTGTTCATCAACAACCACAAAAAGATTGCGGGTAGATTGAGCAATAATGTGAGTGTAGTCTCTTAAAGTGCTGTGAATAGGAATGGTTGCAATATCATTGTCAATGAGCATTCGCCAATCTATTTTTTTCATGGCAAAATAATCTTTATTGTGAGTTTTTAATTCTCCTTTTTCTGCTAATTTTTTTCCATATAATGAATATTTTTCGATGGGAGATACGATAAGATAAGATATTGAAGAAGTTATCATTAAAGGAATGAGCAAAGAATATCCGGTAGATAATTCGGCGGTAAGGAATATGGCAGTTAGGGGGGTAAGCATTACGCCCGACATAATTCCTGCCATGCCGGCTAAAATAAAACTCATATAAGGCAGTTGCAGTCCGAAAAACAGATTTAGGCAATGTGCCACAAAAAAGCCGCAAAAACCCCCAATAAAAAGAGAAGGAGCAAATGTTCCTCCCACTCCTCCAGAAGCTGTGGTAACAGCAGTGGCTATTACTTTTAATAAAATTACCGCCAAAATCAATCCTAAAAATAATAAAGGAAAAGAGGTGAAATAAGACAAAGGAGAGCCATTAAAAATAGATTCGGGTACAATAGTTGAGAGAATGTCGTTAATGTAAATATAACCCTCGCCATAAAACATCGGAAAAAAGAAAATTAATCCTCCAAGCAGCAATCCACCGAGAATTCCTTTCAAGTATTTGCGTTTTATTTTTGAAAACCAATTTTCAATAGCCCTAAGTGTTCTTAAAAAGTAGAGCGAAATGAGTGCGGTAAAAATGCCAAGTAAAATATAGTAAGGCACATTTTTAACATCAAAAAAAGTTTCACCGACAACAAAAAACATAACATTATGTCCCATAAAAAGTATAGAGAGAACAATGCCCGTAGCTGCCGAAATCATGAGAGGCAATACAGTTGTAGCCGTAAAATCTATCATTAACAGTTCAATGGCAAAGACGAGTGCGGCAATAGGTGCTTTAAACACTGCGGCAAAGGCGGCAGTGCACCCGCAAGCCAATAACAATACCGTATTTTTGGGGCTCATATTGAAGTAGCGCGCCAAGTTGGAACCAATTGCGGAGCCGGTAAGTACCATGGGGGCTTCCAAGCCGACCGAGCCACCGAAACCCACCGTGATGGAACTCCCCACCATAGAAGAATACATATTGTGAGACTCCAATTTACCGTTATCCCTACTTATTACACCCAGCACTTTACTTACGCCGTGGCTGAGGTCATCTTTTACCACACGTGTTACAAAAATGATGGTAATAATGATTCCTAACAAAGGAAAAGCTAAGTAGAAGTAATTGTGCGTTGCATTTGGAAATGCGTTTGTTAAAAAAGAAGCCGTAAAATGCAACAAATTTTTTATGATGATAGCCGCAGTAGCCCCAAAAACGCCCGTAAAAAAACTCAGTAACAAAATGGTGTTACTTATCCCAAGCCTTTGTTTGCAATAACGACGCACTTTGGAAAAATAGGACACGAAATAACGAGTGTATTTGGTCATACAATGATATGTTTATCTTATTGAATTAACTCTTTATTCCATAATTGTTTTAAAAAATCTTGCCAGGGATATACTTCAATTTTATGGTCAATAATTCGTTTTGTGTCATCAAAAGTAATGGCGATGAGTTTTGAGTTTGGAAACTCTTCTCCGAAAGCAAGAAGTCCTTTAAATTCTTTCATTGATTTTTGTTTGGAAGTTTTAATTTCAATTGCCCATTCAGCTTCTCCAATCACAAGGTCAACCTCTTTACCACAAGTGGTGCGCCAAAAATAGATATTCTTATAACAATTGAAATAGGAAAGAAACGCACGTATTTCCATTAAGATAAAATGTTCAAAAAAATGTCCGAATTCCACGCTGCCTTCCTGAATTAATAACATTCGTCGCAATGCCCTTGTGATTCCCATATCAAAAAAGTAAAACTTTGAACTTTCAATGGGCGTTCTTTTTATCTTTTTTGTAAAAGGTTGTAACATAAATCCTACTAATGTGTCTTGTAAAATTTGAAAATAATCTTTTACCGTTACCGAAGATACGCCACAATCGCGGGCAACACTTGAAAAATTAATGATTTCGCTGTTTGAAATTGCTGCTACTTCCAAAAACCGGTGAAAGGCGGGAACATTTCGTACCATGGCTTCAGCTTTTACTTCGTGAGTTAAATAGTCTAACACATAACTCTCTAAAAAACGTGTAGGTTGATTTGAAAAATAGTGTTGTGGAATAAGCCCGTGATTCATAGCACATAACAAATCAAAATCTGAACCAATTTCAAATGAGGTAAGCGGAAACATGTCGTAACGCCAAGCGCGTCCTCCCAACAAATTGGCTTTCATTCTCATTAGTTTTCGCGCCGAAGAGCCGCAAAGAATAAATTTGGAAGAAGTGTTTTCAATGCACCAATGAATCTCATCTAATAATTGCGGAACTTTCTGAATTTCATCTACAATAATTAAATCCGGTTTAATTGCGGCAATCTCTTCTCTTAATAAATCGGGTTTAAGTTCATATTTTTGTGCAACACCAGTTTTTAACAAATCAAGATATAAAGCATCTTTAAACTCATTCTTTAAGTACGTTGTTTTTCCTGTTTTCCTCGCACCCCAAAGAAAAAACGCATTATTTTCTGCGATGTCAATCTTTAAAATTCTTTCCATTTTTTTAAACCGGTACTTTAAATTTTGTACGTTTTTTTGAAGTACAAAAATAATAAAAATATTAAATCATGTAACCTGTATTACAGCACAAAAAAACGACCCAATGATGGTGGTGATTTTCATTGTATTTCAATAATATATTGGTCTATTTTTTGTAGAAATTGCAGGACATTAGTTGTATTTTTGCTATCTGTGGGGAGGTTGAGGATATGTTTCCCTGCGAAAACGGCATTGGGAAATAATGCTGTGTTGAGTTGCCAATGCTCAAAATCCTTCTGAATAGGGTGCAATGGGCTGTTAAACCATTCGCCTAATTCAATTTTGTATTTTTCGGCTAAACGAAAAACTGTTTCTCTATTTTCCACCAATAACGGATATTTTAAAAAAGAGTGATTTTCAAATAAATACAAAGGAACGTGATTTTTATTTCGATTGAGCAAATATTCCGTATAAATTTGAGCATTTTCTTTTCTCCGTTGTAATATGTCTTTAATGTTTTTTAAATTTTGGATTCCCTTTTTCATTTGAACCTCAGACAATTTCATAAAATAATTTGGAGGCATAGCAACAGATGTAATTTCTTCTCCCGAAGAAGAACCTAAAATCAAATTATGTCGGCTCAAAAAGCGATAAAATTTAATCAATAACCAATAACTATGCTTATTTAACAGTTTTTCTCTAACCAAATAAAGGAATTTCAAAGAGATACGTTGCTTAAATGAAGGACTTATCAAATCTTGATTGATTTTTTGGATAGGTTCAAGTAATTTAGAGTTGTTAATCAGTGCAAAGCCGCCCGTTCCTGTGGAAAATGGTTTGTTCCATTGTGTAGAGTAAAAAGCGGCATCGCAATACGAACCGTTGGGCTTTTGGTTGTAATAACCGCCAAAACCGTGCGTACAATCTTCGATGGTGAAAATTGTTTGCCCTTTGGCATATTTTGTAATCTTCTCAATATCAGAACTTAATCCAAATGTATTTTGGCAGATAATCGCTTTGGTTTTATTCGTAACCGCTTTTTTAATCTCTTCAAAACGAGCGTTATAGGTTTGTAAATCAATGTCCACGTAAATAGGTTTTGCACCGAGATAAATAATTACATTGGCAACCACCACACAAGTAAACGCAGGCAAAATCACCTCATCATCTTTTCCTACCCCCATCGCTTTTAAAATAGCGTACAAAGCCACGCGCCCTTTCCAATAGAGAAAAATCTGTTTCTCACCAACATTTAGGTAAAAGGCGATTTCTTTTTTATAGGTGTGTTCTAAATTACTCATCGTTTTATGGGTTTAAAAATGCCTATTAATGAACCTATCCCATACGAAAAATGCAACGTAATAAAACTCCAAAATAAATAGAAAAAGTTGTTGTTTGTACTTATCGCTAATCGAATGCAAATAACCATTAAAAAACTGATATACAGGAATAAAGATAATGCCGTGATGGCTAAAAAAGGCGTGTAAATGAGACTTAAAAACAACGGAAACAACAACGATAAAATAAAGCAAAGCGGAATAAAATGCCGTAACGATAAAGAAGAGAATCTTTTAGTGTATTTTACCGTCAAGATATTCCACAATCCATTGTTGTAGTTATTTTTAGCAATGGCAGAGAAAGTTTCACGAGCATAGTAAACGCATTTCAAATCGGGCAAAAGATAGATTTTCCCGCCTCCTCGAGTAATTCGTTTGTTTAATTCAATGTCTTGATTTCGAGTTAATCGTGTATCGTAAAGTCCGAATTTGTCAAAAACCGATTTTTTGTAACAACCAAAAGGAACGGTATCTACCTGCGTAATGTCATCAATTCCTACGCGAAAAAGAGCGTTCCCAACCCCAAAACGATGGGTAAGCACCTCTTTAATGGCAAGCGTTTTTTTGTTTTTTGTAATCACATCGGTTTGCCATAACGCACCAACGTTATCTGCATCTAACGAGATGAGATTTGTTACAAGTGTTGAAACATAGTTTTTGGGGTAAAATGCATGAGCGTCAACACGAACGATAAATTCTCCCTGTGCATGAGCGATACCCATATTCATGGCATAAGGAACCGTTTTTTCAGGATTTTGAAGCAATTTTATAAACGGAAATTGTCGAATATAGTTTTGTACTATTTCAACGGTTTTATCGGTACTCATTCCATCAACTACAATAATTTCCAACTGAAAATCTTCTGATTGATTGTCAATTAGCGATTGAATACATTTTTTAATGTATTTTTCTTCGTTGCGGCAAGGGAGAATTATAGATACAAATTTGGGCATAAAAACTATCGGTTGTAAAAAATACAAAAATAGTTTTTTTTATTTATTTTTGCACTTTTAATGGATAATCTGTTAGCATGCGAATACTGCGCTTTTTTTATCGAAAAATTTATAAAAAAGAACCTCCCTATTATTACCATTACTCTTTATGGAAAATAATAGTAAAACCTATTCGCAAATATGTTAATGTTGTTATTATTCCCAATACGCCGTTTGCCAATTTCCGAATTTTTTTATATCGATGCTGCGGTTTTAAAATCGGGAAAAATGTATTTATAGGAATGAAATGCTATTTGGATGATATGTGTTACGATAAGATTATTATTGAAGATAATGTTACCATTTCTTACGGTGTTTATTTTGCGTGCCACGGAAAAAATCAAACCCATACTACTATTATTGTTAAAAAAGGGACTTATATTGGAATGCGAGCCAATATTATATCGGGTAAACATGGTATTGTTTTGGGAGAAAATTCGGTGATAGGTGCGGGTGCATTAGTTAATAAGAGCGTTCCTGATAATGCTGTTGCAGTGGGAGTTCCTGTAAGAATTATTGAAAAAACAGAAAAGAATAAATAGATACGTTATTAGTTTTCCAATTCTTTAATCGCTTCTTTGTTAGTGATAATTCCCATCTCTTCTATGTTATTCCTTAATGAATTATTCCATATCCGACTATAAGCAGCATTTTCATTTGAAAACAAAATACTTCCATCACTACGATAGTAAGCGCCATTTTCACGGTAAGTTTCCCCAAGATAGGTTTGTCCTTTTTTTAATACGCTATTTTTTGTTATATTGGGGTCATATTGTATGGTTCCATAAGTATCTCTAATCCAGTCTTCACTATCATCAATATATTCTCTATCATCAAAATGAAATTGACTTCTATTCCCCGTCAGGTCCACATACTTCAGCGGATTATTCAGGCAATAACTATAACGGTTAAAGCTCTGCGTAAATTTCGGCAACTGCACAAATGGGTCGGGCGAGAAAAACCGCCCAATTACAAGGTCGTAGAGCCTACCTATCATATTGATAATCTTAAACTCGGGTTAGTGTTCGTGGCCGGTGAAGCCGCGGCGGGTGAGGTTATGGATGAACTATGCGAAAACCTGTCTCATTGCAACTTTCATCAGGATTTATAGCACTTCTAAAAGAAACACGACATTTTAAATAGTCAGCCCCATAACTGCCACCCCGTACTACTTTACAAGTACCCGTTTCCGGTCCTTGTGGATTGGTTTGCGGTTGGTTTGAATATTCCGAAGCCCAATCACTGCACCATTCCCATACATTGCCACTCATATCGTAAATGCCTAATTCGTTTGGCGTTTTTTCACCAATAGGATGTGTCATATTTTCACTATTGAAAGTGTACCAACCTGCCAAATCAAGTTCATTGTTGCCGCAATATTTGTATCCCAAACTTTTGTTACCCCCACGTGCTGCAAATTCCCATTCTGCTTCTGTAGGTAAGCGGTATTTTTTCCCTGTAGCCTCATTAAGCTTACCGATAAAGGTTTGCACATCGTGCCAACTAACATTTTCAACCGGCAGATAATCGCCTTTAAAATAGCTTGGGTTATCCCCCATAATTGCTTTCCATTGTTTTTGTGTTACCTGATATTTTGCTATTTTAAAAGCGTTTACCGTTACTTCATGTACAGGGCGTTCATAAACAGTATGCATAGGATTTTCGTTGTCTGAACACCCCATGGTAAATGTTCCGCTTTCTACCATCACCATTACCGATTCTCCGGGGTGGATTACAATTACGGTACAGTGAGCCGTATGGTTTCCATCTTCGGTTGTAACTGTAATAATGGCCACTCCTTCAGTAATAGCAACAAGCGACCCATTTTCTATAGTAACTACTTCTTCATTGTTGGTTGCCCAACTTACGTTTTTATTGATAGCCTCAGGCGGATGTACGGTGGCTGTAAGTGTCGCGGTTTCCCCCACAGCTAAAGTCAGTGTTATTGGAGAGATAGTAACGTGAGTAACATATTTTTCTTTGTTACAGGTTGCTGCAAGTGCTATTAGTACTACAGTAACGAGGATTAATTTTAACAGATTTTTTTTCATAGGTTTGGGAATATTATTAAATTGATTTTAAACGCCACAAAATTAGATTTTTTCTTTTTCATCTGCTACAACCTAAAAAAACAGCCTCGAAAGACTGTAGAAAATTCTTTTCTGTCTTGTCGGTAATAAATATTTGAATAAACTCTTTTATAAAGTTCAAGGTATCTTGATTGACAATATTTTGTCGAAGAATACAGTCAAAGTTTCGTTCTTCGTTGTTGTAAACGTTCTCATATACAAACAAAGTAACATGAAAATCACGTTGAGTTTCCGTAAAACTTTTATAGTTTGGTGTTGTTTTTGAGTAAATTGGAGACATCATAACAGCATCATAAGCTTGGTAATGATCTTTCCAATATCCATCTGAATAACCTTTTATTACATGCCCATACCATTCATGGTAAACTACCGATGCTTGCACATTCTCAACCGTTGTTTCATAAGAACGATAAAGGTCTGTGCCTAAAATTTGATACTTTCCACTACTGGGTATCGGGGTTTCAGTAGTTCCCCAATTATAATCACCGCTGCTACTATAATGGATTATTCCACCATCAATACTGTTCAACGAAAAAATAATTTCTCCAAAAATTGATACTCCTTCTAATTTTGATACAATATTTGTCCAGATATTAGATTTTGCCTCACCGGAAAGTTTATCTCTTACAGCATCATAAGTAGTAACACTATCTAATTTACATGCCGCATCAGCAGTCATTGATGACCAATTATGTTCGCCATCACCTTGAGATATGAGTGGCATTCCTGTAAATCCTTCGGAAGTATTTCCAAGAGGCTTCCCTTCTTTGTTATATACAGGATTAAACCTGTTTCCGCTTGGGTCCACATATTTCAACGGATTATTGAGGCAGTAGGAATATCGGTTAAAGCTTTGCGTAAATTCCGGCAACTGCACAAATTGGTCGGGGCTAAAAAACCGTCCAATTACAGGGTCGTAAAGGCGGGCGTTCATATTGATAATCTTAAACTCGGGGTAGTGTTCGTGACAATTCTCTGTACTTTTTTCTTGAAAAAAAAGTACCAAAAATTCAAGGCTCATCGAAATTCCGCCCGCTCTACCATCCTCTAAAGCCGCTCGGCAGGGCAGACGCAAAATTTCCTCCCCTTCTCCATCCGCGCTATAGGCAATTTTGCTATATGCTGGCTCACCCACTTGCTCACCCACTCGCATCCCTGCCGACCAGCTAACAGGATGGTATTCACACCCATCTGCTTCTCGATGAGCCACGCCCGCCCACAGGGCGTTGTGGCTGCTGAATAACGAATATTCTAAAACCTCAGTAGGGCAGGAATCCCACCGCACAAGCGCGTCCGCATCGCCTGCCGACATGCCCACCCACACAGCGTTGTGGCTTAATTCCCTTTCTGCTTTTCTGCTCTTCTGCTCTTCTGCTCTTCTGCTTCTTTCTTCACTCGTTCACTTCTTAACAAATACGGCATCTCAATCTTTATTTCGGCGAAAATAGTTAAACTCCTTTTTAAAAATTCAATCGTAAACTCATTCCGTTGGGTGAAACGTCTAAACCTAAATATGTACTGTTTTTTTGCTTTATGGCATTATTATAAATCTTTATTCCCTTGTGTCTTTTTTCATTTGAAAACAATTCACAAATACCACCACAAACTAAAAGCCCGACACCACTCCCCATAGAAGGAAGAAGAATACCCATCTTAATATTATTATAGATGGCACCCACAATAAAATATCCTAAAGAAAAACCAAAAGAAACTCCACCTGCTACATAAAAACACTTACTTATACTGCGCAAATTGTATGATTGTCTCATCAGTGCATTTGACGTTTGGTTATCTTTAGTTAAATCCATTATCTGATTAAAATTTAAAAGACTTTTATCTTGATAATAATAAAAAAGTCCATTCCCTTTCTTTACAACGGTAATAGTATCTGAAGTGGCCTGTGACTTCGCAGAAAAACAGAATAAAAGAATTGTTGCAAAAATTAAAATTGATGTAAAAAAGTATTTGTGTTTCATATTTATTAACGCTTATTGTTTTTTTATCAAAAATTTATTACCTCTCTCCAAAACATACCGTAATCTTATTTGTATTGAAACCACCCGAATAAAGTTGATATTCACCTACTACCGCCGGTAATTCAAGTTTCTCGTCAACAAATTTCTTTAGTTTTGAGTCGTAATAATTCTTTAGAACATAATTCATAATGGTATCCCCATAAATAAAAAAAGTATAACATCCTTCAACTATTTGAAAAACAATAAGATGATAGGTGTCAGTATAGGTTTCTCCCGATTTTAAAAACACAAATTCATCTTTCATAGAACCTAAAATATTTTCGGGAAATAGATCCGATGATTCAAAATTTATCTTTATTGAACCATCTGGATTACGCACCTCCTCTGATAAATAGTTTGGATTTTTTTTATAACGAATATATTTAGAAAATGCATTCAATCTACAGTTTATTACATCAGGAGCGTGTGCTTTTGAAATATCAATTGTATCAGGATAAACTTCAGCAAAACGACCATAATAACAACTATTATTAATACTTACATTAAATTTTTGATGACTATAGCTTTTAGCATTATAATTCATTAATCTTTTATAATCAGGTTTTTGTGTTGATTGATGGCCAATTAAGTGCGTACACATAAAGTCGGGTAAATGGTCTCTACTATCATACACTTTTAAGAAATAGTAATTGGTATCACAATTGTTGTGATAGGTAATATTAAGTTTTGGAGTCTTTACCTTAGAACATTTTTTATGTATATGGGGCTCCTTTTCCCATATTACCGAAAGCTCCACGTTCATACATTGTGCAATGATAAAGTTTACGTGCAGTAATAAAATTGCTGATATGATTAATAGTTTTGCTTTCATGGCTTTATTTTAAGAAAATCAAATAATGTATTACGGGGTACATAAATATTCTGTGTCCACCTAAAATTGCTAACTAAGTGGTATGTGTCAGGAAATAGTATTGAGAAATTTTGAGAAGTTGTCGGATTGTAGTATCCATTATACCAGGAGTAAGAATTGCTGAACATATCAGCATAGTGCTCTAACATATCTATAAAGGGTTTGGTATCAACATATTTTTGACCGGCTAATGCAGCATACTGGGATACATGAAAAAGTTCATGTCCCAAAGTATGATAGAATTTTTTTAGACTTGCAAAAGCCAACTCATAATGAAGATACATATTTGAACCGCCAGTAAATTTATTATTTATAGCCACTGGTCTTGTTGACCCTGAATGTACTACATTGTCACCGTCTGTAAGATTAGGTCCTCCATTTTCAATAAAAATATTTTCAGGTCTTTTGGCATAAGGGAAGCGTCCATTTATTTGCTCTTCTACCCACTTTTTAGTTCTCAAAAATTTAGGTATTGGGGCACCTTTATCTATACCTAATTCTTTAGCGGTACTAAATACCATCGCTCTTACTCTTAAAGCACTATGTACATCCGAAATTCCCCCCATAAACGCTCCCATTCCCATTCCAAATAAACCGCCATATAAAGTTGAGTTGTATATATCTTTTGCACTTTTACCAGCCAATGCAGCCATTCCAAAGCCATTAAGCGTTCCTGACATTAATCCTGATAGTGCTCCGGAAACAGTTCCTGTTACAGCGCCAAAACCTGCTGTGGCTGTTCCCACACCTATACCAAATGAAGCAGCACCCGCCATTGCGCCTATGGCAGCGCCACCAAATATATAACCTGCCATACTCCATCCTGTTGCGCCTTTGGCTTGACCAGCAATACCTCCTTGAATAGCACACCATACTGCCGGAATAACTATAGCCGGAATCCAAAGGAATTCCCCGCTCGGATCCGTGTACATCAGCGGATTATTTCGAGCATAACTGTAGCGGTTAAAATCTTGTGTAAAGCTGCTATTTGCTACATACTTATCCGGCGAAAAAAACCTGCCTATTACAGGGTCGTAGAGCCGCCCGTTCATGTTGATGATTTTGAAGAACGGGTAGTGCTCGTGGCCGGTAAAGCCTCTGTGGGTGAGGGTAAAGTTGATAAGG